>Ga0114918_10003924_pt1 | contig 13010 bp, 8 predicted proteins | sample LantaG_FD_87015 | JGI IMG/M metagenome (GOLD analysis project Ga0114918, IMG submission 87015) | Deep subsurface microbial communities from Baltic Sea to uncover new lineages of life (NeLLi) - Landsort_02402 metaG | ecosystem: Environmental > Aquatic > Marine > Oceanic > Sediment | place: Baltic...
CCATCACCCTGGCCTGGCACAGCGGCACCGAGAAGATTCCGCGGGCGAAAGAGTTGGAGCCGGGTCGAAAGCCCGTTGAGACGGGGGCCTACGTCTATGGCGACAAGGGTGTCATAATGTACGGCTCACACGGCGCCGGCGGTGTACGAATCATCCCCGAAACAGCGATGAAAGCCTATACGCAGCCGGAAAAGAAGATCCCCAGGGTTAAGGAACATCACGATGACTGGCTCCGGGCCATTCGTGAAGGCCGCAAGGCCGGGTCCGACTTCTCCTACGGCGGACCGCTGACGGAACTCGCCATGCTGGGCGTCATTGCCCTAAAGATGCCGGGCACGAAACTTCAGTGGGATAGCGGGAATACGAGATTTACCAACAGCGACGAGGCAAACCGGCATATCAATCCACCGTATCGACAAGGCTGGGCACTATAGCAGGATTTAGGCAGAAAGGGCAATTATGAAACGGCAAATCAAGCGTCACATATTGAGTTCATTGCAGACTGGAACGAGCATATTTTCTCGCCGGCAATTTATGTCACAGAGTGGAAAGGTTCTCGCCGGTTCGGTTCTTGCTGGCGTCGCCTTAAACAGGATTCACGCTGGTGAAGATAATACAATCCGGCTGGCATTGGTCGGGTGCGGCGGGCGAGGCAGCGGCGCGGCCGGCAACGCCCTTTCTTCGACGGCCGGGCCAACGAAGCTTGTCGCTATGGCCGACGTCTTCGAGGACAAGCAGACAAGGTCGCACAAGGCCCTGCGCGAACAGTTCGGCGATAAAGTCGATGTGCCGCCGAACCGCCGATTCATCGGATTCGACGCTTATCGCAAGGCCGTCGACTGCCTGCGCCCGGGTGACGTCATGATCCAGGCCACCCACTCGGCCTTCCGGCCGATGCACGTCGAGTACGCCGTCGAGAAGGGTGTGAATGTCTTCATGGAGAAATCGTTCGCGCCGGACCCGGGCGGCACCCGGCGAATACTCCGCATTGCCGAGTCGGCAAAGAAAAAGAATCTCAAAATCGGGTGCGGGCTCATGTGCCGGCATTCTTCGGCCCGGCAGGCTTTGATACAAAAGATACGTGACGGCGCGATGGGCAGTATCCAACTAATCCGCGCCTATCGCATGGACCCTGGCGCGAGGATGGGGCCTTTTCCCGGCGGCCAGAGCGAGTTGCTGTGGCAGATCAGGCGTCCGTACTTCTTCCTCTGGACCTCTTCGGCGTGGTTTATCGAGATGATGATTCACCAGGTGGACGAGTGCTGCTGGATCAAGGACGCCTGGCCGGTCTCAGCCCAGGGTCTGGGCGGGCGCGAGCCGAACAGTAACGACGGCAGCCAGAACCTGCATAACTACGCTATCGAGTATACCTTTGCCGACGGCGCTAAAGCGATGGTCAACAGCCGATCCATGCAGAACTGTCACAATGAGTTCGCAACGTTCGTCCACGGCACAAAATGCGCTGCGCAGTTCTCGGGCAATGTCCACACCCCGACCGTGCATACCTACAAGGACCAGCGGACGGACAAGGGCAACATTGCCTGGCGACCGGAAAAGGAAAAGGTCAGCCCCTACCAGGTCGAGTGGGATATGCTGCTAAGCGCAATCCTGCAGGACCGTCCGCACAACGAAGCCCGGCGGGCGGCCTTTGCAAACCTTGCCTCAATAATGGGACGAGCCGCCATCCATTCCGGCAAGATAATCACGTGGGACGAAATGCTGGCTTCCGATTTCAAGTTCTGCTCGAACGTGGCGGATTTCACGTATGAAAGTCCCTCGCCGCTGAAGGCCGACGCCCAGGGCCGCTATCCTGTACCGGTTCCCGGCAAGTGGACGGAAATCTAAAGGCATTGACGCAACTCTATGATGCTATTTTATATACCTTCGATCGCTTCTATCTAAGGAAGCATGAGGAGCTATTCATAGGTCTGCATATTAAAAAGCCCCTGCCCGAAGGAGGACTGTAGAAGAACAGGGGCTCGGAATAAAATCAAAAAAAACTCATTACTTAAATATTCAACCTAACCCCGGGATTTTGTCAATTGTGGTGACTACGTATTTTTTAGACCGAAATAAAAGTGAAGGGATGATTATAGCTTTAGAGTTGCTCTTTTGAAGCAAATCTGGTATTAAAAAAACATGAAATTTGAGAAATATCATGAAATTGGTGTTAAATTGAAAATCCCCATTATTGAAATCAGGAGGTTATTATGTCTTTCAGCGATATGAACAGGAGAGAATTCGTCGGACTGACAACGGCAGGTATCGCCGGCGGAGTTCTCGGTTTTGGTGCTCCGGCACATGCCAACAGCAGCACGGATGAATGGAGTCCGGACAAGCCTCTCGTAGCGACCGGAAAAAAACTGAGGATCCAGCCGGTCCTTATGTACAGAATTCCGCAGCGCAGACATGCAACCTCCTGGAAATCGTGGGGAGGCGTTCAAACCGAGCAGGCCGTTGCGGAAGAGGCAACAAGAATATCACAGGAACTTACTTCGCTTTCCGCCGACGCTGACTTCCCGTTCGAAATACTTCCCGTCGCCAAAGTCAGAACCGTTGAAGAAGCGTTACAAGTGCACAGGAATAATTACGATGTCATCGTAGTCTATCCCGCGACTGGCTCGGGAGATTTGCTCAGGGCGTGCTTTGCAAAAGAAAAAGACAGGGACACGATTATCTTTGCCCGGCATCGTTCCGGCCCGGTCTATTATTGGTACGAAGCACTGAGCGTCAGGTATCTGGGCACACAAGATGGCCCACAGCAGAACAACGCTGCAAACCATGGGGAGTTGCACGTTGATGATGTTGTCATAGACGATATGCAGGAACTGCTCTGGCGGCTGCGGGCTTTGTACGGGATTAAGAATTTCATAGGAGCACGGATTGTTGCGCTCGGCGGCCCATGGGGTAAGTACTCGCCGGAGGCGCCCGACGTCGCCCGGGAAAAGTACAAAATCGAAATCATCGAAGTCGGTTACGATGTCGCGGCACCGCGCATCAAAAGTATCTCAAAAGACCGCAATCTCATTTCAAAAGCCGAACAATGGACGGACAAGTACCTTTCCCTGCCGAATACAACGCTTATGACGGACAAGAAGTTTATCGTAAATACGTTTTTGCTATACTATGCGTTTAAGAAAATGATGATCGAGCACAACGCTTCGGCATTTACAATCAAATCCTGCATGAGCGAGATACTGCCGATCGCCGAGACGACACCGTGTCTTACCCTGAGCCTGCTCAACGACGAAGGGCTACTTGCCTTCTGCGAATCGGATTTTGTCGTCATACCTTCGGGGATTTTGCTGCACTACATATCCGGCAAGCCTGTTTTTCTGCACAACTCAACGTTTCCACACGATGCGGTAGTAACCTGCGCGCATTGCAGCGCTCCGAGGCGGATGGACGGGACGCGTTACGAGCCGGCAAGAATTATGTCACACTACGAATCCGAATACGGCGCAGCGCCGAAAGTGGAAATACCAAAGGGCCAGCAAGTGACATTCATCGATCCCGAATACAGTACGGGTCGCTGGCTCGGGTTTAAGGGGATTGTCAAAAGCAATCCATATTACGAAATATGCCGTTCGCAACAGGATGTCGAAATCCAGGGAGACTGGAGGAAGCTGATCAAGGAGGTGCGGGATTCTCACTGGATGATGGTTTACGGTGATTATCTCAAAGAGCTCGGTTACGCATCGCGAAAAATCGGTATCAATTGGGTGGATATTTCCAAAACACAGCAGACGTAAAATGCTTCTGAGTACGACCATATTCCGGCCCTCCATATAAAAAACTTTAGAATCTTAATTATTGCTATTTGAACGCAAGGTACATAGAATTACTGATTCGGAAAAGGCCGGAGTCGTTTGTGTCGAGCGGCCGTCGAGAAGTGAACTATTAAATAAAGAGCCGGGATATGACTAAATTCGAGTCCATCGACGATGCCCTGGATTTTGCAATAAGCCGGGAGATCGAAGCTCAGGCATTTTATTTGAAATTGGCGGATATGGTGGAGACGCCGGAGATGGCCAAAGTGTTTTCAGATCTGGCCTCGGAAGAGTTAGAGCATAAGGCAAAGCTTCAAGCCATCAAGGCCGGCCAAATCGGGATAGACATGGAAAATGTCGGCAACCTCGGTATAACCGATCATGTAAAAACCGTTGAACCGCACGCCAAAATGAGCTACGTTGACATGCTTATCGTGGGGATGAAAAAGGAAGAAAAATCGCGTAAGCTTTACACCGATCTGGCAGTAGCAACTCAGGAGCAGGAACTGAAAGAAATTTTTCTGAAGTTAGCCAAGGAAGAAGCAGAACACAAACAGCGATTTGAAATCGAGTACGATTTGATGACCTTCTGAAGGAACGTCACGTGGTTGCCCGAGCAGTCTCCGGCACGAAACACTTCGCCGTTTAATATACCAAATTTTATCAATGGCGTTTTAGCTATACACCCGATATCTCAGGCCATTATGCCGAGCCAGGCATTCATATTATTTTCTGAGTTTCCCGGATTCAAGCAGTATGGTCCAAAAAGATTGAAAGGACCTCGGAATACGATTATACTGCTTATGACAGCTATGTGACAGATGTGGGCACGGTTAATACTACCGGTACGGATTACGGACACATGCGTAAAGAAAACACGCTTAAGAAACTCGAGCGGATGAGAAAAACGCTTTCTCATAAGGAACCGGACAGGGTGCCGATCAGTGACTTTTTCTGGGGCAGCTTCATCGAACGATGGCGAAAAGATCTCGAACTGGACGACGATGCCAATCCTTATTTCTACTACGATCTGGACTGGATCGTTACCATTCCGAACATGGATCCAATTATCCGCTCATTCGAGACTCTGGAAGAAAGCAGCGAAGAAGTGGTCGTCAAGACCGGTTTCGGTGCGATAATGCGCAAGAAGTTCGACGCCCCGATGCCGGAATTTATGGACTTTGAGACCGACACAATTGACAAGCTCGAAGCACTCCGGTTCGATGATCCATACGACAGACGGCGTTATTTTGAGGCCGGCGACAATCAAATCGCCGGCGTGGACGGAAACAGTCATATCTCTGCATCCGGATTTTCCGGTCTTCGGCAGTATAATCGAATGCAACGAGTGCCTCACAAGGCTGATCGACCCGGAAAACAACATGCTGTGGATCGGCATGTACCCTGAACGTATGGGCAAGATCATCAACCGTATCGGCCAATTCTACCTGGATTGCACAAAGGCCCAGATCGATGCCGCAGATGGTTTGCTGGATGGCTTTGTGATTTGGGGCGATGTGGCTTACAAAAAAGACATGTTTTTTTCGCCAGATTATTGGCGCATGTATTTCAAGCCCTGGGTAAAGGCAATGACCGAATATGCCCATTCGAAAGGCTTGATGGTGATATACCACGGCTGCGGTAATATTAACCGGAAATTTTCCTTGACGAGAACAGGTTGGTTTTGTATAAACAACGTAATATTGATATGTTTAAAGTAGTGTAAATTTTGAGTTTTTTTTCATCTCGATTAAGTGAAATTTTTACACTATTGTTGATAATATATCAAAAAAACACAGGAAGACGGGTGAAACACAAAATTCATAAAGCGATTGTTTTAATTGCGGCGTGATTTATTTTACCCTTCAAGGTGGAAAAAATTTGATAAAAGGAGGTCAATTCGAATTAAAACAATATTCCGATTAGGTATATCTTGGGAATATTGGCAAGAATAAACGTTATCGGTTACTTTATAATCTCAACATTTCAAGTAAGGGAAGGTGGAATATCATGAGTAGAAAACTTATCTGTTTGATCATTTTTGTTCTGGCGCCTGCTGTCAGCGCGCAGACAGTGATAGAATTCTTTAGCGACGATTTCGAGACGCCCCATGATTACGTCGCTGACGGTGCCGATGGGACCGGCTGGGATGACTATTTCGGTCGGTTGGCCGGCGAGAGCGTTGATGCTCTCAATGCAAATATGGATCGCGATGGTCAGTTGTACATTCAATCATCTGACGGCACCTGGGATTCCCCTTGGAATCCGCTGGCCCCGTTTATATACAAATACGTTGAAGGTGATTTCATCGCCACGGTCCAGATTACTGATTATGCCGGTACTGCAGAAGAGTGGGTCCTTCATAACGATGGAGGTCTGATGGCCAGGGCATCCAAAGCCGATCCCTATGACGAGGCCGGCACCGGCGAAGACTGGATTTCCATAGACTATTTTCCTATCTGGACCTGCGGCAACTTTCACTGGAACACCGACGACGACGTAAGGTACGAGCTTGGTCACAATGGAAAAGCATTTGACGCGGATCCGTGGCTGCAACTTGAGCGTAGCGGCAATGTTTTCCATGTAAGAACCAGTCCCGATGGTGTGATTTGGACGGAAATGGCTACATCGCCTGTAACGCGGGATGATTTCGAAGGTATACCGCTGCAGGTCGGGCTTCGCCAGGCTATTTATAATTCCGGTGAGACAGGTTATGTAGCGTTTGATAATTTCAGTATTGTGCTTGTAAGGAGATTCAGGGCATACACCCCAACACCGACTGACGAAGCGGTTAATGTTGACCCGAATCAGGATCTTAGCTGGAGTTCGGGTGCGAAGGCGGAATTTCACGATGTATATTTCGGCAGCAGTTTCGAGGATGTAAACAATGCCGATACCTCTGCGATGGAGATTTATAAAGGCCGCCAGAGCGGAACAAGTTATGAGCCCGGATCCCTGGAACTTGGTGAGACTTATTACTGGCGTATCGATGAGGTAAACGAATTTGAGAATGATAGTCCCTGGAGAGGCCCTGTCTGGAGCTTTAGAGTTATGGCTTGGACCGCCACCGATCCCTACCCTGCTGATGGTGCCGAATGTGTTACTCTTGATACTGTTCTGAGTTGGACGGGTGGTGCTCAAGCGAAGACTCACTGGGTGTACTTCGGCACGACGGATACTCCGCCATTCAAGAGCCTTAGGTCTCCTACAAGCTACAAACCTCCCGAACTCTTACCCGATACTCTATATTATTGGCGTATTGATGAGAAAAAAGGCACACAAACATGGCCGGGCGAACTGTGGTCTTTCAGAACGGTGCCTTCTATGCCTGTTACAGATCCAAATCTTGTCGGATGGTGGAAGCTTGATGAGGTCTGTGGTGACAGCACTACTATTCTGGATTCATCCGGTAACGGCCATCATGGCACATTTGTAGGGGACGTACAGTATGTGGACGGATCTGACGGCGATGCACTCGAGTTCGACGGTCGCGGCGATTATGTCGAGCTGCCGATTGGTCCGGTTATTGGTTCGCTGACCAATTCCACCTTTGCCATCTGGCTTGACTCACAGCCTGGCGGCCAATGGGCGAGGGCATTCGATTTCGGTACCGACGACCTGAATGTCTATATGTGTCTGGGGCCGCGATGGTGGTTTATGGACGATATGTATTTTGCCATCACCACGGAAGGTGCGGACAACCAGAGCCTGGTACAGCCCGTCGGATTCGATATAGAGACTGGATGGCACCATGTAGCTGTAACGATTGATGCAGAGAAGGCAACCATGATTTTATATTATGACGGCGAGGAAATCGCGCGTAACGACTCTGCCCTTCTATCTCCGAGTGATCTGGGTGAAACTACCAACAACTGGCTTGGCAGATCTCATAATGAGGACGATTCGTATTATCTGGGCTCTATGGATGATTTCCGAATCTATAATTATGTGCTAACACAGGCTGAGATTGAGAAGATAATGATGGGTGATCCGCTGCTTGCCTGGAATCCGGAACCGGCTGATGGTTCCACGCTGGATGTTGAACATATATCACTTTTGAGTTGGTCGCCAGGAGATAATGCCGCTCAGCATGATATATACTTTGGGACTGATGAAAATGCTGTAGAAAATGCTGATACATCCGATACAACAAACATTTATCGAGGCCGACAGGATCCCAACATCTATACTCTGACTGAAACTCTTGAATGGGAACGGACTTACTACTGGCGAATCGACGAGATAAACAACGACCAGACAATCAGCAAAGGCAGGATTTGGAGCTTTACGGTAGCCGATTTCATTCTCGTGGATGATTTCGAGTCCTACAATGCCGAAGACAATCAAGTATGGTATTCATGGCACGATGGACTCGGCTATGGTACTCCGGGAACCGATTCATATTACGCCGGAAATGGTACAGGAGCGGCGGTCGGCGACGAAACCTCCGTTTCTTATATGGAGGAAACTATTGTTCATAGTGGCGATTGTTCACTGCCATTCTACTATGACAACAATCAACAAGGTTACTCCAAGTATTCTGAAATAGAGCTGACCCTGACGAGTCCACGTGACTGGACTATAGAAGATGTGGTTGAATTGTCGCTATGGTTCAGAGGTTACCCGGCCTACGTTGGAAGCTTCATGGAAGGTCCTGCCGGTACCTTCACTGTAACCGGATCCGGCGCCGATATATGGAACCAATCCGATGAATTCCATTACGCTTTCAAAACACTAACAGGCATCGGCTCAATCGTAGCTAAAGTTGAGAGCCTGACCAATACCGATCCCTATGCCAAAGCTGGAGTGATGATTCGTGAAACGCTGGATCCGGATTCCAAGTACTCAATTGTATCTTTGACGCCTGACAACGGAGTGCTTGCCGAGTATCGAGCGGATACGGGAGCAAATTCTGAGCTAACGGCTTCACTAACCGGTATCGTCGCTCCGTACTGGGTGATGATAGAGCGTGACCTGGGTGGTAATGTAACGGCGTATAGTTCGGTCAATGGTTCTACGTGGGAGATCATGGGCCAGCCGATACCATTCCAGATGGCCTCGAATGCATATGTCGGATTGGCGGTTACAGCTCACAATGTAACGGCAACGTGCGAGGCCAGGTTCTCCAACGTTACGATTACCGGTAACGCCGGCCCATTATGGTCAAATCAGGATATCGGCATTCAAAGCAATGATGCCGAGCCGATGTATGTGGCTGTAGCAAATAGTGCCGGCAATCCTGTTGTAGTAGTTCATGATAATCCTGATGCGGCATTGATTGACACCTGGACAGAGTGGGTAATCCCACTGCAAACATTCGCGGATCAGGGAATTAATCTTAGCGATATTGACAGGATTGCGATAGGCGTGGGGACCAAAGGCAACACGACGACGCCGGGCGGTGCTGGTAAGATGTTCATTGACGATATCAGGCTTTACCGGTCGAGAGCTGCTGCTGAATAGTAGAATGGTTATTTGTTAGAATGATACTTGAGTTAAAATATTGGCTTAAAAATCAACATTTGATAAACAACCGTGAAAAAGCAGTTTAGTTTTCAGACAGAGCATGAAAGACATCTGTCTGATATTGAAAGATATCGAGTACAGATATTAAGGAAAAATAAGATAAGACTGTTGGAGTCGTATGCTCCGCCGTCTTTGATTTTTACCTTTAAATGATTTATTATTGGTTTTTGAAAGAAGGAGGTATTGCCAATTCAAGAAACATTATCCTGGGCAGATATATGTTGAAATTGTAAGAAGGTAAGAATCTCTATCGTCTGTTCCAACTATTTTTTAACTATTTTAGAGGAGGTTTATTATGTTTAAGAAATTGTTTTATTTAATTTCTATTGTTTTGCTGCTGGTCATCAGCGCCCAAGTACAGGCGGAAGTGATTTTTAGTGATAACTTTGACCACGCCATGATGGATGACTGGTCGAGAATCAATTACCAGGGCTGGTACGAACAAGAAATATTAGGATGGCCTTCTCCCGGCGGTCCCTGGGCCATAGGCAACTGGGATGGCTATCAGTCACTACCCGATGATAGCGGCGCAAGCCCGACATTGATCGCCCACCCCGTCATTAATGCCGTCGGCAATGTTATGTGGGGCGATCTAAATGATCCGAATGCTCCCCAGACATACAGACCTGGTTACGAAGGACCGGAACTCAACGGTGTACTCAGGATTTCGAGCACGAATGGCGCCTGGGAAAACGATCGGAATTCAGGCGCATTTCTATACAAGATGGTTGAGGGTGACTTTGTAGCCACGGTGGAAGTTGTGGCATATGACGTTTTTTGGCATCACCTTGGCAGCATAATGGCCCGTTCTCCCAATCCGGGTGAAGTAGGTACAGATGAGAACTGGACCCAGGTCAATTGCTTCCCGCTTTACGGCATCGGTAACAGAGTTATGGACACGACCATGGGCGTCACCAATGCTACTGCCGTTAAAGGTTATCCCGTCGATCGATATCTGAAACTCGAGCGCGTAGGTACTACCTTCTCCTACTATACAAGCCCAGATGGCGTTACTTATTCCAGCCTGATGACGTTGTCGGATCCGGAAGACCCGAATTCACCAATGATTCCTATCGCTATCGATCGTCCTGATCTGCCTGCAGAGCTGCAGGTCGGCATTACACAAAGTAACTTCACCGGAGACTGGGTCGTCAATATGGACTTTGACAATTTTAGTATTGAGGCCGAACCTGCAATTGAGCCCGAACCTGAAATTGAGATCGAACCTGAACCAGAACAGTAGATCACCTTTGTCACAAGTGTCAAATACAACGATGAGGACGACGTTCAGATGGTGTAACTTGCCGTACAGAAAGATTCGTGAAATAAAGCACCTGTAAAGTTTACAGCTGCAAGAGAAAAAGATATATTATGTGAGAGGCCTATATCGATTTAAGGGATATAGGCCTCTCTTATTTATAGTGGATTCCGCTGGAGACACTAATACACAAAAGGTTCGAGCTTTAACGCGGATTCTAAACTTTTTATAAAAAAAGGCCGGGATGATGTGTACAACTGCTCAAAATCGGGCTGTGGGATGTCTCTTACAGCACGACCGATTATATTATGGATACAGGCAGCGACTTTGCCGCCGACATGGCGAAGATGGCCGCCGATCCGATGACACAGAAATGGTGGAATGTTTGCGAGCCCTGCTCGGAACCCCTGCCCGACAAGGCCGAAGGCGAGTGGTGGGCCGATATGGAAGAAGTGTTCCATTGTGACTGATCATTCGCCTGCCGGTCCTATATCGCTGATACGGAAAACATAGGCGTATTGGTCCTTTATCTTGTTCGTATCGAACTCGGGAGTAGTTATGACCAGATTAATGCCATCCGCCTTCCAGGTCAGCTTTTCTTTTGTTCCCAAAAGGATTACCTCCGTGTCACTACCCGGCATAATATCCTTTAAAGTCAATTCTTTGCCGGGCCACCTGGGTGTAATCGCATACAGATTTTTGTTCTTAAATGTGAACAGCACTTCCTTGAAGGCCTGTCCCTCAGGCGGAGCGATTGTTTGCTCCAGGATATTGAACCTGGACATGTATTCCTTTCTCTCGGTCTTCGGAATACTGCCCGCACTCCACTGACAAGGCGTCTTCCACATTCGCGTGCCGTAGATGGCCTCGCCATTCGTCTTGAGCCATGCTCCGATCTGCAGCAGACGTTCCTGCATTATCACGGGAATCCTGCCGTCGGCACTCGGCCCGATATCCAGGCAGAGATTCCCGCCGCGGCTTACAACGTCTATCAGCATGAGGATTAGTTCCTGAGCCGAACGATAGTCTTCCATATCTTCCGCGCGGTTGTAGCCGTAAGAGAAACCCATGCCGCGGTTCTCTTCCCACGGGTGGGAGTCGTCATCCATACCGGAGCCATATTCGGTCGTATAGAATCCGCCGTGTTTGTGCCGAATCCCTTTGCCCCAGCGGTCATTGATGACCAGGTCCTTTTCATTCGGCGCATTGTTGAACAGCCAGGCCAAAAGCTCGGGGCTCCTCCACTTTTCCCATTCCATTTCCCATTCACCGTCCGACCAGATTATATCCGGGTGATATCTTGTAACAAGGTCTTTGAACTGGGGGAACATGTGCTCTTCGACAAAGCGTTTCTTGTCGCTCTGCCACAAGGGATGGTACCATTCATACAGAGAGTAATAGAGCCCCACTTTGATGTTCTTCTTGCGCACCGCTGCGGCAATATCCCCTACAATGTCTCGCCTGGGGCCGACCTTGACAGGATTGTAGTTCTCACCATAGGTCTGTTCCGCTTCCCGGCTGGGCCACATTGTGTACCCGGAGTGATGCTTGGTAGTCAGCACAATGTACTTAGCCCCCGCTTTCTCAAACAGTTCGGCCCATTGGTCAGGATTCCACAACTCGGCTTTGAACATGGGGGCAAAGTCTTTGAACTCGAAATTCCTGCCATAAGTCCTGACATGGAAATCGTACACTTTGCCCTCAAATGACTTCTCCCGGAGCCAGTATTGATACCATTCCGCGTACTTACCCCTCGGAGTCCACGCCGGAACCGAATACAAGCCCCAGCAAATGAAAACACCGAATTTAGCGTCTGTGAACCACTGTGGGGTCGGGCGGGAATCGATAGACTCCCAGTTAGGCTGGTACCGCTGTTGTCCGGCGGCGAACTGCGTTTGAAGCAATAAACAGAGGAAGAACAGGACGTATACGATCCTTCTCATTTTCTGTCTCCAGTTGGAATTCCCCACCAAAGCGACTAATATCGACTCTTAGCCTCATTAAAATTTCGTGCTTCAATATTAACAATTGCTTATATTAAGATGGGCAGGATTAATTTCAACTATATTTTCATAGATAGAATCAAGCCATAGTCGCTAATGATCCAGAGGAGGCAAGGGGTCGCATCTTTTTTACAACATCTTTACAGGTAAATCTGATATCCTAAATCCTGCATTTGAAGGAAGTTGCATTAACATGTTAAGTGCAACATGGTCGGTTTTGACGGTCACGGGCAACGCTTAGCAAGCGGCGAGTCACGGAGATTTTTCCGAAATATGCCAGACATCTTGCGTTAATTTTCGTATATTATATAACATAATGAATACAGGATACAACTGAACTTTCGCACTTTTCGGTCGGTTAATTTCAATGGGCTATAATCAAAAACATACCAACCTTCCGATGATTGTATTGAAACAGATACAATAGGGAGATTGGTATGGATACTACAGGTA
>Ga0114918_10003925_pt1 | contig 13010 bp, 5 predicted proteins | sample LantaG_FD_87015 | JGI IMG/M metagenome (GOLD analysis project Ga0114918, IMG submission 87015) | Deep subsurface microbial communities from Baltic Sea to uncover new lineages of life (NeLLi) - Landsort_02402 metaG | ecosystem: Environmental > Aquatic > Marine > Oceanic > Sediment | place: Baltic...
AAATCAGTAGTGAAACTTTTAGATACAATATCAAAATTATGAGCTATTCCTGTTATCCAATATTGATTATTTAATTTATCAAATAAGTGAATTCCAAGATTCCCAGCAATTGATGTTGTTCCTGTAAAATAAATAGAAAGAGCTTGTCTTGCTAAAACCTGAGCATATTGTGCTAACGCCTGCTCGGTCCAATATGAATTTAAAGGATTAACTGAAATCTTTTCCCAAGGAATATGAGGATTGGATGCATTTGTTAAATCGGCACCAACAGCAATAGGAGATAAAGGAAAGTCTCTTCTAAATTCATTGTTATCTACTGGGTTTCTATCTGGATTAGAAGATGCTGCTTGTGCTACTGTATTTTGAAGGCCCATTACAATGACCTTATTAAAAAATTGAGAATAATCTGGGTTTCTATTAAAATTAAGAACTCGTGCTGTAGGATAATTCCAATTTACAGGAGTAAAATATTTTGGATCAGGTTCACCATACTGATCAAATTTAATTAAAGCAACTGTTGCATTTGGTTGAACAATAATATAGTGTGCTGTGTCATCTCCGGATTCTTGCATTGCATCCCATAAACTAGTTCCTGTTTTAAATTCGTGTCTTACTTGACCAAGAATAGAAGAAGCACTCAATTTATCATTTACTTCAGCTGCTGAATAATCCGGTTCAACATTTCCCCACCCACACAAAAAATCAATAGTTTCTTTGATTGTTTTTCCATCAAAATATGGAGCATTAATTAACTTCATTTCTTCTAATTTTCGATTAATTCCATATAAAGGAACACTAATTTGAGCAGCTGAAGATGATTGATCAATTCCGAATCCGTAACCAAAACCTCTTATTATATCTCCTTTAGACGCATCAGCATTTCTTCCTAACCTAAATGCATATTTAGCCGTTCCAGTATCGTCAACTCCAGATTTATTCATTTCAATTGCTAAAGCTACCTGGCCAATTTTTTGAATAGCGAAATCGGAATTATTACCATATAATTGAGTAAGAGCATATCTATCGAGTGTCATATTTCCAGAGGTACCCTCTAATGCATGACTAACTGATATATTCGTAATACATGTTTTCCAGTTAGTACCAAGATCAAAAAATGGAGTGTTATTATTATGTAATTCTTCAAGATCAATTCGTTCTTTTCTTACAATAATAGCACCATATATAAAAGGAGGATATCTTGAGAAAATAGAATTATTTAATCTATCGACAATTGCATTATATCTGGTTTGAGGAGTATAATCTGCAGGAGGAGAACTTGCAGGAATAAGGCCAGTAGCATCTTCTTCGGGATTATAGTCTGTTCTATGACCACATTTAATTCTAAATTTATATTTTAACATGGTTCCTTTTCGGTCACCAATAAGCTGTACGTTTCCTCCGCTAATAGAAGCTTGTGTGTAATCACTATTAATAGGGTCTTCAAAAGAAATAAAATTACCTACAGAATTAGTTAATGTCCAAATATTATTACTTTGTTCTAAACCAGATACTTCTACAGTATCTCCGGCAGCAAAAGGATTAACTCCATCAAGAGTTATAGTGACAATTGCAAATGATTCTCCTGTTTGCGCTACTCTCGAATAACTACTTGGATTACCAGATACATCTTCAACTTTAAAATCAACGAAACTAACAGATTCCTTTTGTAAAAAAGCATCCATTCCGTTCTTACACCAAATAGGCCAAACTGTATATGTTATATTTTCTATCTCATCTATATCTGTTTCTACTGGGAAATAAAGACTAGCATCAGCATGAGTTTGAAAAAACACTGGAACATACGAAATTTCACCAGTTACATTATAGAGATCGACTATTAATCTATCTCCCATTTCAATAAGACCATTAACATTTTCTTTATCTTTTTCGCTTGTTGTTTCTACTATAATAGAAGGACCAACAGCATCTTCTGGATCATTCATTAGAACGCTATCGAATGGATCATCTGTTTCATTTTCTGGATAATTAACATTAATAGGTCTATTGTAGAGAGCCGTAATATCAAGAGATGGATTTTTCTTACAAAATTGAGACATTGTTACTGTTGTCTTTTTATCTAATCCATTATAAGTTCCAACAGATATATTAATACCATTAAAAACGGGTACAAATGTTATAGCCATCATATTAGGATCTTCCCCCGAAGAATCCTGAGTTGTAGTTGCTACTGGTGGAGATGGCATATTAAATTCGGTTTCTGTACCATAAACCTTTACCTTAACTGTACTTCCCTTACTCATTTTAACTACAATATGTTTAGATTCATCTTCATCGGGACTAATATTATCTGGTCCAAGATAAATAGTGACATCCCATGGTGGAGTTTTATTAACATCTTTTCCTGATCTTTTCTCGTCTTGTTTTAGCGACATTAACAACATAAAAGAACCGAGAGATCCTTTGGTTATAAATCCAGAACTATTATAATATTTTTTATCTTGATCTTCGGTTTCACTTCCGTCATGATGTTTAAGTGGCCATTTGTCTTTTGTATTAAGTTCTAAACTAATTCCTTTATTAATTTCATCGTCAGGACAACTTGGAATATATATTCTAGAAGTCTTTTTAACAACTTTTGATCTTGCCCATTGTTTTGTTTTTTCGTTTCTTGTATCAAAATATTTAGTTTGAAGATATCCTCCTCTATATGTTTTCCATTCTCCAGTTCCTTCTTCTTGTCTTTCTGTAGACCTAGCTCTCCAAATCCATGGACCATTTTTAGATGATGTTCCTGCATCTCCGAGATTTGCTGCATCCCATTCCATGAAATTATTAAGTAATTCTGGCCTATTCGGAACAAGCATTCCAGGAATAACAGATCCATTCCCTAAAACAGAAAAAGATCCATTAAACATTAAACCCTTTTGATTGTCTGACCATGTTTCTCTAGTTATAAATGGAGGAGTATGCTTAGCTGATAATATATTTTTATCACCTTTTTCAGTATATGCAATTGGATCAGCAAACAAAGACCTTTGTCCTGCTGTATCTTTAACGGTTAAATCTTTAGCGTTTTCAATTTTTAAATTGTCATCATTAAAACTAACATTAGTGACAAAATCTCTGAAGGCCGTAGTTCCACCAGAAAAATCTGTAATTGGAGTTCCATCGGTTAAATATGGATTTGACATACTTTTATCCCTAACTTCTTATGCTTTGGGTATTTCTAGCGGTTTCTTGAGATGCTGTTTCAATTCCAACTAAAAATTTTCCCAATACTTTCATACTTCCATCTAATTGAGATAACAATTCATTTGCTTCTTCTGCTTGCTGCTTCGCTCTTTCTTGAGCTTCTTCTGCTTTTTCTCTTTTTGCTTTTTCTTCTGGAGTTTCTTTTTTCTCTGATGGTTTTGATGGGGCTTCTTCTTTTGTTTCTTCATTTGTTGCCGGTCTCATTGGAGGTGTTGCTTTTGCACCACCGGGACGAAGAAGATTAACTGCTGACATTCTTCCTAATGTAGCTCCTCCCATCATATCTGAGCCAGTTTTTGTTGTTGTTGCCATAGCTATTTGTGGTGATTTTTGCATTCCAGGAACAGCCTCTGCTTTGGCTCCAGGAACAGCCTCTACTTTGGGTTCTCGCACTATTCCTAATACATCTCTATCAAATTCTCTATCTTTTTTCGCAAGATATGCTTTTTCTCTTTTTAGGCTTTCTTGTTGTTTCTTTGTTTTCTTAGGTTTAGGAGTAGGAGTATTATCTTTCCACATATTTTTAGCTAATAGCTTTGCATCAATTGTTTTTATATCTTCTTCAGCTAATTTTCTACCTTTTTCTTTATTTGCCCTTTCTTTTTCTACTTCTAATTTTGATATTACAGATTTTTGACTTTTAATATCTTTATCTATTTGATTTGCGCTTTGATACATCCCTTCTTCACCAACAAGATCTTTTTCTTCTTTAAAACGTTTTGCAGATATCAAACGAGCCTCTTTTGATGATTCGAGTTCTTTTATTCCTTTTTTTACACCGTCTATTTCTTTATTTATTTCTTCCACACTTCTTGTCTTTTTAGGTTTTGGCTTTGCGGTTTCATCGATAGGAGTTGTAGGAGAAGAAGTACCACCAGACATAGTTGCTTTTGTTACTTTAGCTGCTTCTTTTGCTGCTTTTTTAGCTGATTCTTTTGTTGCTTCTTTTCCTTTTGTTGCTTCAGCAGCTTCTTTTACTTTTTCTTTTCTTATTCTTTCTGCATCTGGCACAGCAGCTCCGGGCTTTCCCATTCCTCCAGCAGCTGGGGTTCTTGTATTAAACATGTCTGATTTAGGAGACTTACTTCCTACAATAGCATTATAAATATCACTTAGCTTTGAATTTGACGATTTACCTATTTCATTTCCTTCTTTTTGTACTTTAACTGATTCATCTACAGATTTACCAACATTCTCTGAAGCTTCTTTTGTGTCTTTACTTGTTCTTGTGCCTGTAGATTTTTGACCAGATCCTTCAATCATAGCTCCGGCTTGAATTTCCATTGCCTGTTGAGCCTTTGATTTAGCAGCTCCAGCCCCACCCTGAACCATTCCACCAGGACCAATAACAAGACCAGTTCCTTTTTGTTGCGCCAAAAGATTTCGTTTAAATCCACCAATCTCTCCCAATTGACTCATAGCAGCACCAAGCAATTTTTCCATTGATGATCTTTGAGCTTGAACCGTTTTCTTTGTTACTTCTGCTTGAGCCTTAATCATATTAACTCTTTTTTGCTCTAACTCTAAACCTGTAATTCCTTCAGCTTTTGCCGCATTAAATATTGATGTTTGAATGTCGGCTTGTTTTTTAGCCTCTGTAACAATATCTACCTGTCTTTCTAAAATAAGAGAAAAAGGAGCACCAACTTGTTCTAAAAGATCCAATTGTGTTTCTGCTATTTGTTGTGCTGCTTCGGACATCCCCATCTGAAGACTTAAGCCTTCCATAATAATTTGCAAACGATCTCTTTCTGCTTTAATCATAGCAGCTTGCATACTATTACGAGCCTTTACTTCTTCTGCGTTAGCTTTTCTATTCATTGCAATACGAGTTGCTTCAATTTTATTTATATCTTCTGGAGCTGCTGTTTCTAATTGTTTGTCTAATTTCTTGTTAGATTCTGCTCGTGCTCTTCGAATTCTTGCTATATTTTCTGAATAAAGTTTTTCTTCTGCTTTTCCTCTTGCAGAAATTGCGGCAAGAGCTGTCTCCGTTTGAGAGGCAACATCAATTCCTCCAAATCTTGCCAACTTTATCATTTCTTCTGAAGAAGAAATAACAACACCCAAAGACTTAGCAATATCAGATGCATCAAAATTTTTAGCTGCTTGAGTAATGACAGAACCTATTGCTTTAAGTTCCATATCAAGAGCAGCTTTTCCTGCTTGTAATTTCATAGCCTTTGCAATATTTTCAGGACTCAATTTATTAAAGCCAATATCCTCTCCCATAGACTTTAGACGTTCTACAATTTTATCTTGAACCTCTTTAGATTTTCCTTTAAATGCTGCCGATTTTTCTAAAAATGTTCTAATTGATCCATCTACATCGTCTGGATTGACTTTTAATTCTTGACCCCCAAATGCTTCTTTGATTGCGCCCATAAGTTCAGCTATTTTTTCATCAGATTTATCCCTAATTTGATTTGCCCTATCAAATACTGCTGACATATTTTCCATATCAGCTTCAAATCTTTCACCAAATAATTCATATGGCATCCCTATATCACCAAAAGCACTTTCAAATGACGACAACTGAGCAACCTTTAATCCAGCCTGGACCATAGAACTAGTTTCAGCTTTTAAGAAATTTTGAAATGATTTAAATCCTGTTTGAGCAGCACCCATCATTTTTTGATAAACTGCTTGAGCAGTTCTAAGTGCTAATAGTTGAGACTTATTCGCTAAATTTCCACTAGATTTAATGCCCGCATTAAGTTTATTAGCAACTTGTGCTACTTCCTTAAGATCTTCTTCTCTCTTTCTTAATTGAGTAAGTGCATTTCTCAAAGAATCCATACCTCTTTTTCCAAAAGCATTTCTAGCTTTTTTGGCAATTTCTTCGGTGCTTGCACCCATTGCATCTGCGCCATTCATCCATTGAAGAAAACTCTCTTTGGCTCCTTCAAATCCTGGAATGTCCATTTCACCAAGAGCTTTTACAATAGTTTGTCTATATTCTTTTTGCGCAACGTCTAATGCTTCGTATTCAGCCTTATTTGCTTCAAATTGTGCTGATAATTCTTCTTCTCCTAAACTTTCAACTTTTCCAACTATTTCATCACCGCCTTTGATATTCTTTGCTTTTGATTTAAGTTGTGCTTTTTGATTTTGAAGAGCTTTTTGCCTTTCTTCTAATAATTTCTTTTCAGAAGTAGTCATGTTGTCGGCCATCTTAAACCATGGCTCTCCAAGTTTATTTCCAATTGTATTCAATTCTTGTTGAACCTTTGAAAGATCTAACTCTAAACCAAGTTGTTCTTTCTTTTTTTCTTGTTGTTCTCCTACTGTAGACCCAATTCCTCCAGTTAATTTCGCAGCTGCAGCTCTTTGAGCTGAAACTTCCATGAGGTTTTTATTTACATCTCCTGCTTGAGACGAAATAGCTGAAGATAATTCATCAACATTCTCTATAGGTTGGCCTTTTTTAAGATTTTCCATAGCCTTTTTAAGCTCTCCGGCGTCTCGGCCAGAAGCCTTTGCAAGTTTTTCGATTTGAGAATCTGAAATTCCCCCAGCTAATTTGACAGAAAAATCTTTTAATTGACTTTTTGATTTTTCTATTACATTCATACCATCAGAAAATTGCATCATCATAGCTCTAGCAGCAACACCAGCTTCTTGCATTTGTACTGCTGCTTGAGCTACTTGAGTGTCAAATGTAGATCCAAGAGATGATATATCCAATCCTGCGCCAAAAGCTTGCGTTATATTTTGCGCTGATGTTGATAATTCACCCCTAAGAATAGATTCCATTAATCCAGGAGTTTCGCCAAGCCTTGTAATTGTATTTTCTAATTCTGAAACAAATCTAGAAGTTTCATCTGCCATTGTCTTTTCAGCTTTTTGCATAGCCATCGCAAAAAATCTTGGATCAGCATTATTGAGTTTTCCAATTTGTTTGGTCATTACATTTGCAGTATCTTTAAATCTTTTGACCAATACTGCACCTGAAGCTTTTGTCACTTCTTTAGCCGATTGAACATACATTGTTGTAGAACCACCCAATTTCTTACTAATGTCCATACTAGCCTTGCTAAGTTCTTGGCTCATTTGATGAAATCTAATTATTGGAGATTTTGCAGCAGCATCTAAAGACTTAATAGTCTGTTCAAAAATCAAAGCAGCATCTTTTGAAACTTTTTGTGAATCTTTCGTTTTCTTGACCTCAAATGCCAAACCTTTTAATTTTTTTCTCATTCCATCAAAATCAGAAGACGATTGACCAAATTGATCAGCCATATTCATAGTTTGCATAATGACTTTTGTACGAGCTTTTTCTTCTGCTTCTATAGCTGCTTGTTGATGAAGAAGAGTATTAACTGATCCAGCTAACACTCCAACTAAAGAACCAATACCGGCACCTAAAGATCCACCAATCATAAATCCAGCAGCAGCACCAGCAATTGTTAATTCGGCTAATTGCCCAGAAGTAGCAGAAACCACAGTTCCTAAATTTGTAAGGCCTGTATTTGTATCTCCTGAAATTGCAGAATTAAACGCTTCAAATGTTTTTTCTACTGAAGTACCTTGTTTAAATGATTTATTCATTTCTTCTACTGAAGCTTTACTAGTTCCTATTACAGCACTAAACTTCTTCATGATAGGAGAAGTAGCGGCAATATCTTTTTGCACTCTAGGAAAAGCTTCAACTAATCTATAAATTTCAACAGCAGCAGTAAGAGCAGCACCACCAACTTTAGCAACACCCTTTCCTGCTATAGCCAATGCTTTAGTTTTTATTCCTGCTGACGAAACAGCGGCAACACCTCTTTGCCCAATAACTTTCGTAGCTGCTGCACTTGCTTTACTTTTAACAGCAGCACCGGCCCCAGATCCATATTTCTTTAATGCATCTACAAGCTGTTTACCTCCTCCTGGGATATTTCTTTTTCCGACGTTTAATCCCATTAAGGTAATCATTGTTTGTCTTTGAGCACTAGCAATAGCAGAAGATCCAGCAGATAAGGTTTGCAATATTCCTAGACCAACTCCTGCAAATTTAGTATAATCACCAATTTTTTGAAGACTTGAAAGCATAGGCGAGGCTATTGAGGCTAAATTCTTAATTTCATTTTTGATATCTTCTTGAACTCTTAAGGATTTTTGAACATCAGTTTGAATTTGTGCAGCTTCTGATCCACCTTCTTCTATGCCACCAAACAATCCAGCTTTAATAGCAACATCTACTTTTCCTTGTTCTGCTAAAGCAAATAAAGCTGCTGCCGAATCATCTGTTGTAATACCCATTTCTAAATCTTGCTCTAAAGAAGGCATTGTCATTAATAAATCAGCATATTCTTTAAGAGCGGTTTGCGCTTCCGATCCTTCTCCATATAAATTAACAATATTTTTTGCTGCACTTTGAAGAGAATCAGTATTTATTCCTACCTTGCTGGCTTCTTTAAGAGAACCAAGAAATGGCTGAAACTCTATTCTAGTTGTTCCGATTGTTTCTCTTAATTTCTCTAAACCACTTACTCCACCAGGTGAAGCTAAACTAACTTTTGATGTCGCTTCTGCCTGAACTTGATATTGATTCAAACCTTTAATTGCATCTCTTAATTCGTTTGCTGCTGTTCCTGCTGCTTTACCAACAAGCAAAACAGCTCCTGCGGCAATAGCTGAAGAGGTTGTAACTTCTCCTAAGTTTTTCTTATGATCCCGTACTGTCTTAATTAAATTAGAAAATGAACCACTAGCAATTTTATTAGCTTGAGTTAATTTCCCTTCTGAACTAGCAGCAAAATCCATTTCTTTTTTAAGATCTTTGAATTTCTTAATAAGAGCTTCTGACTTATCTATAACTTTTGAATATTCATTAACCAATGCTGCAGATTTGGCTTTAAGTTTATCAAATGCAGCTTGACTAAGATTAGAACTCTTTGCAGCTGCTTCAATTTCCTCAGCTAATTTTGTATATTCTGATTTTAACTTATTTATTTTTCCACGAACTATTGATTGAGATGCACTTGTAGAATCTAAAGATCCTGCAAAATTATCGGCTGAACTTGCTAATTTATTTAAGTTGTTTTGAAGTCCTGATAAATCTCCTGCGTCTTTTAATTTACGAACATTAGAGCCTATATCAGATATAGAATCTGAAAGTTTTTTCAGATTCGAATCATCAAAATCACCAGAAAGAAACTCAAAAATATCAGCCATTATTTAACCTTTTGGTGTTTATCCACCGACCTGGAAAAGCATCATCAATCGTCTTTCAAATAAAGTCATAACTACATCTAAAAGAGCAGGAATCGTATCATACAATTGATTAATTGATTCTAAAGTTAAATTGTTTGTTTCTAAATCAACTTCAACTTTAATAGGATTACCTTCTGCATCTGTTAAATTAGTAGATCTCAAATGATTAATTAGAAACAAATTCCTTAAAAGAAGGCGATTAATAATCAAATCACCTGCGTTCGAATCGTAGAAAGAAGATTGTCTTCTATATTTCTGCATATCATCATAATTAACAGGCTTAAATTTAAAAGTATATTTAACAGCACTTAAAGCATCAAGTCCTTCTGCATTAATAATTCCTGCTTGCGTAATGCTATAAACCTCACCGTTCTCAGAATCAAAAATAATATCAATTTCTATATCAATCAACTCTTCTTTCTTAATAAAAAGCTGAGGAAACTTAAAATTGTTTTCAGCTCCTCCATTTTCTATTGCTTTTTTTTGAGCCAGAACCATTGCTTCTGTATTTGAAACCGATTCTACAGTTGGAGCAACAGAAATTGTTTGACCACCATCTACCTCTGCAGAAGGCGAATCTCCATCCACTACATTTTGACTTTCTTTAATTTCAGGATCTCTAACATCTGGTAATACTGTCTTTGCTTCTTTCTTTTCATTTTCTGCTGACATTTTTTCTCCTTTTTCTCCTACTATTAGGGAATTTATGAAACTTTTTAAACTCTTTGTTATGTAAATGTTATCGTAAATGGCTGTTGATAAGAGGCATCATCAGTATAGCTTGATGGCTTACCAATAAGTTCTATGGACAATTGATAATGCCCCATCTCATCCAATCCTCCAAACCCAGCTGTAGCATTGACTTGTATTGATTCATCAAAAGACATTAAAATTGGTGCCAGTGTATCCATTACTCCAATTTGTATCTTGTCATATTCTTGGGTGCTTACAAGTGTTTGAACATTTATTTGAAATTCCCAATCTGCAACCCTGAAATATGCTGGCAAATCAAAATCTTGAGTGTTTAAATATTGAGGGGTTACATTTTGATTTATTGTTATTGTCCAAGAAACTACCTTTAAAATGTCATTATCTAAAAGAGCTCCTGTTTGCCAATATGGAATTAAATTAGAATCTTTAAATATAGAAGTAAACTGTTGAGTAGTTGAATTTATTGCATCTGGTTTAACATTTGACATAAAACTCATAGAAGCATTAAGAATTGAACCCTCACCAGAAGAAAACGTAACGCTATTCCATGTACAACTAGGAACTTTTAAATACTTAAAGTTTTCTGTTCCTATATATGCACTAAAGCTTTCTTTTCTTTTTTCTAAGATCCAAGATAAAAATGTTTGCATATATGTTCTATTGCAATCAAATCCTAAAGAACCATTGATGATTTCTACTCCATCAGCTAAAAGTACTTTAATCACACTTCCATGATCATCAATTTCTCTTATTGAAGCCATTGTTTGAACCATAGGTGTTCTAGCAGTTGTAAATTCTCCAGAAGTCATTAAAACATCTAAAATAGAATGACCTGTACCTTCATCCCAGGTTGTATTCGGAATAAATGGTTCCGTACCTAAAACCAATTTCCCTCCAACACTCCATCCTAATTTATATCTATCAATAGGCACTCTTTATTTTCTCCCAGATACTGTTTTAGCTGATTTACTACTCTTTTTCGATGTTGCCTCCATTTGCCTAATATGTATTTCGTTTCCTCTGTTTGCAACTAATTTCATCATAGAAGCTACCCTATATGGAAGGTTATCAAGGCTTTTTCCAAATAGACCAAACTCCTTATAAAAAGTACTAGCCTCACAATATAAGCGAACACCTTCTGATGGATTATTTACTCCACTACTTTCCTTAGCAAAAAGCCTTTCTGATTGCTGTAATAGTATTTCATTTTCTTCTTCAGACATATCATTTAAATATATAAACTCACTCATTATAGTATCAAACAATTTTGGATGAATTGTATCTTTTAATATTTCCCAACATTCTTCTGTTACTCTTTCATCTTCTATTTCTACATTTATTGGAATATTCCACTCTTTAAAACAACAAATGAATGCTAGCTTTTTGTATTCATCTATATTTATACTCATACTCGAATTTGAATCGGGCATAATATCAAAAATAAACGGATCTATTCTTTTTCTAATTCCAATAGTAATAGGCTTAAATTTTACTTTTAATATCATTTCATTATCTTTGTCACATCTATCTATTTTTGGAATCTTTTCGTTTTCTAATCTAACCGTAAGAGGACGAATAATTAGTTTCGGCCATAAATTTTTAATATAACAATAAACACAAACATCCCCATTTAATAAATAGTGTCTTTTTCTTTTTTGATTTGCCTTTGATACAATTGAAATTTCTTTTTCTGCAAAACTACTATTTATTTTTTCAAGTTCTTTAACTATTCCTACATTTTGTTTAGCACTATCTTGAAGTTCTGCTTCTGATTGAAACACCTTTTTAAGATTATCTACGAAAATATAATCTTTTTTTGCGCTATCTTGTACTTGCTTCTTATTATTAGCAATTTCTTCTGGGCTTCTTCTTTTTATTGTTGGTTTAGCTGAATTAAGTTCATTACTTCCAAATAAACTTTCAGATTTATGACTTTTACTCATCTTCTAATCCATCATATCCTTCAAGAACTTCATTCATTTTATTGATAATTGCACCGGCTATCCATGGAACAAAAGATTTAAACATTTGAAAAGATTCATCTGTTAATGAGTTTTGAAAGTGAGTTATTTTCATTTTTTCATCAACATGAGCAAACGACCAATCTTTCAATAAAAACTTAATTTTAAAATCATTAAATAAATCAGAATCTACATAAAAAGTTCCACTCTCTTTATGATATTTAGTTGCTCTTTTTCGAATGTTGATCATTGCATTATAATCCCACATTTTAAATTCAACCCAATGTTCAACAGTTTCCGGGCCTCTTTCTCTTAATGTTAATTTAACTCTTTCTTTTTCAGCTTCATCTAATAGTAATCGTATTCTAAATGTTTCATCTTTTTGAAGCTGCCATTTTGATATATAAATAGGAATATCTGCCATTTTTAATATCCTTTTCTATCCTCAAATTAAATGAGGTAATGTGAAATAACCAGACGCTATATAGGTCATTTCAGTTAATGATCCAATTCCGGTAATGTTAGTAGCATCTGAAGTTTCCTGTAATGAAGTACTTTCCTCATTACCATCAACAGAGGCATCTAATCTACCCAAAGATAACACTCTAGGAGCACCAGTATTTCCTATATTTATTGTAACGTTGTTAAATCTTTCTGGGATTAAATATTGCTTAGATCCTTCGTCTCCAGGAGTCTCAACAGATATAAATGTTACATTAAGTACCACTGAAGCCATACCTATCTGAATTAATGTTGGTCCAGGATGATCTTCTGTTCCGTTTACTGCCGCACAAGTATTTCTTCTTCCAACATTATTAGTCATTTCAAGAGACCAATTTGTAACATAAATTCCATCAGGTAAAGGATCTCCCGATAAATCTGTAAAATTAAACTTAGTTTGCCAATATGGAATTGGTTGAT
>Ga0114918_10003926_pt1 | contig 13008 bp, 24 predicted proteins | sample LantaG_FD_87015 | JGI IMG/M metagenome (GOLD analysis project Ga0114918, IMG submission 87015) | Deep subsurface microbial communities from Baltic Sea to uncover new lineages of life (NeLLi) - Landsort_02402 metaG | ecosystem: Environmental > Aquatic > Marine > Oceanic > Sediment | place...
ATGATAACAAATCGCCCTACCTGCGCCAATTTGACGGCCGTCATGACAAAATTATCTACAGTTGGCATGAAAATTGATTAACGGGGAAAATAAGATCGTAAAAAAGTTGGCACGAAAATTGCCCTAAATGATAAAAGGTTTTCCTTCCCGGAGGTGTCAAAAAACTGGCACGATAATTGCCATTCGTAATGTGTATGATATTTTATATATTTTGGAGTAGGGGAGGGGTATACTTATCCACAATTTATTTTTTGCTCTAAAACATTGAATTTTAAAGGAAATCGGCGGGAAAACTCGAAGTTATCCACAGGCAGTAAAAAATAGCTTGACAAAAATTGTCACCGATGTTATGAAAAATCATACACATTGAGCCACCAGGCAAACCGATAAACCGTGAAACGTAAAGGAGGTGATACCGTGACATTCGTAAATATTTACCCACTGATCAAACTTGGCATTAGGTGGGTAGGTGCAACTGGTAAGTGTATTCAAGCCAAGAAGGCCGCAGGAGAAGAGATCAACTTCTGGGATTACCTGACATGTGCAGTGACCAGTTTAGACGTCGTAGAGCAGGACCTGATCGGCCAGTTGACCGCATTCGACAGTAATGCAGCCAAAACCAGAAATGTTTAAAAAATGAAGCAAGCAATCAACCAATAAAGGAGGTGTTAAAACTATGGCTAGATTAACAGCAAAAGAAGTTCAGGAAAAACACGCACGACGGCTTAAGGGTAGCATTGAGGACATGCGGGCCGGTATCGAAAGAGTCACGGCGTCACCGACCGCAGCCGCCGCAGCAAAGCAGGATAAGATGAAAGCAAAGATCAACGCTGCTATTGATTCCGGTAAGTGGGCCGCTGGCCTTAGATCGGTATCACTGGAAGAGTGGAAAGACAAAGTCACCACAAAAGGATTGCCCAGGGTGGCCGCTGGCATAGACGCCGCAGCGCCTAAAGTTGAGAAGTTTTATTCTCAATTACTGCCGCATATTGATACAATCAAAGCAACCGTGTCAAAGATGCCGGATTTGACCCTGGAAGATTCAATCAGCCGCATGTCAACATTTGTGCGAGGTATGGCAAAATTCAGTTTCAAGAAGTAACAAAAATCATTTTATAAAGGAGGTGACAATCTATGCGTAATAGAAAAGTATATCTGGTTGAGGATGAGGTGCTCGATGCCAGTGGTACACGTATCTTTAACCTGGATTTTAGCAGTCCCCTGGTTGCATTATTCGTGACGGTTGAAGGTAAAAAATTTGATATGTCAGACACGGAAAATCCTATCATTTCAAGATACATATCAAAGATTGAAATTGTTGATGGTAGCGATGTTTTGTTCTCAATGAACATGGAAGAAGCAATGGCCTTGCAGCTATATGCAAGCGGCCAACAGCCTTTTATGAGTTATTCCAATAACTCGACATCCGGCCGTTGCAGAGCTTCAGCAAAATTGGCCTTTGGCCGTGATGATTCAGATCAAGAATGGATGCTTGATTGTAAGAAGTTTGTGAATCCGCAGTTAAAAATAACTTATGCTTTTACCGAAGGTGCTGGCTATTGGACTGATAACTATCAAAAGTTAACGGTTCATGCCCTGGTATGTGAAAATCCTTTGGGTGATGCAATGGGGTTTTTAATGGGGAAGCAGATTTACACCTGGGCCAAAGCAACGTCCGGTGATGAAACAATTGACATGCCGAGAGATTTTAAATATCGGGCAACGTTGATTCGTGTTAAGGATTCCGACACTCCGACCTATGCAGAAATCAGCAAAATAAAATTGTCTTGTGACATTGATCGTTTCGTACCGGTCAACATTACGACACAGGATTTATTTTTTGAAAATGCTGTAAGGTATGGAATGTTGACACAGCAAATGGAGACCATTGGTGATGGGGCCGACGCCGACATTAAGGCACATTGCCCTTTTGCTAATAATTGGGGTGGGTCGATTCAGTGTTGGAATAGCGGCGACGTGGCCGTGATCAAACGACCCTATTCCGGTTATTCCACAATCGCAAGAACCGCAGCCGCAGCATTGACAGCAAATCAGCGTGCTATCGTTACTCACATGGGTTATGAATATAACTGGTGTGAGGTTGTACCATTTGGAAATCTTCGAGATCCCGAAGAGTTTTTTGATCCTGTAGCATTTCAAACCGTACGATTAATCTTAACCCAGGCACAGACCGACGCTTGTTCAAGCGCCGTTGTATTGCAGCAATTAAGACCCTATTAAACGGCTCTTTTATCAAAGGTAGCCCGAAAGCAGTTTTAATTATATCACTTTTCATGAGCCGTTGAGTGATCTCTGGTTAAGACTGCTTTTTTATTAACACTCTTATGAAGAAAAAGGAGAAAATAAAATGCCATTCAAATGCCAGTCAAATCAAATAGTGACTGAACGTTACGATTATACAATGGCCGCAAATGAAAATATCTTTCTACCGATAAAGGCCAGGCCGGATGAAGTGATTATCGTTCATTCAATCAGTTGCTATAATAACACACAAAGCAACTTCACTCATTTATACAAGGTACTAAAACGACGTGGCCTTGTGTGCCGCATTGATTATGTAGCGGCATTGGCGACGGTTGTCGTTCATTTGTTTGATCATGATCTTTATATGATTGATGGTGACGAAGCAGGAATCGCCTTGACACCAGCTGCCGTCGGTGATACCGTACAAGTGACCATTCAATTTATGCGGTTACGTGACGATGAGTATTTTAAATCTACCTAACGGAAGGTAAAAAATAAAATGCCGTTCAAATGTCAGTCAAATCAAATAGCGACTGAACAATATAATTACTCAATGAAGGCTACTGAAAATATCTTTTTACCGGTAAAGGCCAGACCTGGCGAAGTGATTATTGTTCATAGTATATCGGTTTATAATAACACAGCCAATATTTATTGGTATTTATACGAGCTAATAAAACGGCGTGGATTTATATACCGAGTTGATTTTATACAAGTCGTACTCGCTGCCGGAGTTCATTTATTTAACCAGGATTTATATTTGATTGATGGAGATGAGGCCGGTATTGCAATAAGAACAACCAGATCCGGTGCTACGGTTCAAGTGACCATTCAATTTATGCGGTTACGTGACGACGAATATTTCAAATCGACCTAAAGGGTGATTATGTTTTATGCCTGGAATTTCACATTACCGGTAGATAAAGCTGAAGTGACAAAAACGAAACATGAATTACGCATGGAAAAGGGTACTGTAACAAAATGTGAGATTGTTTTTCCGGTGGGGTGTAGTAATCTTGTTTTTGTTCATATCGACGATGCGCTTCACCAGGTTTACCCGAAAGATCCGACCTATAAATTTATTGGTAATGGTTCAACGATTGTTTGTAATGATGAGTATGAAATAAAAGAAGAACCGTATACATTGCAATTTCACGGATGGAATACCGACGAACTTTATACTCATACAATCACGGTTCGCATTCAACTTGTACCGGCAAAAGAAATTCTACACAGGGTTGTTGGTGAAGTCATGCGGCTCACAAAACTAACCAGACCTTAGAAGGGATTTAAATAATGGCAATCGGAGCGCCTGACCATGTGCAACTTTCAGATGATGCACATACAAGGTATACATGGCGACGTCTTTTAGAAGCATCAGTAAATGCGGTTAGTGGTGTTACTTATACCCTTATTGACCAGGCTTTTGAAGGGGTTTTAATATCATTTTCTTCTCTTTGTACTTACAAGGGTACTCGTTACCGTATTTATGTTGATGATGTTTTGATTCAGGAGCTACGACCGGAAACTTTGTGGGGTTCTTATAATTTTAGAAATCCTGCTTCTGGTTTTGCTATTACAGGTTTAAATATTTACGATGAGATAAACAATCTATTTGATGTTTGGTTTAATACCCATTTTAAATGTTATGTAAAAAAGGGTGTGAAAGTAGAAGGCTGGCAAGGTTCAGGTGCTAATAAGTTTATACAATATCCAATGATCTATTATTTAGAAAGGATTTAAAAATCATGGCAAAAGAACCAGATCAAACAAGATGGGTAGGGATAAGGCCGACTGACCCTAGTGAGAACATTCCAGTAACCGAGTCAGCGCCGTTAACAGATATTCTTGTATCACCATTGGCAGCAGGTACTGAATTTAAAACGTTAACCAAAAAGAGATCACCTGCAACCGCTGACGCCGCTGCTATTGGTGCAATGGTAGCCATTTCAGCGCAAATGGTTGCTGTAGCAGGGAATAATTTCTTTGAGTTTGCAACCGTACCCGCAAATAAAATATGGAAAATACTTGCTATGAATGCCTTTTGCGATACGGGTAATCCGACAACCGTCCGTTTTTTTATTAAGCCGGCATTGATTAGATTTTACTTTTTTGATAAAGCTTATGGTGCGGCATGGACACATTGCCCGTGGGATGGTGAACAATGGGCGGATGAAACGTTTGACATAGGGTGTCTTTGGTGTGGGTGTGTGGCAAATGACCTATTAACAAACACTATAATTGGCTACCAAGTTGACAAGTATGTATAATAAATAGAAATGGAGGTAGAAAAAATGGCAAGAGAAAAAATCACGTTAACACCTGAACAATTAAACAGACTTAAAGGTTTACAATCAGACACCGACTGGTTGAGTGAAGAAATAAGGCGTGCTGAATATGTTGGCCTGGACGTAACCGATTTAAAAGATCGGTTTAACAAAATGAGCTCAATCCGGTTAAGGATGATTGAAGAATATGGTACAAAGTAATATGGACTTTATGACATCATCTGAAATGTCACTCGATGAATGGGTGGACGTAACGCTTGCGCCTGTAGCCGATATGATTTATTTTATCAGCTCAACCATTAGTCGATTGATGGATTCACTCAAACTGGATCGGGGTTAATCATTATGACCGTTGTTACCTGGGGTGATTTTATCGACGTTTTGACCGATGTAAAACCGGCCTGTAATACCAGTCAAAAGAATATCATTAATGAGATCATTACATGGGTGCTTACCTTAAACTGGCAAATGAAAGGTATCGACCAGGTAAAAACAAACTGGATTAGAACCTGGATTGCTGCTTTATCGTTGCGCTTTACCGGCCAGAGCAAAACCGATTTACTCGCTTGTATTAAATTTTTGGGATGGGTTAACGGCACAATTCCAAGCAATGAAATCGACACGCAACGGGTATGTATCATTAATAATTATTATTGGTGGAATAATGGTTGTCATTCCGTAACACAACCAGTAACGCCACCGCCTTATGTACCACCGCAGCCGACCCCCACTCCACCGACACCTTTCCTTGATGACCTTGACTACTATGCAGACATTGTGTTCTGGTTTACAGAGCAAATCGGTCAAAGCATTGCTGAAAATGCTGCAACCGGTCAGCATTACTGGTATGATGTTTTATCACCTAATATGAAACCCTGGGATGAATATATCGCCGTAGTTGATGCGCTGGCATTCGAGCTTAACACCCCGTTCGTAAAGATTGAGAAAAATTTTGAAACCCTTAGTAGACGTATCGGTGATATTAATTTGCTTGAAGGAAAAAGCCTGGTTGACGCCATTTTATCAGTTGAAGGCGGTGGCAGTGAAAAAACCGACAAGTTAGTAAATGAGATTTTAGGGGAGTTAGGGTTATATGTTGACAGGGCAAATAATACACTTTTTCCGGCTACCGGTGGGGTTTTTGATAACATTACAAAACTAATTTTGCAGTGGGAAGAGGCTGGCCGTGAATTAGGTGGCTTGAACAAACAAACATTACAAACCGAATTAAACACGCTTTATAATATACAACATAGCACAATCAATGATATTAAAAAAAGATTGAATGTCATTGAGCAGGAAATCGGGATTACAACAGAACAGGTATCAGGAGATATTGAAGACCGATTCGATGAAGAAATCAAACCTCTTCAATATCTATTGCCGGCGACGCAAGCCTGGGTAATAGAAACCGTGATGAAAGCAGGTAATATTATTTTTGACGCTATTCAAGCCGTGACCGGCGACCTGGCAAAAGCAATTAACTTTGTTGTTCATCATGTTTATGATATAAGTGACGAATGGCTTGAAAAATTAAAACAGCGCCTTGGCGACGTGGGCGGTGCTTATGATCTGAAATCTGATCCGGTATTTCAGGAAGTGGCCGCCGTCGCCTATGCCGCAGAAACCGTGATTACCGAATTACCTGACTGGTGGGTAAGTTCACTTGCAATCAGCTTGCAGCAATATTTAGGATCGGGCGGCGGTGCGCCTGGGCCAGCAGGGCCACAAGGGCCAGGGGGACCACCTGGACCAATGGGACCGGCAGGACCTATCGGACCACCTGGTGAACCTGAAGGGGGGATCGGGTTAACGATTGAAGCGATTGACGCCGGATTAAAAGACAGGTTAATCATTGGTGCTGCTATTGTTACCGATAATGTAACCGGTGTAATTGATTACAATACCGAAAAGATAGGAGAAATATTCACACGGTATGACCTGGAAGTTAAACCGATTGTTGATTTTCTAACCGTTGACATGCAGGACACATTAACGGAAATTGCCGAAGCATTTGAAACACCCGAAGCACTTATCGCTTTTTTACTTGACGTCCCGGAAGGGCAGGAAAGCGTCACATTTGATTTAATGCAAATATTGATCACGCAGATTATGGAAAGGGGTTTAGAATGAGAAGAGACTGGCTAGGTGAATTGATTCAGTTAATGGGTGTTGTTCTTTTGGGATCGGGGATTACATTGGAATTAACTAAGGGCGGCGACATTTATTTAATGGTTATAACCGTTGGTTGTATTATTTTTACAATCGGCACAAAAATTAAGGGGCACTAAAATGGCAGAAGAAGAGACACCATCGGAAGGGTTAACCGGTTCGATATTTGAAAGGATAAAAGGCTTTTTTACGGCCATGTGGGTTACATGGTGGGAAACAAACCCCGATGTAACAAACCCGCTTTTCAGTGCCGCCGGCTCGATACTTGCCGAAAAGTTCGGCGACCAGGGCGTGACGTATTTAACCGAGTCACTAGCAAAGTCAATCAACCGGCTTGACCTGCCCGACGAAGTAAAGGCGACCATAGCAGAAGTAATCAAAGATGATGATCTGGGAAGTTTGTTACTTGGTTATTTTATTACACTCAATTATTTCTTGTCGTATGTAGGCGGTCACGCTGCCGTTGCTTCAGAGGTAGCGGCTCATCAGTGGCGAAAACAATATTTACCGACGTTACCTGACGTTGCCAGTTTGATCATTGGCCTGTACCGTGACCCGGCAAGATTCGCCGAAGTTAAAGACATGTTAAATCAGCATGGTTACAGTGACCAGAATATCGACACTCTCTTAAAAGCGTCAAAGGCGATACCATCACCGGATGAATACAAAGCATTGTTTTTGCGTGGAGAGATCGACGAAGCAACGCTTACAGCCGGTTATAGGAAATATGGATTTAACGACAAAGAGATCGCTCATCTTAAAACCCTGTTTTATCCGATTCCTGCATATCCAGACTTGATCAGGATGGCCGTACGGGAAGCCTTTTATCCTGACTATATTGAAGAGTACGGCCTAATGCAGGAGTTACCTGGTGAATTTTTAGAGTATGCACAAAAGCAAGGATTAAGTGAAGAATGGGCCAAGCGGTTCTGGGCCTCACATTGGGAATTGCCGTCAATTATGCAGGGTTTTGAAATGCTGCATAGGGAAGTGATTAAACCGGAAGACCTTGATAAGTTATTTATGGCCGTCGATGTTATGCCCTGGTGGCGTGATAAACTTCAGGCAATCAGTTACAATCCCTTGACAAGAGTCGACGTAAGGCGTGTTTTCAGGATGGGGATTATTGACCGTGACCAGGTGAAAAGGACTTATCTTGACCTGGGCTATAATGAAGAAAAGGCCGAATGGCTAACGAAATTTACAGAGGTTGAACAGTCAGAACCGGATCGGGACCTGACCAAAGCTGAAATTTTATCATCATACAGTAAAGCGATTATCGGTAAAAATGAATGTAATGACATGTTGATCGACCTGGGGTATAGCCAGGATGAAGTTGATATTTTAATATCAATGAAAGAATACACAACGGTTAAAGAAATTAAGGATCGGGAAGAAGCAAGGATTAAAAAGTTTTTCCTGGCCGGCGCTTACACGGTTAACCAGACAATCAATGAACTTGGCAAACTTGATCTTGTGGGCGCAGAACAGGAGTCTATTTTAAAATTATGGGATAGTGAAAAATTAGCAAAGTTAAAACGACCGACTAAAAAAGAGTTAGATACCTTGTTACAAAATCAGATCATTACACAGGTTCAGTATGTTGAAGAAATGAAGCACTTGGGATATACTCAAAAATATATTGACTGGTATCTTGCATTGATTGAAGTTGCCGGATCGGAGGGATGAAAAATGGGAGACGATATTAATAAATTAAAAAAGAGTATTCAAACAATTAAAAAGATAATCAAAAGAGAGCCGATACCACCAACACGAAAAGAACCAATTCAAAAACCGAAACTACCTTAAGAGGTTTATAGATTGATCGGTATAACCCGACCGGACTTTGTTACGACACCTTTATCATAAACACCGGATAATATTTTCGTTTGTGTTTCAATCCGATAATCCTCTTTTAATCCTTGCCTGAGTTCAGAAACCATTCCAGGAAAAACCGGATAAGTAAACGAGCCATCTTTATTTTTAATTGCCTTTCGGGGGATTCCTTTAATCCTGGTATTACCACCGAAGGTGTAATTTTTAGCGCCACGCAAATCAACACGCCTGGCTTGCTCTTCCACTTTTAACATACCTAATTGGTTGGGCTTTAAATAAGTTGTTAGATTTTTCAAACCGGCCTTGTTAACGATAATACTATCCGTGTCACAATAAAAGCAATTAGGTATCCCAGCCGTCTTAATCAATGACCACAAGTAAAGCCTGGCATAATCCGTAACATGTGCGCTAATTGCAGGCATTGAGTTTGTGGCTTCATCTTCACCTTGATCTGTAATTGTTTCATGACCAAAAAATACCTGGTGAGTTGAAATATTATGTGTTTTATAATCAATGATCAATCGGCGAATATCATCCGCCTTTTCATTACGGCCGGTATAGACAAGCCTTGACGACCGTTGGCCGAATTTACCATATAAGGAATTTAAGATCAATTTACAAAGATAAGCAAACGCCGGATTATTTGACGACCGAAATTCCAAACGCTTATTATAAAAGTAATCAACAAACCCTTTAAAGATATTTGCTTTTCTATAACAGGCGACACGTAAAACCTTTTTGACATGACCGTTTCTGATACCGTAAAGCAAGGAGGGTGTAGTGAGAGCCGTTACAAACCGGCCGGTTGGAAAGATCAATTTATCATGGTTACGATAAGGGTAAACCGGCTCATCCGTTTCAATCTCACATTTCGCCATGAAGCAGTAAAGCGGCGCAATTTTAACAATCGACGCCGGATTAATATTAACCCCCTTTTTTATAAACTTTATCGGAAATTCATTTGACCGCATTATATATGGGTACATGGAATTAATATCGACCTTGTAATACTTACCCTTCTTTGGCCGGCCAATAAAAAAGCACTCACAACGCCCCCCGAAGTACGCTTGCCGCTCTAATTCCAACACCTGTTTTTCGACGTGGACATTGATTTGTCTTTTCATAAATGAATGAGTGAAACAAGAAAATGAAACCCCAGGCAAGGTATAGGGTATGCTGCCTAATTTATTTTCTCTTATAAATAAATAGAGATCACGGAAAGCCTTGAAAATTATTTCGACATCACGCTTGCAGTAAGTATATAATTCTTTATCGTTTGCTGCCTTGAAATCGACGTCAAGTTTTGGAAGGCCGACCGATTGACCGATTATCTTTACCGGCACATTAAAGTAATTCTGAATATTAACAAACTCTATCCGGTAATTACCCCGCCGGAAAGTAAAGATCAATGTATGGCCTTTGGAAAAATCACTTACACACTGCCAGTAATCTTTTTTCATGTGATTGTATAGCCTGGCATTTCTAAAATCAAACCAGACATTAGCCGACATAATCCTGGTTGAAATATGCGCTTTTAACTGACCGGTTAGCCAGGTGTAAAAACGTTTACTACTTTTGGAATGAAACCAGGTCACTTTCTCAACACCGGTTTTATTATGTACAAACCAAGAACAAGCAACGACTAATTTTAATCGCTGCTTGCCTTGATCATTAACCGTTTCCGTTTCAGTATCAAAGAATATAAACCTTTGTGGTAAACGTTTGCCGGTAGCACGTTTGATTACGTGTGCGGCCCGTACTCTTTTATTACTTGCTGACCGTAACACCATCTATGATCATCCTTGCAATCTCAATGTCAAGTTTATAATAATCAGCTAACCGTTCTGCTTCGTCTTCAGCTTCCTGCATGGTTAAAATATCATCACTGGCGACCGTGATAAACGTTTCCGTTTGTTCTTGTGTGATAATATCGTAACCTTCGATTTTATAGTTGTAATAAAACTTCTTAGTCTGTTGAAAATCAGTTCTTTGAATCGTTGCTTCAGTAGGCCGGTATTTTTTTGGAATTGCCCGTAAAGGATCTCGCTTCATGGCGACGCCGGCGAAATCCCGCCAGTCAGCTAAAAACTCCTGCCGCCTGTAGCCAACTCCTTCAGATCGTAGCAGGTTAAGGCCGGCGCTTGTACTCATACCTATCCGCAGCATTTCAGGTATAAACTGCCTGGCAAGGCCACGCATACTTGAAATAGCCATTATATATTATCCCTTATATCACAGATCATATTTTCGCACATGTTAAGCATCTCAACCAGTTGACCGCAGCCTTGTGCGACGATAGGCAGCGCTTCAAGGTAGCGTTGTTTCACATCACACAAAAGACCTAAAGCAGACCTGACATTATCGCTTGCCCTTCCTAATTGTCGTCTGGAATGAATCCGTGTCGAATACTTTTGATTGGTTGACATATTATCACCTCCTTTGCTTAGATAATATAAACCGACGGCCATGTCAATGACATAGATTTGACACATGACCGCCGGATTTTTGACATACCGTTTAATCCGTGAGGTGACTAAAACGGCACGTCGTCACCTTTGCCCTTATATTTCTTTTCTTTACTAGATCCCTTCTTTCCTTTTTTACTACCTGACTTATCCTTTTGGTCATCCGGTTCAGAGTCGTCAAATTCACTCCAGACAAGAATATCAAACTCTCTGATTGTCTTACCCTTAACGTGTGACGACTTACCCTTGTAAACAATCCTTACACGACGACCGATAAGCGCAGGAAGCCTTTGATCTAGAGCGAAACACCCAAAAAAATAGTGAGTGTCATCATTATCATCAGCCAGGGTGTAAACCTTTGAATCATACTCTCTTGTTTGTTTCATGTCAATCAGACGACCGACAAGTTCATCACCTTTATTATCAAAATTAAATCTTTCCGCATCTCCGGTATCTTTCCATCCCATAATAAACCCCCTTTTGTTAAATGTTTGTTTGGTTAATCTTCTGATACTTGAAATCGTTCATAATCCTTTTTGAAACGATACATATTAAAATTAAGGTGCCTGTCTACCTTATTTGTTACTGTAATACAATCTTGCTCATCCTGGTTGACCTTCACGACATTATAGATCGTACGCAAACAAGTTTTCCCTCGATATAACATTAAAACCATTTTATCACCTCCTTTGCTTTTATAATGGTAGCGGCCAGGTGGCCGGCTGGCGACATGCCAACGGCGGCTAAGTATCGTCGTCACCTGGGCCTGGTATGTTTACGATGTTTGCAATGTTAATATAATCAAAATGTTCATAGAAATCGACTGTTATATTATCATCTATTGTTCTTTCAATTTCAACATTACAACCACCAGGGTATAATGCAACCCGATACCAATCATCCGGTTGAACAAATACCGTTACGGTATCGCCAACTTGAACAATCGGGAAATCACCGGTCACTTCATTTTCACACGCCATGACACCAAAAAGGCATAAAAGAACCCCTGCTAATAATAACCATTTCATTTTCTTACCTCCGTTTAAGTTTTACTCTTCTGATATGGTAAACTGTTTATAATTATCCCCAAATACAAAACTTTGCCATTCAAAACGGTTTTCTTTAAACAACCGAATGTTTAACTTGAGCAGTGAATCAAAAACGACACGGTCAACATCTATAATGACCTTTGTTTTACCATCCTCTTTCCAATATCTAAAAATCATTTTCTTATCCTATGTAAAGGTTGACTGGTTAAGGCTTTACAGTGTTTGACTTGATAAACGCTTCCAGGTTAGAGAGTTTAGTTTCAATTTCTAATATCCGATACTTCATTTCTGCAACTTCTTTGATTGACTTATATAAATCAACCTTCATTACTGCAACCGTTTTCTCGACTACTGCTTCAATACCTAACATATCTTTTAACTTCGCCATTAGATCACCCCCTTCGCTTTTAGCACTATCTTGCGCATTTCGGCATAGCGCTGTTTTGATTTTCGGCCGTTCACTTCACGCTGACAATTCCAAGTACAGTACTTTCGGAATCGTTCACTTGTGAACTTGTGACCGCATTCTTTACAGGCTAAATGTAAAATATACTTTTTATCCTTGACTGGTTTTTTCTTATTTACCACAATAAACCCCCTTTCTTTTTGACTGGTTAACCCTCGCAGCTATAAAACGCATAACACATAAAGGGCAAGCTAACCGGTTATTAATATTATGAACCGTGATCACTTGACTGCTTCTAAAACCACAAGCCGGACACTTTATATGCATTACTATCATTTTTTATCACCCCCTTTAATAATCTTATCGGTTAATCTATTAAAAGCATAAGCGATATTAATAATTATGTCAAGCATTATTTTCATATTTAATAAATTATTTTAATCATTATCCAATGCAATAACCATGCCAACTTTAAATATGTCATGACACCAGTCAAAACCCTATAGGTAGGGCGATTTGTTATCATC
>Ga0114918_10003927_pt1 | contig 13007 bp, 16 predicted proteins | sample LantaG_FD_87015 | JGI IMG/M metagenome (GOLD analysis project Ga0114918, IMG submission 87015) | Deep subsurface microbial communities from Baltic Sea to uncover new lineages of life (NeLLi) - Landsort_02402 metaG | ecosystem: Environmental > Aquatic > Marine > Oceanic > Sediment | place...
GAAGAAGAAGAAGAAGAAGAAGAAGAAGAAGAAGAAGAAGAAGAAGAAGAAGAAGAAGAAGAAGAAGAAGAAGAAGAAGAAGAAGAAGAAGAAGAAGAAGAAGAAGAAGAAGAAGAAGAAGCGAGCGAGAGCAGAGAGTCGAGACAGCTCTTCTCTCCTCCTCCTTCTCCTCCTTCTCCTTTTCCGAGCTGCGACAGCAGCTTGGCTTCGACGGCGCCGGCGTAGGGGGCCCCCAGCGCCGCGGCGAGGCATGACAGCGACGAGGTCTCGAGGGCCGCCGAAGAAGAAGAAGAAGAAGAAGGAGACGCTTTCGTCGTCGCCGCCGCCGCTTTCGCCGCCGTCGCTCTCAGCGCTCGTCCTGCGACCTCGACCGCCAGCGCGAGCGCCTCGTCGGACCGCAGGCGCGCGTGCGGCAGGGCGCCGAGGACGACCGAGGCGCAGCGGAGGGCAGCAGCCGAAATAAGGATTGACGAAGAGGAAGAGGAAGAAGAAAGAGAAGAGGAGGGAACGGAAGGAGCTCGAGCTGCTCCAAGCAACGACCTCTCTCCTCCTCCTCCTCCCGCCTCCTCCTCCTGATGCTCCACTTCGCCTTCCGCCGCCGCCTCTTCCGCGGCCTCCGCGGCGGCACCAACCAGCGCCGCCCCCAGAGTCGCCACTCCGGCTCGTCCCAGGGCCGTCGAGAGCGCCGTGAAGGAGGACGAAGAATTCGAAGAAGAAGAAGAAGGCGAAGGCTGGGGCGAAGGAGGCTGCTGTTGCTTGTTCTTCTTGGTCTCGGAAGAAGCGGCAGGCGAAACAGCAACCCCGGTCTCTCTCTCCTTCTCCTTCTCCTTCTCCCTCTGCTGCTGCTGCTCCGCGATCGCCCAGTAGCCCCTCGCCTGCCTCCCTTCGAACAGGGCCGCGACGGCCGCGTGCGCGGCGAGCTTGACCCTCGGGCTGGGGTCCAGGAGGGCCGCGGCGGAGAGCGTCCTCCCGTCGGCGTCCGCCGGCCACGACGGCGGCGAAAGTGGCGACGACGACGGCGACAGCGACGAGGAGGAAAGGGGCTTTTCTCCTCCTCTTCTCCGCCTGCTCCAGCCCTTCTCCGGCGCCGAGGCCGGGAGCAGCGCCGGCCAGTGCGGGGCCACGGAGCGCGGGTCGGCGCGAGCGAGGGCCGAGAGGCAGCGCAGCGCCGCGGCGCGGGCGCGCTCGGGGGCGTTTGAGGACGAAGCGGAAGAGCGAGCTCCTGTCGCCGCTGCTCCTCCTCCTCCTCTCCCCCAAGCTCCTCCGCCCCCGCCCTCGCAGTCGCTCGCCTCGCTGTCCGAGGCCGAGGAGTAGCCCGAGGAGGCGGCCTCGTAGTGTCGTTGTCGTCGTCTCGCGTGCGGGGGCAGATAAGAAGAAGAAGACGAGGGCGACGGAGGAAGAGGAGGAGGAGGAGCAAGCGCCGCCGCCGCCGCCGTCGCCGTCGTCGCTGCCAGAGGAGGCCTTGAGCTCCACGCCCTCGCCAGCGCCGGGACCAGCTGCGCCATCGGCAGCGAGTCCAGGATCCCGACAAGAGGGGCTTCGGCAGCGGCTGATCTGGCCGCGGCGGCGTCGTTGAGCGCCGCCTCGAGCCGGCAGAGCGCCCTGTTGGCCGCCCTCGCCGCCGCCGCTGCGGAAAAAGAGGGAGGAGGAGGAGCAGGGAACAAAGACAGAGACAAAGACAAAGACGACGACGCGGAGGAGGCGACTGCGAAGGCCGTGGCCGCGCATGCCGCCTCGGAGGCTAGCGAGGCGAGGGACGGAGGAGCTGCCACTGCTGTTGCTGTTGTCGTTGCTGTTGCCGCGGGCTTGGACCTGGCGGAAGGAAAAGAGAGAGGGAGAGAGGAGGAGGTTGAGAAAAAACTCGAAAAGAAAAAAAAAACTCAAAAAGAACTCGAAAGATGCCTTCGTCTCCCCCTTCTCTCTCTCCTCCGCTGTCTTCTCCGCTCGCTGCGTCGCGTCAGGCAAGCACCAGCGACCTACCTGGTTCCATCCCCGAGTAAGGAGATCGCGGCCGTGGCGCCAACAAGGCCAGAGACGGCGGCGATGGCACCACCATCATCGCCGACCGCTTTCTTCGTCGAAGAAGAGGCCATCGAGAAGAAAAAAATGAATTTCTCTCTCGCTCTTTTGCTTCCTCTGCAGTGAATCACTTGCTCTTTGTTCCTCTTTTTCCCCGTTTCCCCTTCTTCTTCGTCTCAACCACAACCAAAACAAAAAAAGACACCATGCTCGCCTCCCTCCGCGCGCCGCTCCCTGCCGCGGCCACCTCGCTCTCCTCGAGCAAGAGGGCGACCACCTGCAGGGCCGCGACGACCTCTTCGTCCCCTATGGCATCGGCGATCCGCGTCGCTCGCTTCTCGTCGCCGCGCCGCGCCGTCTCGCTCGCGCGCCGCTCGGGCTCCGTCGCCGTCCGCGCCGGGTCGGACACGGACACCGCCGCTGGTGCGTCGGTTGGGTGGCTGGTGGAGAGAGCGAGAAAGAGAGAGAAAAGAAGGAGAGAGAGAGAGATGGAGAGAGGCGACGAAAAAACGAGCGAGCGACGATGAACCAAGCGAGCGACGAGGCCTCTTGCCAAGTCTTTTTTGCTGTCCTTTGAAGAGAGAACTTTGAGTGCTCGCAGGCTCGCATTTGCGGTTCTGTCCACAGTCAGGGATCAACTGCGATCTCCTCTGTCGCAATGCGCTGGAAGGAGGTGGAAGGAGAGGCGGGAAGAGGGGAGAAAGAAGCGTCGATAGGAGGGTGGATGGCGCTCTTCTTGAGATCGGCCTCGGGGCGGCGTCGATTTCTCTTTTTCCTTTCTTTCCCGTCGCTCTCTCTCTCTCCTTCCACTTTGCCTTGCTTCTCTCCGATTGATTCACGCATAGAGCAACGAGGCTCTTCGTTCACTACCCTCGCGGAGGACAGCACGCGCGAAAGAAAGCTCGAAGCACGTCGAACTCGGGGGGAGATAAGGAAAGATCGTGCGAGACTTTTTTCTTTTCCCTCTTTTTTCTTTTCGCTCTTCTCGCTCACCTCCTCCTCGACCCCCAATCTCTTCTTCTTTCTTCATCATCAGGCCCCGTCACCGACGCCACCTGGGAGGAGAACGTCCTCAAGTCGTCCGTGCCCGTGCTCGTCGACTTCTGGGCGCCCTGGTGCGGCCCCTGCCGGATGATCGCGCCGCTCATCGACGAGCTCGCGGCAGAGTACGGCTCGAAGATCAAGGCCGTGAGTTTTTTTCGGTTTTTTTTTCGGACGTTTTTTTTTTCGAGAGAGAGAGGAGAGAGAGACAGACAGCGGCGCGTTTCTTGGTCGTCGTTCTCTTTCCAACTCACCTCTTTTCTCCCTCTCTTCCCTCTTCGACCCCCCCGAAATCACTAAGCAGTACAAGCTCAACACGGACGAGTCCCCCGGGGTCGCGACCGAGTACGGCATCCGCTCGATGTGAGTTCAAAGTCTTCGTCTCTCCTTTCCTTTCCCCGGGGAAAGAAAAAAAGTTAAAACCTTTTGTTTTTCTCTCGGCGCTCACCTTCCACCTCTTGCAAAAAAAACCTTCAAAAAACCTTCCACAGCCCGACCGTGATGATCTTCAAGGACGGTGAGAAGAAGGACGTCGTGATCGGGGCCGTGCCCAAGTCGACGCTCGTGCAGACGCTCGAGAAGTACATCGATTAAGATGGGAAGAGAGAATGATAGACAGAGACAGCGCGAAAGGAGGAGGAGAGATTTTTTCGATTTACGATTATTTTTTTTGAGTTTTCGCGCTTGAGAGAGAGAGGGCAGCGTTGTTTTTTCTTCCTCTTCTTCTTTTCTTCTTTTGCTTTTCGCTCCTTCTTTCTTCTTCTTTTTTTCTTCGTGGCTTTTTCACCCTTGAGAGAGAAAGAGAGAGGGAGAGAGAGGGGCAGGAAACAAAAGGAAACGAATTCGTGTGATGAGATGATGAAAATAGAGATGGGTTTTTCTTTTTTTGTTTTCGTTCCTACTTCGTTTTACTTTCTCTCTTCCTCTCTTTCTTCCTCTTCTATCCGAGCAGCCCAGGGTTCAGCCAGTCCTTTTTCAAATCCAGCAAATGGTCGTCAAAGTCGTTCACTTCGTCGATAAGGCCTTTCGCGACAGCTTGCACGAAGAGCTTGGCGCGCTCTTCTCCTCCGGCGCCGCGGAGGAGGGGCTTTGAGGAATCAGAAGGGGCGACGCGCTCCCAGGAACCACCACCCTTTTTGTTCAGCCACAGCTCGAGGACGTCGCCGGCGACGGGGTCCGGTTTCCCCTCCGAGAAGGAAGCCAGCGCGGCGTTGTTGAGCAAGAGGGCGCAACTCGAAGCCGACGACGACGACGAACTCGAAGCCGACGACGACGACGCCCCGTTCCCTCGCGCCACGGCTTCCGCCGCAGCCCTGACCGCGGGCTTCAGCCTGGCGTCGCCCAGGTGCTCGTTGGCGGCGTAGACGCCCAGCAGGGAGAGGTCGCGGGACTTGGCGTGGGCAGCGGCCTAGTGTTTTTTTTAGACGAGAAAGAGAGAGAGGAGGTCGAGAAAGGTTTTTTAGCAAAAGCGATCGAGATCAAAAAAAAACTCAATTTGATCCCTTCTTTCTTTCTCTCTTTCTCTACTTCTTCCTCTCCGTCTTCACCTGCAGGAGGGCGATCTCGAGCATGGGCGTCAGCCCCGTGCTCTCGTGGAACAGCGGCAGCGCGTCGACGACGCGGCCGGAGACAGATGGAGTCGCATTGCCGTCGGCATCATCAATCCCATCGTCGACGCCCGACGAAGTAGAAGAAGAAGTTGAAGACGGAGGCCTTCCGACGAGCACGCCCAGCACGTCTTTCGACGGGTGCTTGGCCGCGTGCAGCAGGATCTTGAGCAGGACCGCGGAGTCGACCTCGTAGGCGGAAGAGGAGGGAGAAGCCGAGGAGGTGGTCATAGTTCTTTTTTTTCGTCGAGGTTGTGATTTTTTTTCTTTTTGAAACTCTGAGATCGATTACTTTTCCCATTCGTTCTTTGCAAACTCAACGAACAATCTCTTCGAGAGAGACGGAAAAAGCGATGGCCTCCCTGCTTTCCCGCCGCGTCCCGAACTGGCCAACTGGAGCCAGTGGAGGTGCCGGATCGATTGGACCCGAGAGGAGACAGATCGCAGCGACCCCGGAACGGCGGCAGCAGCGACAAAGCCGAGCTCCCCCTCTCCGTCGCAGACGATGTCGTGTCGAAGTTTCAGCCTTTCCGAATTTTTTCGTCATCCTCGCCGACGTCGTCGCCTATTCTTCTTCCGCCTCTACCTCTTTCGAGCCTCGCCTCAGCCCGGCCATCGCCCTCTCCGCGGCCCTCGCGGCCCTGCCGCCCATCATCTACTGGTACCGCGTCGCAGGCTCCGTCAAGAAGAGGCTCGACGAGGAGGAGAGGGTCAAGAAGGAGGAGGAGGCGAAGGAGCGAGAGCGCCTCGAGCGGCTGCGGAGGCTGAAAGGGGAAAAGTGAAGAGTTCGATGCGCACGCGCGCGCGCTCGCTCTCGCTCTCTCTCTCTCTCTCTCTCTCTCTCTCTCTCTCTCTCTCTCGAGCTCAGCGAGCGAGGAGAGACTCAGGAATTGTAATTGTAAAAAAAAGAAAAAATGGGAAAAGATTTCTTTCATTTTGCTATAGCTTTTTAACAAGTTTTTTTTTCGCTCCTTCTTTTCCTCGTCTTCCCCTTTTTTCTCTCACCGCTCCAGCAGCACCACCGCCTCGCAGTGGTTGGTCATCGGGAACAGGTCCGCGGCCACCGCCCTGACAGGACGGAACCCTCTGCCGAACCCGCCGCGGGAGCACAGGTGGATGCAGTCCGAAGCGAGAGTGTCCGGGTTGCAGGAGACGTAGACGATTCTCGAGACGGCTGCGCAGCCGCGGAGCGCGTTGCGGACCTTGGGGTGCAGCCCGGCCCGCGGGGGGTCGACGACGGCGACGAAGCGCGCAGAGTTGGCGCCCGAGGCCTCCTCTTCCTTCATCAGGGAGGTCATGACGTCCTCTGCCTTGGCGGCGACGAAGCGGCACGAGGGAGCTTTCGACGAGGAAGAAGAAGGAGTTGAAGAACTCGAAGGAGAAGAGGAAAGGGAGAGGCCGTTTGCCCTCGCGTTGGCTTCGGCGTCGCGGACCGCCGCCTCGACCACGTCGACGCCCACGACCCTCCGCGCACCCGCCGCGGCGGCGCAGATGCCGATGGTGCCCGTGCCGCAGCAGACGTCGAGGAAGACTGAGGAGGCGTCGTTGCCGTCGCCGTCGCCGTTGCCGCTCTCCTCCGTCTTCCTCTCCTCCTCCCCCTCCTCCTTCTTCTTCTCCAGCCCGGCCCAGTCGAGCGCCAGCCGGTACAGCAGGGCCGCCGCCCCGGAGTTCACCTGAAAGAACGACGAGGGGGAGACGCGGAAGCGGAGGCCGCAGAGCGCGTCGGTGATGAAGCCCCTCTCTTTTTCCTCTTTGCCTTCTTTTCCTTCTTTTCCTTCTTTTCCTTCTTTTCCTTCTTCTCCTTCTTTTCCTTCTTTCCCTTCTTCTCCTTCTTCTCCTTCTTCTCCGGGCCAGAGCAGCAGGGGCGCGTCGTCCGGCGCGGAGTTGGAGAGGCCCGAGTGGTGCTGGAGCACGAGGCGAGCGGGGGGCCTCGGAACGGAAGAAGAAGAAGAAGAGGAAGAGGCATCATCGAAGCTGCTGCAGTAGCCGGAGACCGCCTCTCTCAAGGCCTTGCCAAGCGCCACGAGCTCCCTCCGGACCAGGGCTGGATTTTCCTTGGCCTCCGGGGCTGTCGGGTCGACTTGGACGACAAGGAGGATTTCGTCGGCGGGAGGGGGCTCGAAGAGAGGGGGGGAGGGGGAGGAGGAAGCAGGAGGAGCAGTAGGAGAAGGAGCGGCGGCTTGTTGTTCTTCTTCGTCGTCTTTTCCCTCCGCCTCCGCCTCTGCCGCTTCTCCCAGCTCCGACGAGGGCACCAGCCAGGGCCTCCAGTCGAGCGACGCAAACGGCGGAGGAGGAGAGAGAGAAAGAACAGAATTTCCCTCTGCGGGCCTCGGGAGCACGGTTTTTTTCCTCCCCTCCCTAACGATCAGCAGCCTCCAGAACCCGCAGTTGTGCCTCTTGTCCCACGGCCTCAGGCCCGAATCCTTCCGATCCCGCATAAACCTCGCGAACGCCTCGGCGCAGGCCTTGGCGACGCCGGAGACGTTGCGGCAGTCGGAGACGGAGCCGACTTCCACGATCCCCTCCCTGTAAGCCCCGAGGCAGAAGCCGCACTCTGCTTCCCCGTCTCTTCCCTCTCCGCCTTTCCCGTCGCCGTCTTTCCCCACCCCGAGCCCGACGGTGAACTCGCACTTGTTGCGGTACCCGTCCGTCGTGGGAGAGCGCAGGATCCCCACAAAATCTATGTTTGTCGCCGTCGCTGGCGTGCTGTTTTTGGAACCGCCGTTGCTGCTGCCGATCCCGATCCCTGCCTCGATCCTCTCGAGGACCCCCCGCAGCCTCGAGGCCTTGGCCCGCAGCTGCCGCGAGTAAGGGAGCCGCCACAGAGGCGTCACCACGTCCCTCACGTCGATCTCGCAGGCCCTCTTCCTCGTCTGAGTCTGTAGACCTTTTTGCTTCTGCTGCTGCTGCTTTTGGTGCTTGCTCGGTCGCTCGTCGCGGAGGAGCGGCCTGCCGCCGCCGGGGAGCTTCTTCGAACGACGCACCGCTGCGTCGGCCGCCCTGCGAGCGTCGACCGAGGGAAAAGTCACGAAAGCCAGTGGCCCACCTCTCTTCTTCCGGCAGGTGGTAAAGTCGCACTTCAGTTCGTCTCGCAGCCAGTAGCGGAGCTGGTTGGCGTCCCAGCGGTTCGGGAGGCCCAGCAGGGCCGCGGAGGTGGAGGGAGGAGGAGAAGGAGAAGGAAGAGGTTGAGGTTGAGGAGGAGGAGGCCGAGGAGCGGCTCCGTCGGCGCCGTTGGCGGCGGCATCATTGCAGATCGGAATGGCGTCGCCGTTCAAATCTGGAGCCTCTTTCGGTCCGTCCGGTACCCTAGACGGGTTTTGGACGTCGTCTTCTAGCCTGTGAGAGCGTTCGATTGTGATGAGAAACGTGTGAAAGAGCGGTGAGATGGAAAAGCGAAGAGCGATGGGCAGAAGAAAGCCGTTGAAAAGGAGGAGGAGCATCAAAATTCAAAACTCTTCTTCTTCTCACCGAGCCGCCTTGGCCGCAGGCTGAGGAGCGGCATCGGCAGCCTCTACGGGACGAGCTGCTGCATCATTGTCTTTTTCGTCTTCGCGAGGACGCTTTGCAGAGGCGAGCTCCACCTCCGTCGTCATAGCTGGCTGCTTTCGAGAGAGAGAGCAAGAGAAGTGACTGATTTTTTTCCCGAGTTTTTTTTTCTCCCCGATTTTTTGAAATTTCCTCACAAATTCGAATCCATCGAAAACCGTCGCTTGCGGGGGGGAGGCGGGCTTGGCCTCGAACTAGCGGCACCTGCAGCCGTCTAGACAGCATGCCGAAAGCATCATCTTCATCGTCGTCCTCCTCCTCCTCGGACGACAGCGACGACGCCGCGGCGCGCTTCGCTTCCGTCGCCGTCGATGGAGAAACCATCTCGACCGGCGCCGCCGCGGCGGCCGAGGCCTCCAGGCAGAAATCCGCCGCGGCGCTCGAGCACCGCAGGAACAGGGAGGAGGTCGCAGGCGGGAAGCCCGCCGCCGCTCGCAGGGCGCGGGAGCAGGAGGAGGAGGAAGGGAACCGCCTGCCTCCTGCCGTGAGGGAAAAGGTAAGATTGAAGGTTGAGGAAGAGGAAGGGGTGGAGGTCGAGAGAGCGGGTTTTTTTCTTTCTTTCGCTCTCTCACTCTCACGATAAAAAATTGCCTCTCTCTCTCTATTTCAACCAACAGCTCTGGAAGGCCCTGGAGCGCAAGCTCGAGGCCGAGATCGACCTCGGCGAGAGCTCTCAGAGGCAAAAGAAGAAAAAGGGAAAGGGAAAGGGAAAGGGAGAGAAGGAGAGCAAGGGCGACGAGACCGCCAACGACGCCAACGACGCCGACGACGAAGGAGGAGAGGAACAAGAAGACCAAGAAGAAATCGAGACCGGCGTCCGGATCTTCAGCGCCGTGCCCCTCGGAGCTCCTTTCCTCGCCGACGTCGCCAACCGCCAAGAAGAGGCCCCGGCTCTGAAGAGGGAGATGAAGAAGCGGGAGAAGATGAAGAGGAAGAAGCTCCGAGAACGAGGAGGAGGAGGAGGTTCAGCTACTGCTGCTTCGTCCTCTTCGTCTTCGTCTTCTTCCTCTTCTTCCTCCTCTTCTCCCTCTTCCTCCTCCGAAGAGGAAGGAAAGTCCCGCCTCGCCGCCGTCGCCGTCGACTTTGACGCCATCGTCTCCGAGGCGGCAGCAGCGGCAGAGGCGGCAAAGACCAAGATCGTGGCCCCAGGGACGACGAGCAGCAGTGATAGCGATAGCGAGAAGCGGAAGAAGAAGAAGAAGAAGAAGAAGAAGAAAAAGAAGAAAAAGGAAATTTGATTTTTTTTTCAGTTTTTTTTTTTGCAGTCTATTGAAACTAGAAAAGGCTTTCGTTTGTAAAATGATATATCAATACTCTCTCTCTCTCTATCAAGTGTTGTAGAAATAAAAAAGGGGGGAGGGGGGGTTACCGTCGCGTTTGGAGGGGGAGAGGAGGAGGAGAAACGCGCGGAAGGAGGGACAGGAAAGAAGAAGAAAAAGCGAAAAAAGAAGGGGAAAAAACTCTTTTTTTTCACTTCCCAGCCGAAGCGCCGCAAAAACCGTTCGCCGCAGCCCACTCCGCCGCGTCCGCCAGGCCCGCGGCGTACACCTCGGGAAGCACCGCCGGGGTCAGGTTCAGCACCAGCTTCTGCCACTCGCAGACTGTGAAAGGCAGCGGAGAGGCCGCGAACTTCCCCGGATAGATGCTCGGCAGCGAGCCGCCTTCCTCGGTCTGGTTGACTAATCTCGGCCACGAGTAGGTCGCCGCTTCCTTTTTGGGGCACAAGGGCGTGGTCTCCGGCAAGGTAGGCGCGGGAACGGCGGCCCCGGCCGTGGCGTTGCTGACCGCCGAGGCGACGGCGAAGGAGAGCGTGGTGAGCGACTCTGTCAGAGGGTTGAGCCTCGGTTGCCGCGGCAGGGGCGGCGGAGGGGCGAGGGAGGGGTCGCTCTGCTGAGAGACCGCGGAGGCCTCCGCCGCCGCGTCGATGGCGGCGGCGGCCTGCGCGGAGGCGCGCGCGGCGGCGGCATCAGCAGAAGCAGCAGAGGCAGCAGCAGAGGCAGCAGAAGAGGAAGTTGCTCCCTCTCCAGCTCCGTCGCCACTGCCGCCGCCGCCGCTGCTGCTCTCGGAACCCTCGGAGACCTGCTGAGAAGAAGGAGCTTGCAGCGGGTACTCTGCTGCCATGCTCCTGTCGATCTCCGACAGCCAGGCGTCCTCCGCGGCCAGCGCTGCCTTGGGCAGCACTCCCATCTGGAGCATTTTCCTCAGGGAAGAAGATTTTCTCCTCCTTTTCTTGGGGAGCTCGCACGACCTCCCAGACTTGTCGTCGTTCCCGGCCTTGACGTAAGGTCCCAAGATCCCGGAGGCCGCCACGCGCACGCACTCGGTCCCCGGAGCGGTGCCGTTGAGGGACGCGGCGCACATGTGCCCGAAGTTGGTCGAGAACCCGCCGTCGATCACGGGCTTGTTCTCGTAGACATAAAACGGGATCGGGGCAGACCAGCAAGGTAGGAAGCTCGACGAAGAGACGGCGCTGACGACGTCGGCCGGCGTCGTGAACTTCGAGATGCCCCAGGGGCTCGCGGCGCCGAGCTTGTCGTCGGTGATGTCCGCTGCCGAGGGCCAGTCGCGGCCCTTGGTGGCGATGGCTGCGGCGGCGGGAGAAGATGCGGCGAACGAGCTGTTTTTCGCCGGGGAAGAAGTTCTGATCAGTGCTGTTTTCGGAGAGGTGATGCCTGCCACGGCGCCTCCGGCGGCCCCCAGGGCGTTGAGCCTCGTCATGAAGATCGACACCCGAGACCCGTACACCGTACCGACGTCGGGAGGTAATAAAGCGCGAAAGACGGCCGCGAGCGCGATCTGGCAGGACCCCGGGTCGCAGGTGGCGAGCGTCTGCGTCAAAATATCGTACATCTGTTTCCCCGAGAGGCCAGCGCCCGAGGTGGCGGCGGCGACGGAGCCTCCGGAGAGGCCCGCGATGCGAGAGGTGAGGGGGTTGAGGGCTCCGGCTTGCTGGAGGGACTCGAGGACGCCGGCGTAGTAAATGAGATCCCATCCGGAGCCTGGGAAAAGAGAGATGGGTAGGAAAAGGTGGGAGGAAGAAGAAAGGTTGGGAAGAGGGGGGGGAGGGGTCAGGTCGAGAAGAAGAGGTGAGTTTTTTTCCCTCTTTCTTCATTCTTTTTTTAATTCGATCTCTCCAATATCTCTTTTCCTTACCTCCGAAAGCAAAGACCGGAGGCGGAAGAGCCGGGTCCCTGGGCACGCAGACGGCAGCAGCAGAGGAGGAGAAGGCGAGGAGCTGTTGTTGAGATTGTTGTTGTTGTTGTTGTTGAGGTTGTTTTTTTTTTCCTCGAGGTCGAAAACCGAAAAAAAACGAATAAACGAAGAAGAGACATGTGAGCTGAATCGAGACAGGCGTCCAGGCTCTCTGCAACGCTTCGAATTCGTTTCTATTTGCAAGAGAACTGTAGAGATCTCTCGAGCGGTCTCGATCCCACCGCAAATCGAAGCTGATTAGCCACGCAAGGAAGGAGAGCGAGGCGCGGGAAAAAGGGGGTGAAACCTTTCGCTGCCGCCGCGATTTTCTCGACGCCGCATCTCTTTCGATTAAAATCAAAAGCTTTCTCCTTTCTCTCTCGCTCGCGCGCTCGCTCGCTCGCTCGCAGCGCTCTCGACACAAGCGCAACGCACCATGAGCGCCGACCCCAACGCGACGATGGCGCGGGAGAGGTCTGATATGGACGCCATCGTTTTACCAAGAATGGCACGGAAGAGAGAGGGAATTGGAAGAAGAAGAAAGTGAGAGCGAGGGAGGAGGAGGGGGCCCGCTTCTTCTCTTGTGCCTTCGCTTTTTTTGCTCTCTCTCTTGTTTTTGCACCTCTTTCCTTCTCTCTCCAAACACTAAACGGCGGAAAAAAAAACACTACTCTTGCGCTCTAGTTCTCATTCTCCCTCTGTCTGATTTTATTATTTTATTTGGTGCTTTTGAGACCTCTTAGTTGAAAAGAAACCGGAAGATAGAAGAAAAAAGTTTTTTCTTTTTTTCTTTCCGCTCTCTCTCTCTCGCTCTCTCTCTCTCTCGCTCTCTCGCTCTCGCTCTCTCGCTCTCTCTCTCTCCTCTTCACCTCCTCCTCTTCACCTCTTCCCTCCTCCTCCCCTCTTTTTTCACATCGCCAGCAGCCTCACCCCGCCCGTCAGCGCCTGCACGATCCCGCGGGACACCCCGGCGGCCGACGCGGCGTTGGCATACCCGGTAACGACCCTGCCCCCCTTGGAAGCGACGACGTGAGGAGCGGCCGACAGCGCCCTCGCGGCGCTCGCCCCCGCGGCGACGCCGCCGCCGTGGCCGGGCGCGGGCGCAGAGAACGCCACGCCTGCGCCCCTCAGGCGGGACTCCAACAGAAAAGGAACGGCCGCGGCGGTGCCGTTGGCGTCCTCGTCGGCGTTGGAGATGCCCGTGGCGGCGACCCCGGGGCCCAGGAGCCCTGCCTCAAGCAGCGCGGCTGCCCCCCAGCCGACGCTGCCGACCGCTCCCCCGGCGTCGGCGCACTCCTTGAGGACGCGGGCCACCTCCGGGTTCTTGCACAGGTCCCTGATTTTTTGTAAAAGATTTGAGAGAGAGAGGTGTGTCTTCGCGTTGGTGAAGGAAGGAGGAGAGAAGAATTTGCTTTTTTCTTTTTTTTTCTTCTTCTTCTTTTTTTTTCTCTTCCCTCTTCTTCTCTTCTTCTTCTCTCTCTCTCCGTCTCTCTCCTTCTCTCCCCCCCCCCCCCCCCCCCCCCACCCACAGCAACCCCATCAACAACGACCACCCCCCACCCAACCACCCCAAACTCCACCCCATACAAGACCCCAAGAGCC
>Ga0114918_10003928_pt1 | contig 13004 bp, 6 predicted proteins | sample LantaG_FD_87015 | JGI IMG/M metagenome (GOLD analysis project Ga0114918, IMG submission 87015) | Deep subsurface microbial communities from Baltic Sea to uncover new lineages of life (NeLLi) - Landsort_02402 metaG | ecosystem: Environmental > Aquatic > Marine > Oceanic > Sediment | place: Baltic...
AAAAAAACCAACGCGCAGGAAGGGGAGTTTTTCTTTTGTATGTATTTTTCCATCCCCCCCCCCCCCCCCCCCCCCCCGGGGGGGGGGGGCTCAACTACGAGAAAAGGAGAAAGAGAGAGCGCAGGCGGAGAGAGATAAAAAGTGGGGGCGATTCTGAGGAAAGAATTTGAACTTTTTTTTTTGCAACGGACCGGGAAAGAAGTCGTCGATCAACTGGCCAGCAGCTTCTCCAAGTCCACCCCGGCACTCGCCAGCGCCGCCAGCAGCAGCAAGACCCCGCCATTCCAGGCCCCGTGGATCACCATCGTCGACAGCAGGTTCCTCGACCTGACGTACACGAAGCCCAGCAGGATTCCGAACGCGAACAGCTGTGGGAAGTCCCGCGCCGAGAGGTGCGCCGTGGCAAAGCCGGCCGCGGAGACGACGACGGCGGCCGGGACCGGCATGACTTTCGTCAGGCTGGGAAGCAGGAAACCTCGGAAGACAGTCTCTTCCAAAATAGGAGCGAGCACGGCCGTGACGACCAGCAAGGAAGAAAGCGTCGCGACGTCGACCTTCCCCGACGAGGCGTCGAGCAGCCCGGCGACGGCGTCGGCCGTGCCCCTGCCGCCACTGGTCGCGCCGCCGCTGAACTCGCCGAGGGCCGCGGCCGCCGCGGCCGCTGCGCCGATCGCGACGGGCGAGGCGGCGACGCCGAGGAGCGCCCAGCTCAGCCAGCCGCCGCCCGCTCTGCCTCCGTCGTCAGCGGCCTCGCCGCCGTCGACCGCTGCGCCCTGGTCGAACGCGAAGGGCCTCCGGAAGTCCACCCGCAGAAGGTCCCGCGGCGTGTCGCCCCTCGGGTACTTGGCGACCGTGGCCCTGACTACGCCCAGGCCCACGGCGGTCTCAGCGACCTGGTTCACCAAGAGGAAGACGGCCTTGTCCCGCGCCGAGAGCGCGGCGAGGCTGGGTGCGCCCAGCGCCGCAGCGGCAAGCGGCGCGAGCGAGGCGCCCACGGCGATGAACGACGCGAGCCAGGCGAACATGGTGAGGGCTGTCTCCTTGCCGGACCAGGGGACGTCCCACTTTTGCGTGGTGTAGAGCGACCAGCGGAGGAGGAGGAGGCCGCCGTTTTTGGTGTCGTCGGGGTCGTCGTCGAGGTCGTCGCCACCAGTCTTCTTGCTCGTCAATGAAGGGATCGAAGGGCGCCTCTGCTGGTCCTCTTTCGTCGCGCGGACGACGACAGACGAGAAGCTACGCTGGCTGTAGCTCGTGCTCGCAACACCGCAGCCTGTCACGGGCGCTTCAGGAGAAGACAGGGCGCAGAGAGGCGGCGTCTTCGAGCGAAGCAGATGACGAGGAGGCATCAGCGATGACGGCGACGAGATCGAAGCACGGGTCGCGCCTCCTCCTGCTCCTGCTCGCCTTGTGTGAGCCCGCTGCTGCATCCTCATTGAAGAGGGGCATCGCAGCGCTCCTGTCGCTGCCATAGTTGGCGAGAATTCGTTCCCTACGCCGCTCGAGAAGAGAAAAAAGAACAGGGTCCGAAAGTGGTATAGGTTCTTCTAGTCTTACAAGTTTTTTACATTTTTACCTCCTTCCCTTTGTTTTTCAATAAAGCCTCCCGGCACACGTCGCCCGCGGGAACCTCTCGGCCAGCGACGGCCACTGCACGAAGAACAGGTCCGCCAGCCGCAGATGATACAAGATCCTCCCCGTCAGCGACAGCGACCGCGTCCTCGCGATCGACTCCACGTAGCACACCCGGCCGCGGCAGAGCCCGAAGCCGCCCAGCGCGGCGACCTTGGTCGCGATGACGACCGGGAGGCACGTGCCAGGGCCGTTCACCAGCAGCAGGTCCGGCCTCTGCGAGAACGCGAGCGCGACGGCGGCCCAGAGGGCGCGGAGGGTGGTGAAGACGGAGGTCAGGTAGGACTGGCCGACCTCCCTGGCCCGTGGGAGGGCGATGACTGTCGGCTGAGGGTCGAGCGGCGACGACGGCGACGGCGACGTCTCGGCCGCTCCTCGCCCTCCTCCTCCTCCTTCGGACAGCAGCGCCGCCTCCGCCTGCGCGGCCTTCCTGTGGCCCAGGGCGTCCGTGGCGGCGACGACGTAGCTCCGCGGGCTGTACCACGCGGGGTCGAGCTTCGTCACGAGCGCGATCATCTCGGCGGTGTGCCCTCCTGAGTTGAGAAGTGAGTTTTTCTTTCCCGAGGTCGAGGTTGAGTTTTCTTCTTCGAGCAATCGATCGCCTCCCTCCTCTCTCCACCTTTTACAACTCGTTCGAGCTCTCTCTGCCTGCGTCTAGTCCTTCTCAAAGGACTCACCTGAGCCGAGCACGATCAGCGTTCGATGAAGCTCATGCAGGGGCGGTTGCGAGGCCCCGGGAGGCTTTGCACTGCCTCGTAGCCTCGCCATGGTGTCTTCAAAAAAGAAAAGGCAGAGGATTGGCGGGTTTGTAATTTCTTTCACTTTTCCCCCCCCTCTGTCGTCGATTCGATGCTTCTTTCCTTTCCACGATGATGTCTCTCGCCTCGTCTTCTTCGGCCTGAAAATCTCTTTCTCGAGACCTCTTTCTCAAGAACCGCAACATGAAAAAGCGCCCGCGTGAGGAAGCAATAGAGGAGCAGAAGGAGGAGCAGAAGGAGAAGGAGGAGGCAGCCGGTGACGACGTCAGCAACAACGGCGCCGCCGGCGACGCCCCTCCCGCTGCTCTTTCTGCTCCTCCTCCTCCTCCTCCTCCTCCTCCCGTTCTCGCGCCGCCGCCTCCACACCCCCAGCAGCAGACCCAATCCATCCCGGGCCTCGAGCTTCCCACGGGATGGCTCTCCTGCCCGCGCATGGGCCGGAACCTCAAAAACCTCGGCTCCTCGGGCTTCAACGTCGCCCCGGCCAAGGCCCCGCTCGGCCGCCGCTTTGTCGCCGGCGGCGCCGTGCCTCCCGAGCTCTCCTTCGCTCCCGCGGACGCCGTCGACGACTTCGCCTCGAAAGGGATGCGCCTGGGCCTCGTGCTCGACCTCACCAACACGGGACGCTACTACGACCCCGCCGAGTGGGGCTCCCGCGGGGTCGCGCACCAGAAGATCTTCTGCCCGCCGCGCGGCCGCGTGCCGCACCCCGAGTCCGTCAGCCACTTCTGCTTCGAGATGCTGCGCTTCACGACCAAGTTCCCGCGCGACTTCGTTCTCGTGCACTGCACGCACGGGTTCAACAGGACGGGCTTCATGCTCTGCTCGTGGATGGTGCGGTACGGCGGCATTTCCGTGGCGGAGGCGCTGGGGCGGTTTGCCCAGGCGCGCCCCCCGGGGATCTACAAGGTCGACTACATCGCGGAGCTGTTCCGGTACAACCACGAGCGGCGGCCCGCGAGCTTGCGGTGCCCCGACGTGCCGGACTTCAAGGCGGGGGAGCCGGACTCTCCGAGGAGGGACGGAGACGAAGGGGCCGCCGCCGAGGAGGACGGAGCGGAGGGAGCAATCGAGAAGCAGGGCGGAGGAGCAGAGGCGGAGACGCACCTCACCCCCGTGGGCGCCACCGTCCCCGAGGGCGTCGACCACGACTCGCCGTTCGGGGAAGCCGTCCACCCGGAGGAGGGGGACGACCTCCGCAGGGCGGTCTTCGAGCTGGTGGCCGGGCGGCGGCTCCGCGAGCACGAGCTCCCGCACTTCCCGGGGTCGCAGCCCGTCTCGCTCGCGCGCGAGAACCTGCCCGAGCTGTCGCGCCAGCAGTACCAGGTCACCTGGAAGGCCGACGGCACCCGCTACCTGCTCGCGATCATGCCGTGGGGGGCCTACTTCATCGACCGCGCACTGGGGGTGCAGCGGGTGCAGGCGCGCTTCCCCCGCCGCTGCTCGAGCGCGCAGGCCGCCGCCGCCGCCGCCGCGGCGCTCGCCGCCGCCGGCGGCGCGGCGCAGCTGGACCCGAGCGAGCCCCCGCCGCCGCCTCCCAAGGACTTTCGCCCGCCGCTCATCGGCCCCCCGCACTTCCAGACCCTTCTCGACGGCGAGATGGTCGTCGACGAGGACCTGGCGACCGGGATAAGGACGCGGCGTTTCCTGGTCTACGACGCCGTCGTGCTCAACGGCAGGTCGCTCGTCGACGTGCCGTTCAAGCAGCGGTACGAGGCGATCGAGGCCGAGGTCGTCGCTCCCAGGAGCAAGGAGAGGGACGCCATCGAGGCCGTGCGGGCTGCCGAGAGGGCTGCCGCGGCCGAGAGGGTCAAGGCGGTGGCGGCGGCGAAGGCGAGCGGCGCCGCCGCGCCTCCTCCTCCTCCGCCGCCGCTCGCCCTCCCGGCGCACCTCCGCGGCGGCGCCTTGAAGGGCGTCCGCCTCGCCTACGACTACGGCGGCGAGCTCTTCCGCCTCCGCCGAAAGGAGTTCTGGCCCCTGCCGGCGTCCCGCACCCTGCTCGACAAGCTCATCCCCAGGCTCAGCCACGAGAGCGACGGCCTGATCCTGCAGCCGGCCGGGGCGCGGTACGTCACGGGCACGTTCCCCCAGCTGCTCAAGTGGAAGTTTGCGCACATGAACTCTGTCGACTTCAAGCTCAAGATCGACCTCGGCGGGGACAGGACCCTGTATCTGCTCGAGACGAGGAGGGACAGGCCCAGGCGCGGGGAGGTCCCGCTGGTGGTGGGGAGCGGCGGCGGCGGGGGGAAGGCCTCGGCGGTCTCGACGTGCGACCAGGTCGACCTCTCCCCCTTTGTCAACGCAAACGCGGGCGACGGGGGCGTCCCCAACGATGAGCGCGCGCTGTCGGGGAAAATCATCGAGTGCGCGTGGGACCCGGGAAGGAGGAGCTGGGTCTTCATGCGCGTGCGTGCCGACAAGGACACGCCCAACGCCGTCTCGACCTACGAGAAAGTGGTGCAGTCGATCGAGGACGACATCACCGAGGAGGTTCTCTTGAAGGAGGTCGACGCGGCCGTCGCGGCGCTCGAGGGGGGCAAGGCTGCGAAGAAGGGCGATGGCGCCGGTGCCGGCGGCGGTCCTATTGCTGCCGCCGCTGCTGCTGCTGCTGCTGCTCCGTTTCCTGCTGCTGCTCCTGCTCCGTCTCCTGCTGTTGCTCCGTCTCCTGCTGCTGCTCCCGATGCCGCTTCTCCTGCTGACGCCGAGGAGGAATGAAAACAAATCGAACTGTATCTTTTCCCTGATGTTTTTTAAAAACTGGATTGTTTTTCATTTCATTTCACGTTCTCTCTCTCTCTCGTTTCACGCCAGCCACTCCCCGAGCCGGTCCTTCTGGACCGCCTTGGTGAGGACCGGCTTCTTGGACCCCTTGCCGCCTCCCTCCTGGCCCGCTCCTCCGTCAGAGCCAGAGCTCCCGAAGAGCCGTGCCTTGTACTGCGACACGAGCTCATCGAGCTTGTCGGTCTTCTCGGCGCCGCCGCCGCGGCGGGCCGCCTTGGTGAGGATCGGCTTCGGGGGCCTCTGCTGCCTCGGCTTGGGCTCCTCAAGCTGCTGCCGCTGCCGCTGGGGCTTGGAATCGGGCGCCGTGGCTTCTCCGCGAGCGCGCTTGGGCAGCGGTGTGGCGGGCGCTTGGGAAGAAACAACAGCACCGTCTACTCCCTTTGCCTTTTTCTTCCTCGGCTGCTCCTCCTCCTCGACCGCCGACGGCGCTCCACCCTCCGCCTCGGCAGCGAGCCGCCTCTTCCGCTCCCGCTGCCTCTTCCCTCGAGACTCCTTCTCGCTCTGCCGCTCCTTGCGCTCCCTCCTATTGAGGGAAGGCGGGCGAGAGGCGGCGTCGGCAGCATCTCCAGCAGAAGCAGCACCGCCGGTGCCGGCACCAGCACCACCGGCGGCAGCAGCCTCTCGGGCCTCGACGGCCCGCAGCCGCTTCTGCATCATCCTCGCGTCGTCGATCGCAAACTCGACGATGGGCCTCCTGTCGACGCCAAAGGGCGCCGGGGAGTTGTTGAGCGTGCGGAGAGCGCAGAGAGCGTGCTCGTGGTCGGTGAACTCGGCGAAAGCCATTCCTTTGCCCCTGTTGCTGCTCTTCTTCTTCCCCTCGCCTCCATTGCCGCCATCGTCGCCACCGCCGCCGTCGCCGCTCAGGATCTTTACTTGCGTGAGCTTGGGGCTGGCGGTCGCGGCGCGCAGCGTCACCGCCTCGAGCAGCAGCGGGCGCAGCGTCGCCTCATCGACGTTGAACGGCAGGTTCCTCAGACAGAGCCTCGTCCTCGAGATCGCAAAGTTCGGCGACTTGAGCTTGGTCCTGGCGTCGGCCGCGGCACGGTCGCGGGCCGCGCGGTCGGCCGGCGAGAGCGCCTTCCAGGCGTCAGAGCCCTGCTCGATGCGGCCCTCGCGGGCCAGGTAGAGGTTCCTCGCGTCTCCCACGCCCTGATCGGCCCGGGTGACGGCGAGGGTCCGGGCCCCCTCCTGCGTCAGGGCGAGCGCGACGTCGAGGTCGCGGCCGCGGAGCGTGATGGCCGGGCCGTCGCCGGCCGCGGCAGCCTTTGATGCCGCCGCGGCCCTGGCCGCCGCGGCGGCGTCGGCAAACTCGACGAAGGCGGTGCCCTTGGCCCTCCCGCTGGCCTTGTCCACGACGAGGCGCGCGGCCTTGACGTCGCCGTAGCCCTCCAGGCGCGTGCGGAGCTCTCCGGCGGTGGCCTCGACCGGGATCCCGCGAACGAAAACCGTCGACTCGACGGCGGCTGACTGCTCGAGTTTGGCCGCGGCGGCTTCGACGGCGGCGGCGGCGCGCGCCGCCGCTGCTGCCTTTTTCTCCTCGGGGGTTTTCGGGGAAGGAGAAGAGGCAGAAGGAGCAGCGGAGGCAGCCGTCGCAGTAGCAGCAGCAGAAGCCTCCGCGGCGGCGGCCGCTTCGGAGGCTTTCTTCTCCTTTTTCTTTTCCTTTTTTGTCTTTTTCTTCTTGTCGTCGTCGGCGCCGTTTTCTTCCTCCTTCTTCTTCCCTTTGTCGCCGGCATCGTCATCTTCGTCGCCGTCGTCAAACTGCGAAGCAACCTTGGCCAACAAGGCGCGCTCTGCCGCGACGTCGACCTCGGCGTCTTCGCCTTCGTCATCGTCGGCACCAGCAGCAGCAGTAGCCGCAGCGGGCTTCTTCTTCTCCGGCTTCGCCCCCTCCTCCTTCTTGTTCTCGCCAGCAGCAGCAGCAGCAGCGTCGGCAGCGGCGCCATTCTCGGACGCCGCCGCGGAGCCGACAAACGCGGCCTTCCCGACGGCCCAGTCGACGGCGACGGCCCTCCCGCCGACCTCCAGCCCGTTGGCGACTGCGATCGCCCTCTCGGCGTGCGCCCTGCAGGTGAAGGCCGCGAACGCGAACCCTCGCGGCCTCCCGTCGGGCTTGCGCGGGAGGTTGAGCTCCCAGACGAAGCCGGCCGGCGAGAGCGCGGCGCGGAGCGCGGCCTCATCCGCGGAGAACGAGAGGTTTCGGATGATGACGCGCCACTTCTTGGCGAGTGCGCCCTCTCCGGATACCTGTCGGGCCCACAGGATGGCTTCCTCCGGGGCCAGAGTCGACGCAGAAGGAGAGGGAGCGGAAGCGTTTCCCTTTCCTCTCCTTTTCGTGCCGTTGTCGCCCGCCTCCGCGGCCGAGACCTTGGACCCGTGCAGCCTCGCTACCGCCGCCGTCGCGGCCCGCACGCTCGCGTACACCACGAACGCCACCCCGCCGCCGCACCCGTCGCGCCTGAGGTGCGCGCGCTCGACGTCGGCCTCGGGGACGGGGTGCACGATTTCTTCGATCGCCTCCGAGGCGCCTCCCTCCTTTCCCGCTGCGGCTCGGACGGCGTCGAGCGCGGCCCGCGCGGTCCCCGGGGTAAGGTTGCCGACGGCGACGGTGCGGACGAGCCTGTGCTTGTTGCTGTTGTCTCGCGGGGCGGCGTCGCGCGGGGGGCGCGCAGAAGCGGCGGCGGGAGCAGGAGCGGGAGCTTTCTTCTCGGCCCCCTCCCCCGCTTCATCGTCATCACCACCTCCTTCGACCTCCTCCTCCTCCTCCACTCCTCGCCTCTTCTTCTTCTTCTTCCGCTCCTCGAAGCTGGCCCTCTTCTGCGCGTGCTCGACGCGGATGCGCCTCCCGCTCAGCAGGGCCCCGTCGAGCTCGGCGACGGCGCGGTCCGCGTCCTCCGGGAGCGCAAACTGGACAAAGCCGACGCCCTTGTGCTGTTGCTGCCGGGCCGAAGAAGAAGAGGCGCTGCCGCTGCCGGCGGCTGCGTCGTCGGCGGCGGCGGCATGCGCAGCATTCGCGTTCGAGCCGGCGCCGCCGACGAGGAACGCCGACCTCACGGGCCCCACCGCGGCGAACGCTGCCTCAAGCTCCTCATTTGTGGCCCCGAAGGCGACGCCGCGGACGAAGAGTGTGCGGCGGTCGACGGCGGCAGAAGGTCCTCCCGAGGCATGGGCATCGACGTCGACGCTTCGGGCGCCGCCCGAAGCGTCGTCTTTGCGCCGGCCCATTGAAGTGTTTTTTTTTTACCCGAGAGGCTCTCTGCGTTTGCTCTCAGCTAGCGTTCTCTTCGACTCCGATGGAAACACCAGAAACGATCGCAACTGAGCTGTCGATCCAGAGAGCAAGATGCGGTGCCACAGGCAGAGAGAGAGGGAGCAGAAAAGTGAGGCTTTTTTTGTGTGGGGGGGCTAGTTTTAGTAAAATGAATTCACTCTCAATTTCGACCTCTCTTCGAAATGTCGCACCTCCTTCTCCTGCTCCGTGGCAGCCACCGAGGCAGCAGCATCAGCAGCCTGCTCGCCTCGCGCGTCTCGCAGGCATGGTTCCAAAGCAACAGCACGAAAAACACCAGCTGGCGCAGCCTCTCCTCCTCGGACCCCTTCGCGGTCGTCATCGGTGGTGGAGGCATCGTCGATGCCGAGACGCCATCTTCGACCTCTTCTTCAACCTCGACCTCCTCCACCTCGACCACGACGCTCGTCTGGCCCCCTCCAGCTGGCGCGGGACCCGCTGCACTCCATGAAGCCCTGCTGAAACAGGCAGAAGAAGAGCAGGCGAGGCAAGCACAAACAAGAGAAGCTCGAACGAAGAGGCCAAAGAAAAAGCTAGGCCAGGCCACTGCCGCTGCTGCTGCTGCTGCTTCCGCTTCTCCCTCCGCCGCTTCCTCCTCCCTGCCCCCCCCCCTCCTCTCCTTCGCAGCCTCCCCTCTCGAGGCCCCCGCGGTCGCAGCGGTCCTCTCCGCCGCGCGCTGCGACGCCGTCTCCCTCCTCGACGTCTCTTCGAGGTGCTCCTTCACGCAGGCCATGGTCATCGCGATGGCGCGGTCCGCGAGGCACGCGGCGATGGCCGCGGCCGCTCTCGTCCACGCCGCCAAGGAGGAAGAGAAGAGGAGGCTGCTCGTGGGAGAAGGAGAAGAAGAAAAAGAGGACGAAGGAGAAGGGAGGGAGGAGGCAGCAGCCGCGGCGCTGGCGACAGAAACAGAGACAGAAGCGAAACCAACGCTGATGACGACGGCCGCGGCAGTCGAGGGCGAGCCGGGCGCGTCAGACTGGCTCCTCGTCGACCTGGGCACCGTCGTCGCCCACGTCTTCTCCTCCGCCGAGGCGAGGGAGCACTACGCGCTCGAGCGGCTGTGGGGCGCAGCAGGAGGATTTGGAGAAGAGACAGGAGAAGAGGAAGAAGAGGAGGAGGAGAAGGACGGAACGCACTGACTTGTGTTCTTTTGGATTGCAAAATGAAAAAAAAAGAACGAAAACCAAAAAAACAATTCTCTCCCCTCTCCCTCCTCTCCTCTCTTTCACCCGCGCCGCTTCGACAGCCTCCAGTCGTTGGGCCTGTCCGCCGTCCTCCGGTCGAACAGCGGCTCGATCCTCTCGGCCCTCTTCCGCCGCGACAGCGCCCTCGCGTCGGCGGGGCGGAAGAACCTCGGGGCCAGCTGCACCAGCCAGCGCGGGTCGACCGCGCAGCACTCACGCATGTACTCCTTGCTCGTCATCACCAGCTCGTGGTAGACGACCCAGTCGGGCTGCCGCTGGAAAAGCGCCGACCCTGGGTAGATGTACACCGGGGCCTGGTCGACCACGGTCTTGTAGCCCTCCTGAGCGTCCTTGCGGGCCGCGTGGAAGAAGTACCCGGAGCAGATCGCCTGCCGCACGCGCGCCGACGCCTGGTCGGCGCGCGAGCCGCCCGCGCCGCCGCCGCCCGCGGCCGCGGCGGCCGACTCCGCGGCGGAGACGAGGTCGAGGCCGTAGCGGTCCATGATCGCGACGAGCTGCTTGCGCACGTCCTGCGCCCGCCGCATGGACCGCTCCTGGATGAAGTTCTCGAAGCACCAGGCCTTGGCGAAGTTCGAGGCCCTCCAGCCCTCGTAGACGGTGAGCAGCGTCAGGTGGTCGCCCTCGGGCGAGTGGAACCGCGCCTTCTTGGCGTCAGCCGCGGCCTGCTTCTCGCGCGGCCGGTAGAAGATGTTCTGGGCGCTGAGCATCGCGATGATGGTCAGCATCTCCTCGGAGCAGCCCAGGTCGACGGACGCGATCAGCGCCTTGGACAGCGGCGGGTCGAGCGGGAACTCGGCCATCTTGCGTCCCAGCCTCGTCAGCAGCCCCTCGTCGTCGAGCGCGCCCAGGTTGTAGAGCTGCTCGAGCGCCGAGACGAGCGTCGCCGGCGGCGGCGGGTCCATGAAGTCGAAGCCGAGCAGGTCGTTGACGCCCATGGCCTTGAGCGTGAGCACGGTCATGCCCAGATTGGTCCGCTGGATCTCGGGGACCGACAGCGGCAGCATCTCGTCGCGGAAGGCCTGCTCGGTGTACAGCCGGTAGCACTTGCCCGGGCCCGTCCTGCCGGCCCTGCCCGCGCGCTGCTTCGCGCTCGCCTGCGAGATGGGGGTCACCACCAGCGAGTCCATGCCCATGCGGGCGTTGTAGACCTTCTGCTTGGCGAACCCGGGGTCGACGACGTAGTAGACGCCGTCGATCGTCAGCGAGGCCTCGGCGATGTTCGTCGCGATCACGCACTTGCGCGTCCCGGGGGCCGCGGGCTCAAAGATCCGCGTCTGCATCTCCGAGGGCAGCGAGGAGTAGACGGGCAGGATGACGAGCTCGGGGACCGCGGGACCCAGCGACTTGAGCCGCTCGAAGAGCACGGAGGCCGCGGTGTCGATCTCGTCCTGGCCCGTCAGGAAGAGCAGCACGTCGCCCTCGGGCTCGGTCAGGTGGATCTGCATCACCGTGATCAGCGCCGCGTCGAGGTAGTCCGCCTCGGGCTGCTTGGTGTACAGTACCTCGACCGGGTAGGTGCGCCCCGGGATGGTGAAGATGGGGCACCCGAAGAAGTAGCTCGAGAACTTGTCGGCGTCGAGCGTCGCGCTGGTGACGATCAGCTTCAGGTCGCCGCCGCGCCGGCTGAGGATGCCCTTGAGCAGCCCGAACAGCACGTCGGTATGGATGGTGCGCTCGTGCGCCTCGTCGAGCATCACCACGGAGTAGGCCGAGAGCACGTCGTCCAGCAGCGCCTCGCGCAGGAGCATCCCGTCGGTCATGTACTTGATGACCGTCTCCTTCGAGGTGCAGTCCTCGAAGCGGATCGCGTAGCCGACTTCGTCGCCGAGCCGGCACCCGACCTCCTCCGCGACGCGCTTGGCCACCGACATGGCGGCCACACGGCGCGGCTGCGTGCACGCGACGCGCCCGCGCGAGGTGTACCCCGCCTCGGCCAGGTACTGCGTCATCTGCGTCGTCTTGCCCGAGCCGGTCTCGCCGATCACGACGAGGACCTGGTTGCCCGCCACGGCCTCCAGCAGCGCCTCGCGCAGGTGGAAGATCGGCAGGGACTCGCGCTGCTCCTTGATCGAGCGCGTGTCGCGGATGCCGTAGGTCGGGGCCTTCCCCAGGGACTTGGCCTTCCACTCGGGGACGCCGTCGGCGGTCAGGCCCCCCGCCCCGCCAAAGCCCGCGCCCGTCGCCGCGCCGAGCATCCCCACGCCGCGGAGCTCCGCGGCCAGCGCGCGCTCCCCGGCCTCCGGCAGCGGGTCCTCCCAGGGCCTCGACAGGTCTCGCGGCACGGCGGCGGCCGCCTCGCGCAGCGCCGATTCGCGCAGCTCGCGCCGCTCCTTGGCGAGCGCCGAGGCCGTCATCGCGGCGCGCTGCATCGAGCCGTCCGGGTTGCGGACGATCTTGATCGGCGACAGTTCGGCCGCGGCGGCGCCCGACGCGGCCGCGCGCGAGGTGGCTCCCCTCAGGAAGGCCGGCTCGGTCTCGTTGAGGTCGATCTCGTATTCCTCCTCCTCCTCGTCGTCGTGCCCGCCCCCTCCGTCGGCGTTCCCGCCGCCGCCGCCCTGGTGGAGGAGCCCCGTGCCGCCCTCGGCGTCGTAGGTGGGGTACTCGGTCACGTCGAGGACGCCGGACTTGATCAGCTGGTTGACCTCCCACCTCTCCGGGGACGTGAGCCTCTTTCGCGACGAGGCGGCCTTGCCCGAGCCGACGACGGCGGCGACGTCGATGCCGGAGCCGGCGCCGCCGCCGCCCACGCCGCCAAACAGACCGCCCACGCCGCTCAGGCCGTGGAGCCCCCCAGAGGAGGAGGAAGGAACCGACAGCGAAGAAGGATCGCCGCCGTTGTAGGGCGGGGGCGCAGCGGCGGCCGAGGGAGCGAGGTCGCGCCCCGAGCGCTGGTCGACGGCCCGCATGGACAGCCCCAGCCTCGACCCGGCCGCGGACACGACCTTCACGAAGACCTCCTGGCCCCTCTTGACGAGGTCCTTGGCCGAGGCGGGGCCCGCGCCGGAGGAGGAGCGCGAGGAGGACGGGGCGGCGGCGGCGGCGGGGTCGGAGGCGGCGGCGATGGCCGAGGAGTGGACGAGCCCCTCGGGGCCCCTGCCGCCCCGCTCGCCGCCCCTCCCGCCGCCGCTGCCGCCGCCGGGGCCGCCCGAGGGGGCGGAGACGCCGAGGAGCTCCACAAAGGCGCCAAAGTCCATGACGCCCGAGACGCGGCCGCGGTAGATCCCTCCGACGACGGGGGGGCCCATCGGCGGCGGCGGCGGGGGGAGCCTCGGCGGCGGGGAGCGGGAGCGGGAGCGGGAGCGGCGGGAGCCTCCGCGGCCGCCCCTTTCGCCGCCGCCGCCGCCG
>Ga0114918_10003930_pt1 | contig 13003 bp, 17 predicted proteins | sample LantaG_FD_87015 | JGI IMG/M metagenome (GOLD analysis project Ga0114918, IMG submission 87015) | Deep subsurface microbial communities from Baltic Sea to uncover new lineages of life (NeLLi) - Landsort_02402 metaG | ecosystem: Environmental > Aquatic > Marine > Oceanic > Sediment | place...
AGAGGGAGACAGAGAGAGAGAGAGAGAGAGAGAGAGAGAGAGAGAGAGAGAGAGAGAGAGAGAGAGAGAGAGAGATTTTGTGAGGTGCTGGGGGGCGTTTGTTCTTACTTTTTGCAACAACAAAAAAACGAGAGAGAGAGAGAGAAAATCAATAAAAGAACAAAAACAAAAGTTTTCACTTTGGGTCTGGCGCGAGCAGCTTCTGCAGCCGCGCCACCTTCTCCGCGTCCCCCGTCCTCGCGGCCACCTGCAGCTCGATCCGCAGCAGCTCCTGCCGCTTCATGTCCTCCTTTTTGCCGGCGTCGGAATACTTGAGAGCGTTGTAAGCCTCCTTCAGCCTCTCGGCCGCTTCTTCCTCGCGGCGACGCTTGGCCTCCGCCCGCCGCGCCGCCTCGTCGTCGGCGGCGCTGATCTCGCTCTCCCCGCCACCACCTTTGCCCTTCCTCTTGGCCTCATCCTTACTCTTCCTGTGCTGCCAAGCGACCAGGTCGTAAAACTTGTCCGAGGGCAGCGTGGCCGTGTTGAAGTCCTCGACGAAGGTCTTCCAGAGCTCGGCCTCCTCCCACCGGGCGAGCGCCTCCATGCTCGCGATTTTTTTGACCTCGGAGCACCAGGAATAAAACTCGGAGCGCTTGAGCTCGGCGTCGTGCGGGTTCTCGGCGCGGAGGAGGCCGTGGGAGCCGTACTGGGAGGTGAGGGCGGCCGTCGCCGTCGTCGAGGGCTTTGCTGCGGCGGCGGGCTTGCCGCCGCCGCTCCCGTCGCTGTCGTCGTCGCTGTCGCTGTCGCTTTCGTCGCTGCTCCGTCGCCGCTTCTTCTTCTTCTTCTTCTTCTTCTTATTTTTGTCGTCCTTCTTGCTGTGCTTCTTCGAGTGCTTCTTGCTGTGCTTCTTCGAGTCCTTCTTGCCGTGGCGGCGGTGGCGGCCCTTGCGGTCCCTGTCGCTCTCGTCGTCGTCGTCGCCGTCGTCGTCCGAACTCAAACTCGAAGGCTTTTTCTTCGCCTTGTTCGATCCATCGCCACCATCATCCCTCCTGAAAAGCCTCTCCAGCTCCTTGCCCCTGTCCGTCAAAAACTCCCTGACGAGAGCCTCGGCCTCGCGCGCGTCCGCGCCGGGCGCAGCGGACGCCGCGAGCGCCAGCACGGAGAGAGGCACCTGCGAAGAAGAAGAGGAAGACCCCGCGCCGAAGATCGCATGCAGCCTCGCCAGCGTCTCCTCCTCGAGCGCCCGCGCGCGGGCCTCGGCGTGGCGCTCGACCAGCGAGAGGCCGCGCGTGTCCGCGGCTCCCAGCGATCCCCTCGTGAACTCGAGGGGCGGCTCGGCGGCAGCGGCCATGGTGGAAGAGAATGAGAGAGAACGAGAGAATGAAAGAAAGAGAGTTTTGATTTTTTTCGTCTAAATTTTTTTCGTTTTTTTGCAACCTCCTCTGTCTTCTCTCTCTTCCTCACGCCGCGCCCCTCCTCGCGCGCTTTGGCCTGCTCGGCCTGCTCGCGTCGGCTTTCGCCTTCGAGACGCTCTCGTCCGGGGTCCTGGGCGGAGGCGCCGAGGCGGCTTTCTTCTTGTCCTTCTTCGTGCCCCCCTTCTCCTTCTTCGATGCTGCTCCTGCTGCGGCTTCTGCCTTTGCCTTTGCTCGCCCGCTGCCGCCGATGTCTTCTTCCTCTTCTTCTCCTTCCGACGCCTCCATCTCCTCCAAATCATCGTCCTCTTCCTCTTCTTCTTCGAGATCGGGCTCGGGCACGGCCTTGTGCTCGCCCTTCGCTGCCAGCGCCCTCGCGAACGCGAGCTTCTTGCCCTCCAGGTGCTTCCGCAGAGCGGAGGGGGTTGCGTTGATGACGTGACAAGTGAGAGAACAGTACCACTTGCCCTCGAAGTTCCTGGACTTGCTTAAGGAGGGCTCGGCGCGCGCGAGCTGCTCGCACTCGTCGGCGTCGGCGGCGCGGCGGGTGTACTTGGCGCCGCTGAAAGAAGAAGTTTTGAGTTTTTTTTTGGAGTTGAGGTTGAGGTTGAGAGGGAAGAAAAGAAAAAACGCAGGCGGCGGCGGCCTTGAAATGGTCAATCGCTTTTTGATCGGTGTCGCACTTTAATCCCGCCCTTTCGGGTCCGTCTTTCTCACTGGAGAGCACCCTTGTTCTCGCCTAAACGCCACTAGAAGCAGCTAGCCCGATTCCAAGCGCGCGATGGAGAGAAATCGAGCTAAAAAAAAAGAGCGTTTCTCATTCAATTTCCTCACCTGACATGCGCCGAGACGACGCCTTCTTCGGCCTTCATCACGTGTCCAGTGAGCGAGCACTTGAGCCTGCCGTCGGGCTGGACCACGAGGCGACGGCCCGGGCCCTTCAGGAGGGCGGCGAGGGCAGGAGAGGGGGAGGAGGTGGTCATTTTTTGGGCTTTTGGGGAACAACAATACGTCGAGCGTCGAGTTCGTTTTTTTTCGAGTTTTTTTTTTCTGATTTCGAAAGGCAGCGCTCGAGCGGCGTTAACACTTCTTCTTCTTTTCTTCTTCTTCTTCTTTTCTTTCCCCCCCTCTTCCTTCTCCCCCTCTCGCCATCAAACTCCTCCTCTCGTTCGCCATGGCGTCCATGTCGAGGGCCTTCACCGCCGCGCCCGCCGCTGCCGCCGCGCGCAACAACAACGCGGCCCGCCGCGTGCTCGCCACCTCTGCTGCGTCGATGTCGCCGCCGTCGAAGATCGCCGCCGCTTCGAGCAACTCCGCGCTTCTCGCCCGCATCGCCGCCGCGGCGTCCGTCCGCTCCTCTGCCGCTTCCGCGGGACGCCGCGCCTCGTCCGTCGCCACGCGGTGAGTGGTGTTGGGCTGCAATCGGCTGTTCTGAACTAGGAGAAAGGCGACTGTCGAAATCGAAAGGACGCTTGGCCGACTCTAGTTTTTTTTTTCTCCGTCGCCGCTCGCTAGATTTGTTCTCCTCTCGATCTTTCGCGCGTTGCGTGCCATAGATTCCACTCGCTTTCCACTTCAATTGTTCCTATAGAACGCTAGAAGACATCGCGTTGCCACCGCAGACGCGCCACGATTGTCGAATGCAGCAGTAATAGAGCTCGAGATGCGCGTTCAAAAAAGAGATCCCGGAAAGAAAAAGAAAAAAATCGACGACGCCTCCTTTGTTATCCCTCTCAACCTCTCTCAACCTCAACCTCTCACCCTCTCTCTCCCCCTCACCTCAACCTCTCTCAACCGCCCCTTTCTTCTCCTCAAAAACAGCGCCTCCGCCGTCCCCGCCACCACGCGCACCGCCCTCATCCCCCCGCACGGCGACGGCCCGGCCCTCGTTGACCTCATGCTCAAGGACGACGCCGCCAAGGCCGCCGCCAAGGCCCGCGCCACCAAGACCGTCGAGCTCTCCGACCGCGGCGCCTGCGACGTCGAATTGCTCATTGTCGGCGGGTTTTCCCCGCTTCAGGGATTCATGGACGAGCGGGAGTACACCGCCGTGGTCCAGACCATGCGCCTCCCCGACGGCCTCCTCTTCGGCCTCCCCGTCGTCCTCGACACGAACGACGACGCCATCAAGGAGGGAGACGCGCTGCTCCTGACCTATAAAGGACAGGAGCTGGCCGTGCTCGACGTCTCCAGTAAATGGACCCCGAACAAGCCCGTCGAGGCCCGGCAGTGCTACGGCACGACGTCGATCGAGCACCCTGCCGTGCAGATGATCACTATGGAGCGCGGGAGGTACTACCTGGGCGGGAAAATCTCCGGCTTGGCGCTGCCGAAACGCGCCTTCCCCTGCGCGAGCCCGGCCGAGGTCAGGGCCGGGCTGCCTGTCGGCGAAGACGTCTTGGCCTTCCAGTGCCGCAACCCGATCCACAGGGCCCACTACGAGCTCTTCACGCGCGCCTTGGACGCCTCCAACGTCTCCAAGGGGGCGGTCTGCCTGGTGCACCCCACGGTCGGCCCGACGCAGGACGACGACATCCCTGGAGAGGCCCGCGTCCGAACCTACGAGGTCCTCAAAGAAGAGGTCGGCAACCCCAGGCTGCGGTGGGCTTACCTTCCCTACTCGATGCACATGGCAGGCCCTCGCGAGGCCGTGCAGCACATGGCCATCAGGAAGAACTACGGGTGCACGCACTTTATCATCGGGAGGGACATGGCAGGGTGCAAGTCGTCGCTTTCTGGTGAGAAGAGAAAAAAAAAATTACTTCTTTTTCGAATTTCGAAAGTTGGATTTTTTTTTCTGTCCTCCTTCTTCTCCTCTCACCTCCAAAAAATCCCCATTCTGGAAAAACAAAAACTCAAAAATCAACCTAGGCGACGACTTCTACACCCCCTACGAGGCCCAGGACATGGCCCGCCGCGTCGCCCCGGAGCTCGGCATGGACACCGTCCCCTCTCTCAACATCACTTACACCGAGGAGAAGGGCTACGTGACGGCCGACGTCGCCGAAAAAGAAAACCTCCACCAGCTGAAGCTGTCCGGGACCAAGTTCAGGCAGCTGCTGCGGTCCGGGGAGGAGATCCCGGAGTGGTTTGCGTTCAAGTCGGTGGTCAAGGTGCTGAGGGAGACCTGAGAGAAGAAGAGAGAGGGATGAGATGAGGTGGAGTTGAGAGAAAAGAGGAAAAGAGTTCTGGTTTTTTTATTTTGATTTTTTCAAAAAGAGGTCGTGTGTTGTCGCTTCAGAGCGCGAAAGAAACACACCTCGAGAGGAGGGAAAGATTTTGTTTTTTTTTATCAATTTTGAATTCTTTGTGTCAAAGAAATCTTTTATCTTTTCTATTTGCCCGTGATCGAAAGAAGGAGGAGAAGAAGAGAGAAAGAGAGACAAGGATAGAAGAAAACCAGCAAGAAGAAGAAAAAATCACACACTTTTTTTGTAACTCTCTCTCACTTTTCTCTCTCTCTCAAAACTCCCGCGCTTTCTCTCTCTCTCTCTCCCTCTCGCTCTCTGACTCAATCTCTCTCTCTAAATCAATGAACAAACGCTCTCAGAGCTCCCCAGGAGGCACCACCTCTTCCCTCGAGTCCACCGCCTCCTCCACCTCGACGATGGCGATCTCGAACTCCTTCTCCTTGGCGCGCTCCTCTCCCAGGACTTTCACCCTCTCTGCGGCGAGCCACCTCGCGTACTCCTCCCTCGACGCCCTCCAGCTCCTCCACGCCTCCATCGCGGCCTTCCTCTCGGCCACGATCTCGGCGTCCGCCTCGTGCAAGAGAGCGGCGTCTTCCTCCTCGTAGGACCGAGCGTACTTTTTGAGGTTGCGCTCGATCGCCTTCTCCTGCTCGGGCGTGAGCAGAGTGGGCGGTCGGGGCCTCCAGAGGAACTGGTAGAAGCACTCCTTGGCGGCGTTGTAGAGGGGCCTGCCGTTGAAGGCCCAGACCTGGTTCGTTGGTGGGAAGTGAGAAGGAAGGAAGGAAGGAAGGATGAAGGAAGTTTTGGAAAAGGTGAGCTTTTTTTTTTCCGTTCTCTTCCTTTTCTCTCTCTTTCTTTCTTTCCAAAAAAGCAAAAAAAAATCAAACTCTTCCCTCCTGTCCTTACCTTGTACCCGTTCTCCATCTGGTGCACGCTCGTCACGCTCGTCGCCACGTAACGCCCCGTCGGGTCCCACGAGACGTCGGTCGCCATAAAGTGCTCCCCGGCAGACAGCGCGTCTCCCGCGTCGGCGTCGACAAAGCTCAGCTGGCCGTTCATATTCTTCAAACCGGCCAACAGCACGAAGCGGCCAGAGGGGGACCAGAAGAGGGCGTTGGCCTGCTGTCCTGGGAGGGAGCAGGCCAGGGCGACGCCAGAGACTCCGGCCTTGGAGGAGCCGCTCATGTCGTAGATAGAGAAGGTGGGCTTGCCCGAGGTGGGGTTGTTCCCTCCTCCGCCTCCGCCGCCGCCGCCGCCGCCAGAGGACTCCGAGACGTGGAGGACACCGAACCTCGTCCCTGAAGGCTCCCAACCAAAGTCGACCATCACTTCCGTCTTGGCGAGGTCCAGCACTTCCATCGGGACCGAGGCCGAAGAGGCCGAGGAGGAGGAAGCGGAAGTAGAGGTCGAGGAGGCGTCTTCAAAGGTGAAGAGCTCGAGGTTGGTGAAGGTCGACTTGCGGGTCTTGGTGAAGCGGGCGACCTCGACGGCGAGGTAGCGTCCCTTGGGGTGCCAGTAGCTGGAAGTTGGTTGGAGTGGGGGTGGAGGAGAGGAGAGAGAGAAAGAAACGAGAGAGAAAGAGAAAAGAGAGTGAGTTTTTTTTGAGTTTCCGAATCCGAAGAAAAGAGAAAGAAAAAAATCAAAACTTTTTTTTAACTTCTCTCCCTCTTTTTCTTACCCTCGCACGCGGGACACGGAGAACAGCTGCTTTTGCCTCAGCTCCACCCTGTCGGGAACCCTCGTCAGCGCGATCCTGGCCGGGGTCTGCTGCTGCTCGTTGCCCGACTGGTAGGTCCACAGGATCGGAGCAGCCGGGCTCCACTGAAAATCAACAATGCCCTCGAGCTTGATCGACTTCTTGTCCAGCAAGCCCATTCCCGGTGCCTCGTAGACAGAGACGGCGCCTTTCCCCAGGCGAGCGACGAACCTGTCCTCCTCGGCACGCGGAGCACCGGGGGCGCAGCCAGCCCACTTGAACAGGGGCCAGCTGGGGCCACCACCGGGGGCCTGGGAGGAACCCACTGCGAATTCGTCAGCGCCGCCCTCGAACGTCCGCAGCTTCCTTCCGGTCCTGACGTCGAAAAAGTTGATCGTCACGCGGGGCCTCTCCCTCGGGTGAGAGGGTTCGGCAGCCGAATAAGTCACCAGATACTTCTCGGCCGGGCTGAAGTCGACGCGTTGCACCCCAGCATGCGCGAACCGGCGCAGCCGAACGAACTCGGGCCCACCCCACAAGGCAACGCCCTGCCGGTGGACCGTCGCCAGGTACGACCCGCGAGGGGACCACAGCACGAACCTGTCGGACCAGAACGACCTCGAGTGCGCGACCTCCGAGGTCAGGCGCGGGGCGTCGTTCCACGAGACCTCGGTCTCGTCACCGTAGCGCGTCACGAACTGGTCCCGACCCCTGCGATCCAGCATCCAGCTCTGCAAGTTGGGACCGGCCTCAAAGGCCTTGGGTGGGGGTTCCGAGTAAGAGTCAGGGACCGCCTGGAAGCGCGCCACGTCGTCGAAGCCGTTGACGGCCAGGGCGTGGGACTTGTCGAGCTTGTAGCCGTTGGCGTGCGCGACGGCCGCGGCGGCCTCTGCGGGGCTCTCGAACTCGACGAAGGCGAACCCTTTCGAGAGCTTTGTCTTTTCGTCGACGGGCATGGTGAGGCCGTTCTCCTCGCGGATCCGCCCGACGGCGGAGAGGACTTTCTTGACGACGGCGCAGAGCTTTTCGAACTTTTCGGGGGGGACCTGGGGGAGGTTGTCGACGACTGGAGAGAGGTTTTAGGGAGGGGGAAGAGAGAGAGAAAGAGAGAGGTGTGAGAGGAGGTCGAAGAAAAAAGAGAGAGAGAAAAGAAACTCGCTCGCTCGCTCTCTCTCCAACGTCGTCGGCGGCGGCTGAAGATTCGAACGCGGGCTCTTGTTTCCTGGACTTGCTGGCCATGGATGATCTTCAAACCATCGCTGGGCACAGATCTCGACGTTATCTCTGCCCTGGGGGGATCAGAAGGATCAACAGAGGCATCGCCAGAGAGAATCGCGTGCCACTCGATCGAAGGTCATTCGCTCTCTCTCTTCTTCCATCGATCGACGTCGCTCTTTTTTTTCCTTCCTTACCGATCACACGCCCAAAGCCCGTCTCGGGCCCTTCATCGTCGCCTCCTCCGTCGTCGTCGCCGCTCGCGATGCCCATGTCCTCGCCCTCGGGGAGCATCACGTCGTCCAGGTCGAAGCCCCCCAGGGGAAAGCCCTTAGGCTGGCCCTCGTAGAGGCGCTCCTCGGCCGGCGTGAGCGGCGCAAACGACGGGCCGTCGCCGCCGTCGTTGTCGCGGTTGCCGCCTCGGCCTCGGGAGAGGGCGGCGGGCGCCATGGTTGCGTTTTGTTTCGGAGAGCGCGGGTGCGTGTGACAAGGAGTCTCACGCGCTCGCGCTGGCGCTCCCTCTCTCTCGGTGAACAAGAAGGAGAGAGAAACGCGGGGGAGAGGAAAGGATTCTTCGATCGAGAGAAAAGTGGTGAAAAACTTTGACGTCCGAAGAAAAAAAAAACTCGACCTCCTCTCACTCTCTCTCACTTTCGACCTTGTTCTTCTTCTTTTGCTCAGAGGAGGAGGAGGAGGAAGAAGGGGTGCACTAGCTCTGCTCTCTTTCTTGAAACACGACACCATGCTCACCCGCACGGCGAGCCCGCGGATAGCACGCGGGGCAGCAGCCGCTGCTGCCGCGGCCCTGAAGAACAAAGGAGCAGCAGCAACGCCGCCGCCGCGAGTCTTTCTCCTGCTTCCTCGAGCGCCGACGGCGGCGATGATGCCATCGATGATGCCCCAGCATCATCATCACCACCTTCGCCCGCCCCCGGCCGCCTCGCTGCCTCGCGCTCTGCCCGTCTCCTGCGCGTACCTCGGGAGGGACTTTGTGCCCTGGCCCTCGGCGAGGAGGTGAGTGGGATCGGGGCGCGCCGACCTATCCGAATTGAGGCCCGTTTTGAGAGTTTCGATGCTTTTTTTTTCGCTGTCTCGACAGGTGCGCACCTCCTCATCTGTCCCTTTTCGTCTCTCTCTCTCTTCCTCTTTCCACCTCGACCCTCTACCGACGGCAGGCAGCGCGCCGCCGCCTCCGTCGTCTCTTCTCCCGCGCTCGGCAAGGACAGGCTCGTGCTCGTGACGCTGGGAAGCGAAGACGACGACGAAGAGCTGGAGAACGCTTCCTCCTCGAGCAGCGACAGCAGCAGCGGCGGCCTCTCGGCGACCTCGCCTCTCGTCCGAGGCAGCAGCGATAGCAGCGGCGGCAAAAGGAGGAGGAAGAAGAAGAGACCGCTCGTGATCCTCTTCGGCTGGCTCGGGGCCCGCGCCAAGAACCTGGACAAATACGCTGAGGCGTGGCAGGTGAGAAAGAGAGAAAGAGAGAGAGAAAACTGAGGAGAGAGAGAGTTTTTTCGCTTGTGGGTTTTGTTTTCTTTTCTTCTCACCTTTTCTCCGCTACCCGAAACACTTTTCTTCTCTCTCTCAGGCCCTCGGCTTCGACACCCTCACGGCCTGCCCTCCTCTCGCAGCCGTGCTCCTACCCCCACTGGGAACGCGCGCGGCCGACGCCGTCCTCTCCCTGGCCAGAAAGGCCCTGGAAGAAGAGGAAGGAGAAGGAAACGGAGATCGGAAGGTTATCGCGCACGTTTTCTCTAACGCCGGCTTTCTGTTCTCCGGCACCTGCCTCGCGCGCGAAGCGGAACTCCAACAACAACCTCTCCTACTCCGCTCCAGGCTCCGCGGGGTGATCTTCGACTCGTGCCCGGCGCGCGTGGACGAGGACATGGCGCTGCGCGGGATCTCCGCGGCCGCGAGGGGCGTCCCGGCGGCGAGAGCGGCGGCGGCGAAGGAGGCGGAGGAAGAAGAAGAAAATCCGTCGACCTCCTCTTCGTCTTTGCCTCACTCGATCCTCTCCCCTCCGCTTCCCCTTCCCCCGTCTTCCTCTTCCTCCTTGCGAGACTCGGCCTTGAGGGTGGCCCTGCGAGCCTTCCTGCGGAGCGGGCCGATAGAGAGGGCGATGGAGGCGGCGTGGCGGGCGTGGGAGGGCGCGCCTCCTTCGCCGACGAAGCCGACGCCGACGCCGACGCCGACGCCGACGAAAGTCGGGAGCGGCGTCGAAGAAGGAAACGGTTTCCCTCCTCCTCCGTCGTGCCCGCGGGTCTACGCCTACTCCCTGTCCGACGCGCTCATCCCCCCGGAGAGCGTGGAGGCGGTCGCCGCGGCTGCCGCGGCGAGGGCACAGGAGAAGAAGAAGAAGGAGAAGAAGGAGAAGGGAGGAGGGGAAACTCATTCCTCCTCCTCTTCTCCCTCTCTTCCGTTGCCGCTGCCTCCGGTCTCGCTCCGCGTTTTCGACTCGCCGCACTGCGAGCACCTGCGGTGGCACCCGCGGGAGTACCTCGAGCTGATGGAGGGCTTCTCGACGGCGATAGTGGAGGAGGAAGAAGAAGAAGAGGAAGAAGAAGACGCGATTCTACAGTTGTAACCAAAAAAACGAAAAAACGGAAACGGAAAAAAAAAATCTCTCACGCTTTTTCTCTTTTTTCACCACCTCCGCCGCCGCAGCGCAGCCCACGCGAGGGCCCCGACCGCCGCTCCCCCCAAATGCCCCGCGTGAGCGACACCCCCGCCACCGCTTCCACCTCGCCCGTACCTCCCGTCGATGTCCCTGAACGCCCCCAGCACGTCCTGGAACACGAACGCCGCCCCGAGCAGGGCCGCGGGCACGGGGAGGATCCCCCACAGCAGCACCGTCGACGTCGGCCAGGTGAGACAGGAGAGGGCGACGACGCCGTTTACGGCGGCGCTGGCTCCCAGGGCCCCCGGGGAGCGCTGGACGCAGCTCTTACGGTGCGGGGAGCCCGCCGGGTAGGAGGAGAGGCAGGGCCAGGTTGCCGCGGTGCAGTGGGCGAGGGCGCCGCTGGGTGTGTGTTGTGTTGGAAGAGAGGAGAGAAAGAGTGAGTTTTGATTTTTTTGTGTTTTTTCGTTCAAAAAACCTCTCTCTCGAAAAGAAAGAAAACATCTTTCAAAAACTCACCCAGTCCCCGCTGCCAGGTACAGAGACAGCAGCGCCCTGCCCCCCAGCGCCCCTCCCACCGACCTCCCGAAGAAGAACAGCGAAACCATGTTTACGGCGAGGTGCGACATGCCGTCGCGGTGGGAGAAGGCCGAAGTCACCAAAGTGTGCAGCCTGCCGTCCGCCAGAGCCGCAGCCGAGACGACAAAGTGCCTTCGGGCAAAGGTGGGGTTCACTTGCCACAGGGCGTATATCCCGACGTTGAGGGCGATGAGGGAGTAGAGGACAGTCTGGCCGTCATCGTAGTTGCCGGAGGAGCCTCGGCCGAAGAGGCGCTGGAGCAGGGACTCTCGGCGGGGGAAGTCGAGGTGGGAGCGCCGGAAGGAAGAGAAAGGGAAGAAAGAGGAAGAGGGAGACGAGGAGGAGGCGCGCCTTGCCGTTGCTGTCGCTGCGGCTGCTGCCGCGTTTGCTGCAAAAGAGGAGAAAGACGTCGCCGAGGGAGCGGCAGCATGAGCGGAGGCGGCGAGGGACGAGGAGGCGCGCCTCGCTGCCGTCGCTGCTGCTGCTGCTGATGCTGTCGCTGCCGCGGAAGAGAAGGACAAGGAGGAAAACGGCGCCGAGGTCAAAGGAGATCGCATCGAACCCTTCACCGTCATCATCGTCATCGCCGTGCCCTGCACCCGAGCCGCGACGCTCGTCAACTTCCTCGAGCATAAAGAATACATCAAGCTCGAAGACTGCACGAAATTCGAAGCCGCCAGACCCCTCGCGGCCGCGCTCGCCGCGGCGCAAAAGACGGCCATCGAATTTCTTCAAAGGAAGAAAAAAAAAAGAGACGACGAAAAATGATCTTCGACCTCAACCTCCATTATTATTATTTTTTTGAAAGAAATGGGGGAAAGCGAAGAAATAGAGCTCCCGCATCCCGGTTGCACAAAGGAAGCAAAGAAAACCAGAAAAAAGGGCAAAAAAGAAAAAGGAAACACTCTCTCTCGCGCGTCTCCCACGCCAAGAGAAGAAAAAAACACCGCTCGAAACTTTTTCTTTTTTTTCTCTCTCTTTCTCTCTTCGTCCTCGAAAAACTCCGCCGCTTCCAAAAAACGCGCGCGCTCTCTTTCCTCCCTTTCTCCGTCTCTCTTTCTCATTTTTTCTATCTATTTATTATTCAATCTCTTCTTCTCTTTTCTCTGAAGGGGGGGGAGCAAAGTGAAGGCGCAGGCTTTAGTTATAAACTCGCCGCAGTCTCGACTCGAAGCTTCCCCCCTCCCCCCTCACCCAAAAGAAAAGAGAAAGTGAAAGAAGAAAAAATTTGTCGCCGTCGTTGCCCCCTCCACCCCGTTCTCTTTTTGTGTCTCTCTCTCCCCCAAAAAGTAAAAAACTAAAACAAAGTAGCAGTGTTTATTCGTTCTCTGTTTCTCTCTCCCCCCAATTGCGTGTGTAAAAAAGGACCGTGAAAAGTAAAAAAAAGTGGTGAAGTGGTTATTGTTGTTGTTGTTGTTAATTTTCTCTTTCGCTCGCAACGAAAAAAAAAACGAAAAGAAAAGAAAAGAAAAAAAGTCAAAAAATTCAACTTTTTTATCTAAGCAGCGACCTCACCTCCAGCGAGATCCTCCTCGTCCTCCATGCCGTCGTCGGCCCCGGCGTCCTGGTACTGCTGGTACTCGCTCACCAGGTCGTTCATGTTGGACTCGGCCTCGGTGAACTCCATCTCGTCCATCCCTTCTCCGGTGTACCAGTGCAGGAAGGCCTTGCGGCGGAACATCGCCGTGAACTGCTCGGAGACGCGCTTGAACATCTCCTGGATGGCCGTCGAGTTGCCGATGAACGTGGCCGCCATCTTGAGCCCGCGAGGGGGGATGTCGCAGATCGACGACTTGACGTTGTTCGGGATCCACTCGACGAAGTAGCTCGAGTTCTTCGACTGGACGTTGAGCATCTGCTCGTCGACCTCCTTGGTCGACATGCGGCCGCGGAAGAGGGCCGAGGCGGTGAGGTAGCGGCCGTGGCGGGGGTCTGCGGCGCACATCATGTTCTTGGCGTCGTACCTGGTTGGTTGTGAAAAGAGTGAGGAAAGAAAGAAAATTGAAAGAGGTTTTGAGTTTTTTTTTCGCTCGACGGAAAAAAACCCGACTCTCAGAAGAAGAAGAAGAAAAATCAAAAGAAAAAAAACTCTCCAAACTCACATCTGCTGCGTCAGCTCCGGCACCGACAGCGACCTGTACTGTTGCGACCCGCGAGACGTCAGCGGCGCGAACCCGACCATGAAGAAGTGCAGCCTCGGGAAGGGGATCAGGTTGACGGCGAGCTTGCGGAGGTCCGAGTTGAGCTGCCCCGGGAAGCGCAGGCAGCAGGTGACGCCCGACATGACGGCCGAGATCAGGTGGTTGAGGTCCCCGAA
>Ga0114918_10003933_pt1 | contig 12998 bp, 12 predicted proteins | sample LantaG_FD_87015 | JGI IMG/M metagenome (GOLD analysis project Ga0114918, IMG submission 87015) | Deep subsurface microbial communities from Baltic Sea to uncover new lineages of life (NeLLi) - Landsort_02402 metaG | ecosystem: Environmental > Aquatic > Marine > Oceanic > Sediment | place...
ACATCTACCACGCAATCTTTTGGCAGTATTGGATTTCGTTTTGACTAGCAAACTCATCCAGATTGTATGGCCTTATATGTAGTTCGTGTTCCTCAGGCCGGGGCTTTGCCGCTGACTTCCTTCAGATTCCACCTCACGTTGGACACCCTTTTCTTAAGCTAATGGTTGCTACTGCCAACCCCATAGCAGACTTTCACTGCCAAGCTATTACCCATGCCAGGCGCACTAGACTCCCACGCCTTTACAGGCGTGGGAGTCACCTCAACAGACTATTTATCTGTCCCGGTTTACCGGGAATTTGCTCTCATCCCCGCCTTTACAGGCGGGGATTTCCCGCTAAATTAAATAAAGGTCGAGAGGGTTAACAATACTCTCTAGCTTTTCTCTGATTATTGTTCCGGTTTCTTCATCCATCTTGACATTACTAGTTTCAGGGACCTGTTTAATGGGAATAATAATCTTAAATAAATTCTTCCTTGGTTTTGCTTAGTAAAAAATTGATAATACTTGTATAACCCTTTAAAAAATGTATAATAATACCAAAATTATTTTTCTTTTAAGGAAGGATATTGTGAATAATTAAATACTTTTTCCTCATGGCCAGGTAAAATAAAGTCAGCGATTTTCTCTATTTTTTCAAAGCTCTCAAAGTATTCTCTTAATCCAACATGAATAGCATTAGGTATATGAGGCATATATGATGGTCCACTATCCCAATTTTCATACAGTGGAATAGTGTCTGCAGCAATCAAGTAAATGCCCCCTAATGTTTCAACGGCTACGCATTGGGAACCTGGGCTATGACCTGGTGTAAGATATAGTGAAACTCCAGGAACAATTTCTTTATCTCCATCAATAATAGTATATTTCGTATGCGTAATATAGTCTGGACGCATTCCAATAGCTACAGATTCATATCCTTTCATATGAACTGGAAGTGGTGCAATTGAATATTCTAACTCCTTTTTTTGCACAATAAACTCTGCATTTACAAAAAGATGGTTATTAAATGAATGATCCCAATGTAAATGGCTTAATACGACTAGCTCAATTTCTTTTGGATCTACCCCTATTGCTTTCAATGCTTTATCCGGTTCTTGTTCTTCTGTTCTAGTTAAAGGCCAATGATACTTTTGAGACCATTCTGGATCACATGGACCAGTGTCAACTAAAATCTTTTTTTCTGCTCCTTCAATATACCACATGATAGCAGGCTGTTGTTGTTTAATACCAAAATTCCTCAGATACGTTAAGTTAGAGCGATCACCACTTATTGTCCCAACATTTAATGGTTTAATTACTAAATTTAACATTATATTACTCCTTTCTTTATTACATCTATATTCTAAATATAGAATTTACTATTAAATATCTTTAATTAATACTCTATTGCATTCTATCGAAATAAAAAGTTAGGTAAAAATAGGCTAATTGCAGGTACAAACGTAAATATCATTAATATTATCAATATTGGTATATAGAACGGTAAAGTTTCTTTTATAGCTTCCTCAAATTTTACATTCGCAGTTTTACAAACAACAAAAAGTAACATTGCAAACGGCGGCGTTAATCCTCCTATCATTAAATTCAATACTACAATCACTCCAAAATGAATCGGATCTAATCCTAATACATCTATAACTATAGGTGCAAAAACGGGAACGGTAATTATCAAAATAGAAAGTACATCCATAAACATTCCCATAACTATTAAAATAATATTAATAAATATTAATATAAAATATTTATTTGGTGTTATGCTTAATAAAATACCACTTAATGTTTCTGGAATTTGTTCTATTGTAATCAACCAAGCAAAAATAGATGCTGTAGAAAAAACGATTAAAATAGATCCTGTACTAATTGCTGTTTCTAGAAAGGCATCTTTTAAAAATTTATAATTTCCCTTTTTATAACATGCAACCAAAAACAAGCTATATAAAACAGCCACCCCACCTGCTTCTGTTGGAGTAAAAATACCTCCAATAATTCCAGCAAATATTATTACAATTGTAAACAATGATGGTAAAGCTTCAAAAAATGATTTTTTAAGTTCACGAAAAGTGGCCTTTTTCGAAACTGGATAAGACCGTTTATGTGAAATAAATGTTATTATTAACATCATCCCAATTCCCATAATTAATCCAGGTACTACACCTGCCATAAAGAGTTTACCTATAGATGCACTTGCTAAAACTCCATACATTACCATGATAATACTTGGGGGAATAACTGGCCCAATTGTTGAACTTACTGCTGTAACAGCAGCAGAAAATGCATCAGGAAAACCCTGATCTTTCATTGCTTTTATCTCAACAATTCCCAAACCAGCCGCATCTGCTAAAGCCGAGCCAGACATCCCCGAAAAAATTATACTACTAACTACATTAACATGTGCCAAGCCACCAACAAAATGTCCTACAAGGCACTTTGCAAATGCAAAAATACGATTCGTAATTCCTCCTATATTCATTAATTTTCCGAGCAAAATATACATAGGTATAGCTAATATAGGAAAACTATTTAGAGAAGCAACCATACGTTGTGGTATTATATGATAAGGCACATGAATTATGAAAGTAATATATATCAATGTAGAAAGACCTAAAGCATAAGTTATCGGAATCCTAACTAAAATAGCACAAATAAACATAAAAAATAATAATAATATTACCATGTTGTAACTCCTCTCTCGTTATTGTGTTATTTAACTATTTCTTTAATTTTGTCCGCTATTATAAAACGCGAATGAAAAATAACTAATATAGCTGAAATTGGTGCAGACGCATAAAACCAAGCATAGGATATATTAAGTGCAGGGCTAATTACCATAAACTGTCTGATATAAAACTTTATACCTTTTATCACAAGAAATATTGAAAATATATCAATAAAAATTAATACAACTACTTCTAAATATAATCTTAATTTCCTTGGAAGTTTATCTGTAAACATTTTTACATCCAAATGGCTTGCTTCACGATATGCTATTACTGAACTTATAAATACTAACCAAATTAGTGATAGTCTACTTAATTCCTCAGTCCAACTTAATGGAAAATTCAAAATAAATCGAAAAAAAACTTGAATAAATATTACTACAATAATATTGGCTAATAGCAATATAGCGATAAGATCTTCAAGTTTGGCAATTATTTTATTTATAGGTTTCATAAACTACACATCCTTCTTAAATAAATTGTATTAATTTTAAGTGGTCTTAACACCTGCCGTTCTTTCCCATAGAAAGGTAATACTATCTATCGAGAGTCCAGTAAAGTTCGCTTACCATCCAAAAAATTCTGGTAAGGAATCTTAACCTTTAGCAGTATCCCTGATTCGTTCTTTTACAATTGAAATAGGCAAGAAACTTATCCAGATCATCCTGTAACTGGGCTAATGAGGTATGGATCTTTTTAATTATAGCTATCTGGTAGAACTCTTCCAACAGTGTCCGATTGAATCTTTCTACCATCCCGTTTTAAGTAAAAAAAAGAGGGGAAATGATATTTTCCCCTCTTTTTTTTATTATTCAGATAAGCTACGAATGAAATCCCATGTCCCTTCAGGCCACTCACCTATTTCTTCCATTTCCTTGGCAAATTTTTCCAATGGCTCAAAAAATAGTGCACGTTCTTCATCAGATAGCTCATATACCTCTACACCTTCTTCTTTCATTTTTTCCAAATTGGATATCTCAGCTTCTGCATATAGTTTATTTTGATACAAACCAGCTTCGTTTGCCGCCTCTCTTAATGCAACTTTTTGTTCTTCAGATAGCGAATTAAAGACTGTTGAATTTATTAATAATCCTACATTATTGTAAACGTGATTTGTAAGTGTTAAAAACTTAACTCGTTCCTGGAACTTAGAAGAATAAATTAAGGAAATCGGCGCTTCAACAGCGTTTATGACACCTTGCTGCAGACTAGTATAAACTTCACCCCATGCGACTGGAGTTGCATGGGCACCTAAAGTATTCCAAGATCGCACCCAAATCACTGCCTCAGGAACTCTGATTTTCAAGCCAGCTAATTCTTTTCTATTTGTTACTTTTCTATCTGATAATACTTGACGGGGAGGCCTGTGCCAATTATAAGCTATATATTCTAAATTATACTTTTCTTTCCAAGTTAATATCAATTGCTTTCCTATTTTGCTATCCATGAACCTCTCAAGGTGTTCGTTATCATCAAATGCATTTGGTATCCCTATGATTTTAAAACTTTCCAACCCTGCAAAGTTTTCACCCCATGAGATCGCTCCTACGAAAATCTCTTGAGAACCCAACGTAACACCATCTATTTGTGGTATTGCCGTTCCCAATTGAGAAGCAGGAAAAATTTTAATTTTTACAGATCCGTTTGTTTTTTCTTCAACTAACTCAGCAAATTTTACCAATCCTGCATTCAATGGATCAGTTGATGATAGAATATGTCCTAATTTTAATTCAATTACATCGAGACCTCCAGCATATAGATTTGCGGAAAAAACAAAACAAATTAGTAGAACTAGTAATAATGTTCTTCTTCTTAACATTCTAATTACCTCCTGTTTTTTTTTAAACATAGAAAATTCATTTTATTTTGTTAAGTATTGCTCTATTATTTTTATTAACCACCTCCTTCAGGAATACACCTAGGACTAAGAAAATAATTACCCTTCTTTTGCCACATCCATGGAATCGCCACATTTTCTAATGACAATTTTTTTAAGCCAGTTCATATCATCTCTTTGTGGATAATCCTCTCTAAAGTGTACTCCCCTACTCTCCCTTCTATAAATAGCTGCCATAATTAAAATCTCTGCTGTTATTAACATATTCCTTATTTCATATATATCGGTTAGTTGATCTATATTGTCTAATGAAATGTGTGCATATTTCTCTTTAATTTCTGCTAATTTATTTTTGGCCTGCTTCAGCTTATCTCCATTTTTAACGATACTTACCTTTTCTTCCATCACCCTGTGTATCTCTTTCTTCAACATTTTGGGATCAATAGAATTATTTTTATTGTTTTTATCCTGCTCTATTTCCGCAATCTTACCAGAGGCCAGTTTATTGACTCTTTTTACATCTATCGTCGAATGGTTTAAAGCATATTCTGCTGCAAATTTTCCTGCTCTTGCTCCAAAGACAAGAGTCTCTGTACCTGCACTTCCTCCCAATCTGTTTGCCCCATGAATACCTCCAACTACCTCTCCAGCAGCGTATAATCCAGCAACAGTTGTCATGCATTCTTCATTTATTTTAACTCCACCAATAGAAGTATGAGCAATAGGAGCAACTTCTGCCTGATCTTTGGTAAGATCAACACCAGCCTTCAAAGCAAATTGATAGAAAAGTGAGTGTGCGTAAACAATAGTATCTCGGGGTAACATGGATACATCCAGATAAACACCCCTATGTTTTGTCCCTCTGCCCTCCATAATCTCCTGGTATACAGCTCGCGCCAACTCATCTTTCTGTACTTTCTCTACTCTTTCCGGATTATAACGTAGCATAAACCTTTCACCCTTACTATTCAGTAGTTGGCCTCCCTCCATCAGTATGGTTGTTGAGACAGTCTTTCCCCTAAGTTTATTTGGAAAAACAAAACCACATGATTCAAATGCCATAAACTCCATATCAATCAATTCTGCCCCAGAAAGATAAGCCATCGCATATCCATCACCGGTTATATCTGCCGGGTAAGTAGTAAAGGGATACACTGAGCCGCAACCACCTATTGCCAATACAACAGCTCCTGCTTTAATTGTGAAAAATGAATTACTACTCTGGTTAATTCCGCAAACTCCAATTACACTATCCTCATCAATAAGAAGATCAGTAACCGTTGCACCATCTATTATTTTAACTCCATTTTTTTTTAATTGCTTTATCATAAGATTTGCCGCTTGTATCCCGGTTAAATTTTTATAATGGACAACTCTTGGATAAGAACAACCCAACGGCTGTAGAAGGTGATATTTTGAATCTTTTTTATCAAAACTCAAACCGAGCTTTTCCAAGTCTTCAACTGCTTGGACAGACTCCTTTGCCAAAATTCTGGCTAATTTCTTATCACATAATCCTAGTCCACTTTTTAAAATATCATTATAGAAAGTATCAACAGAATCTTTATCGCCAACTGCAGCATCAAACCCAATTATACCCGGAGATGCTCCTTTTCCCCTGTAGATTACTATTACGCTGGCTCCTCTGTGGGAAGCAGCCAAGGCGGCTCGTAAACCTGCTAATCCTCCCCCAACTACTAATACATCGGTTTTAAAAAATATTTCCATAAAATTCCTCCTTGAATTTTACTTAATTTTAATCTATTAACTTTGGATAACCCTTAAAACCTCACGGGTAACGATAATCTTCTTATTTGTTGGTATAACTATTACTATTACACTCTTTATTACCGCTAGAAATAATCCTTTTTCCCTTCATTATTAACTGCATATTATTTTATTCAGAATGATTGTTGTATTAAAGAGATAGTATTCGACAAGCAATCACTGCACCATAAAGCATGTCCATGCCGGAAGTCGCACCAATCCGCGCCACAGCCTCTGCGCGCCGTTGAATATCATCAGCATCAAACATGCCATCGACCAGCTCACACAGCAGCTGCGAAAAGTAGCCCTCCGATGCACATCGCAAATACTTTGCACTTACATCTGTCGTACGGGCAAGTATGGTCTCGTTCATAAAAGACGGAACTCGCCTGCCTGCGCCAGCAAAAACCGCCAGCATTCCCATGATTGCGTCATCCGCCGACGGTGTAAGCCCTGCGCCCCAACCAATACAGCCCATCGCCGCACTGCAAGCCTCCTCTGTACTACCCATTTTCAACGCGGCCACCAAACGTACAAGCACATCCTTTGCGGAGCATTGTGTCTGAGAATAACGTGAAAAACCGTCTGGTTGCGCCATACTCTTATATATGCGCAGAAATTCTTCTATCAAAGGCGGTTTACTATATACTGATATTGCTCCTGTCCAATCCGAAACTGTTATACGCCATGAGTGCGTTCCCGCGCAAACCACATTGCCCGTCCATACTGCTGGTTGTCTGCTTCGTATAATGGACAACTGCTCTTTCGCAACCGCAATACTATCCGGTAACCTGGGTAAAGTCTCATCTACCAGCGTAAGCAATCTCTCCATGCCATTTGACATCTTAAACACAAGGTTGACAACCTTGTCAAATTGCGAATGCACATATCCCGTCATTTTGCCTGCTTGCCGAAACATCGGCGTCAGATATGCAACATTCATATGCACAGAAACTCCACGCATTCTCGAGCGACCATTAATTCCTCATTCGTCTCTAAAACCCAGACTGCTATACCGCTTTCAGCCGTACTGATACACCCTGCGCAATTGTGTATATTCCTTGGCTCATCCAGCTTTGCCCCGACAAATCCCAGCTTTGCGCAAATCGTCTGTCGAAGCTGCGTATCATTCTGACCGATACCGCCGGTGAATACCAGCGCATCCAAGCCGCCAAGATAGGCTGTGAACATCCCGATATAGCCAACTATGTCATCCGCAAAAGCCGCCACGGCAAGCGCTGCCCGCTTGTTCCCTTTAGCTGCTGCTTCGCGAACTTCGCGCATATCGTTACTGACACCACTGATGCCCATAAAACCACCGTTTGTAGATAGTTGCTTCATCACTGCTTCTTGACTTCCAAACCTTTCCACCAACACAGGCAGACAGAATACGTCAAAATCGCCCACGCGGTTGTTCTGGAATAGGCCCGACTGAGGAGTTGCACCCATCGACGTGGCAATACTTTTTCCATTCAGAATTGCACATAGCGATGACGAACCGCCCAGATGCGCAGAAATAACGCGGCTCATATCCTTTGCTACCTGCTGCATTTTCCACGCGATATAGCTGTGACTGGATCCATGAAAGCCATATCGCCGAATACCGTATTGCTGAACCCATTCGTAGGGTACGCCATATATCGCACGTTCTAGTGGCATCATTGCATGGAATGACGTTTCAAAGCAAGCGATCTGTAATAACGACGGATGTCTTTCACGTATCAATTGCATCATGTCGATATAGACAGGATTATGCGCGGGCGCAAATGAAACCATGCTTTCCATCTGTTCAAGCAACACCTCGTCCACTCGCTGTGCACCGCTGATTGCACCGCCATGCACGGCCTTATAGCCGACTGCGTCCAGAGTTTTCAGTACTGTTGATATGCCCATTTTTTCGAGCATCTTCAAACACAACTCAAAAGCATCAACATGAGTCGGGCAAGTGGACATACCCTCACACATTGCATCTCCTGCTCTAATGAAATATCTTCCCTTCAAAGCACCGATGCGCTCCACACCGCCCGTCGCCAGCATAACTTCTGTCGTACCGATGTCAAACAGCTTGTACTTAAAACTTGTCGAGCCGAGGTTCAATACAATGATTCTTGCCATAATTACCTACCTATACTTGATCGCAAAGGATTTCATTGCCTTTTCAAAGCATTTCATTGGCACGCGTGCCATGCCCGCGCCAATTAGGCCGCCTTCGTGGTTAAACATACCGCCGTGTATAATCGGTAAGATACCGCTTTTGAGCACAAGGCGAATATCAATGCCTACAGGCAGAAAATCAAAGTCCAATGCGGGAATCGAGAAATTCGGGTTTTTCGCAATCGATATGTGTTCCATTTCCCGCGTCTGCGCAACTGCTTCTTGGGCGGTCATACCACGCAGATTGCAAACGATTGGGCTTGCTGCTGCGGCAAAACCTCCCATGCCGGCACAACCAACGACACAGGAATCGCCAATCCACGGCAACTGATCCTTCTCAGTAAATTTACTGGAGGTGTACCGCCCCTTCATCATCGGTGCAGGTGCGGTAAACCACTGGCCAGGAAGACCAGCCACCTGAATACCAAATTCTATACCATTTCCACATGCACTTATAACCATTGTCGAATAATCCGTTCCGACGGCGCCTAGCAATGCAGCATAGCTCGCGCCCTGCCCGTAACAGTGGAAGAAACGCGGGGTATCCAAGATATAGTGCATCACCTTCAGTATGGTTTCTTTGGGAATATCCATTTCGATCAGGTCGGGCAGGATTTGTTTGTCATAAAGCAGATCAGCCACTGTCTGGCGTGTATGGTTTTCATCACCACATTGCATGCTTTCTGCAAGAATCGGCTTGATTGCCAGACCACCGCGCTTGCGAATCAGTTCTTGTATGGTGGGAAACAGTTCTTCCCGCATATAGCGTAGATTATCCGCGATTCTCGGATTATACAGTCCCCAACCACACAAGCCCCCCTCGCAAGGGCCTTCCGCAGGAAAAGTTGCCACACGAACCATTGTGGCCTTGTCCTCAATGACATTCATCGTGATAGATTTAGTTATGATGCCTGTACCAGCGCCGACCGTATTATGATTCAGCGCACTATCCACCTTAATTTCGCCTGCCTCCAGCATGGCAACGGCTTCTTTTTCATCTTTTGCCCAGCCCTCAAACAGAGCACCACTTACCATGCCACGCTTATGGAGATAGCACATATCCTTAAACTCGATCGGTGGACCGGAATGCAGCACCATATGGTCTGTTAATCCTTCAACACATTCGACCGCAGGCAAAACATCCACCCAAACTGGATTCGAATGAATGATTCGATCAACCGCTTTTTGATTGGCATGTAAAATTCTTTTACGAATGTCCATAACTTTTTTCCTAATTCTTACAAAAATTTATCAATAAGTTCTTTAACTTCTTCACTCTGTTTGATAGGTGGTTGCCATTCTATTTGAGTAACCTTTGCGTCCTGCATCAGTAATGCGTCATAAAACATCTGGATACCAATATTGATGACTCGTAGTCTCTTTGAAGTATTTGTATTCGGGTGACACATGTTACGACCTCCTATCCAATGCCTGTATTATTGCTGCGGCAAGCCTGGCGCTTTGATAGTTGCTATCTGCAACAAGCACGCCCGCATCCTCCAGTATTTTTCGTGCGGCTTCAATGTTTTGAGGATCCTGCTCAGCACCGCAGATGGTTGCAATGAAAATAACTTTCCGATGCGCATTACACAGCTTGGCAAAGGGCTCGATGGGGTTAGCGTGCACACCCGGGCCAGTAATGAAATCCAGCAGTACGACTGCTACCTGCGGGTCGGTTAGCTCCTGTTTTAATCGTTTCAGTCGTAGCGCAGTGTCAAACACTGGATGTGGTTCATCCTTAGTAAAGTCCTCAGCACCCAGGTCGAGAATCGTATGACCTTTGCTTTTAAGATGTGAGGGTAACTTATCGGCATAGACCGTTGCCAAATTGCTGTAGAGTTGTGATTGCGGAATGGTTTTTGTAAAATAAATCAACGCCTCCTCCGCAAATGTGCCGCCGCAGTACAATCCACGAAAATACTTCTGCTTTGCACACAGACGCACTGTTTCTCGCGTAGCAATTTCCTCAATTTCTTGGTCGGTCCAGCCCAGTTGCGATACATCGTCCGTTAGAAGGCCAACGGATTTGTACGCCGCCGCCTCAAGGCTAAATACACCATGTACGCAATGATCCATAAATAGCTGTTCTGTGCTCCCGAGAAACACCGCAACAACGGGCTTTTTCATCTTGTCCGCTAAAGACAATACACTGTCCATAACAGCCAGATCGGCTAGCTTGGATACAAGGCAGATCACCTTTGTAGCAGGATCGTCTTCCAATCGTTCTATGCCCATTCGCATTGTAATGCCACCGATTTCAGGATACAGATCGCGTCCACCGGTCCCGATGATACAGGAAACACCCTGCCCCATCCGTTCGATCAGGCACGCCACCTCCTGGGCACCCGATCCGGATGCACTAACGATCCCGATTTCACCCTGCCGCACGATACTACCCGCCCCCAGCGCGATGCCACCCAACAACCCTACGCCGCAATCTGGTCCCATCACAAGACGACCATTTTCGTTGCCAAACTGTTTTAGCTCCAGTTCCTGCTCGATGGGCACATTATCAGAAAAGATAAATACATCAAGACCCATTTTAAGTGCCTTTCTAGCTTCCGCAGTCGCGTACTCACCCGGCAGCGAAATCTGTACCAGATCAAATGGATCAGTGTGTAAATCAATATCTTCCAGCGTGCGATAAACCTTTTCACGCGTGCCGCCACGATGCTCGAGAATCGTCATAGCAGCTTCGTATGCCGCGTTCAGACCTGCTTCGTCCCACGCCGCCACAGAAATCATTAAATCATTCTTGCCTGTTTCTTTGGGAACGTCAAAGCCAATCTGGGTCAGCAGCTCAATGTTGGCAGGTGTACCCATACCGCATTCGGCTTTTTCCACAAAATCCAACTCGACAATCCGTTCCGCCACGCCCATCAGCGTTACCGAATCAACATAGCGATTGTTTTGAATAAAAACTTTACTTTTCACAATTTCATTCCTTTTAAGTCAGTGTTTCGCAAAACACTTTGACGCCTTTTTCTCTTTTTTTGAGTACAACACGATTACGATTGGTATCCGCAGTAACTCCGTCTTTTCGATAATGTGAACCCACGCTCTGCGTACGTGTCAGCGCTGCCGTCGCCAATAGATACGATGTTGTCAGATCGTTGCGTATACGAAACAGCGCAAAGGCAGTTTCCGCATCCTCGGGTAGACCTGCGCAATTCGCATCTGTATGAAGCTCTCCAAGCCATTTTAACGCCTTATCGAGTTTCGGCTGATCTCGTACCACATACAAAGCCTCCGACAGAATCTCTTCCATTTTGTTGCGCCATGCCCGGATTTGTTGCACTGTGGCGACTTGCATATTGTTCGTTTCTGGAAACAAAGATTCAACTACATCGTCATCGATATCTGTGGTATAATCAACAAGTATTGGCTGGCCGTTTCGCCCACTGTCTTACCAAGCACCAGCGTTTCCACTCCTTCTGTTTGCCCCGTGCACTCCGCCCGTTATCTCACCACACGCATACAAACCTCCCACTGTAGTAGAGCAGTCCGGTCATATAATTATTTAATTCACATAAATGTCTCCTTAAAATATAAATAAATAAGTGAATATTCTTGATCAATTTTTCTTTAATTTTATAAAATTATTACTTTATCTTTCACTCTTGTTTAGTTCTACACGCTTAAATATTTTTAATACACTCTCTGTATGCTCTTGACTTAATCTATCTGCTTTTTCTGAATCTCCTGTCTTTATGGCGTCTGCGATTTCTAAATGCTCATTTAAAAAATATTGAAGTTTATTCGAAACAATAAGTGTTCTAACCCTATAATAATGAATTATATCATTTAGATTACGGCTAATCTTTGCTAACCGTTTATTCCCGCACACGTCAAATATTAGACTATGAAACTCAGCATCCATTTCACTAAAAGCAATAACATCATTTTGTTGGGTGTATGCTTTCATATTTTTAAGAATTCCCTCTAATTCTTTAATTTGGTCATTATTAATTAACTTAGCAGCAATTCGAGCAGCAAACCCTTCTGAAAGTTTACGGATCTGCAAAACTTCCTCTATATCTTCGAGAGAAATTTCGGTCACAATTATTGTCTGATTGGGGGTTATTTTTATAAGTCCTTCAGCAGATAATTTTCGTATCGCTTCTCTAACCGGAGTTCTACTGATCTTCATTTGAGTAGCAATTTTATCTTCAAATAACTTAGTTCCTGGTTCTAAAAATCCTTTCACGATTTCTGTCTTTAAAGCCCGATAAACTTTCTGACTTAATAATTCGTATCCTTCTATCTTTAAAATATTTTGCATTTTTAATATTTTCCTATTTTTTTATATCTATAAATTCAAATTTATATATATTAGATGTATATAAATACATTATACATTATACATTATACTACCACATTTATTTTAAAAGTCAATCTTTTTTTGAAAAATATGTAATTAATCTGTGATATTGTCACCTTGAAATTAATCAGTAATAATGTCACTATGGAAAAGGTGAGATATCTAATGACCAAAAAAGAATTAGTAAGAGTTCATGTCA
>Ga0114918_10003934_pt1 | contig 12998 bp, 13 predicted proteins | sample LantaG_FD_87015 | JGI IMG/M metagenome (GOLD analysis project Ga0114918, IMG submission 87015) | Deep subsurface microbial communities from Baltic Sea to uncover new lineages of life (NeLLi) - Landsort_02402 metaG | ecosystem: Environmental > Aquatic > Marine > Oceanic > Sediment | place...
CAACCATAATATTTGTGGGCAGATCGCTCGTTCCGATGGGCGGCTCGGATATGATGGAGGCGGCGGCTCTCGGTAAATGCACGATTTTCGGGCCGCACGCGTTCAATTTCAGGCAAACCGTTGACTCGCTTTTGGCCGGCAACGGGGCGATCTTAGTTAATGATGCTGACGAGCTGCTGCGGATGATGCAGAAGTGCCTGCTCGAACCGGATTATGCTCGTGAAATCGCGCGAAACGGACAGGATGACATCAAAAGAAACCAGGGTGCCACGACCAGAAGTATTGAACAAATCGAGAAATTTCTGCGCACGAGCAAATAATGTTAGCTGCATAAGGGTATTATATTCGATCCGTTTACGATTTTACGGTGTCACTCTTATTTTTTTAGCCATGGCCTCGATATGTGTCGGGCTGGTTCCGCAGCATCCGCCGATGATTCTCACGCCGGCCGAATGAATTTTTTCTGCCGCTGAGGCAAATTCTTCCGGGGAGACTTTGTAAACGGCTTTACTTTCAACCAGCTCGGGCTTGCCGGCATTAGGCTCGGCTGAAATCGCCACATCTTCGGAAAGGGCTCTTACCGCAGCGACAAATTCCTCCGAAAGCGCCACATATTGATCAAGTGACAGGCTGCCGCAATTGAATCCGATCGCGTCCACATTCAGCGGAATTATTTTCGATACGGCGGTCTCGACGCCGACGCCCATCATAGTCTTAAAGCTGTCACCGGCCTTGTCAAAGGACATCGATACGAGCACCGGCAGGTCGCCCGCGATAGATTTTGCCGCCTCAATAGCGATGACTGTTTCATCGAGGGCTGTCATTGTCTCGATAATAAAGCCGTCCACGCCACCGGCTAAAAGCGCCTCAGCTTGAGCAACAAAAGCATCCCTCAACTCGTCCGGATTTAATGCTCCCAACGGCTCCAGGAAATCCCCGCTCGGACCGATATCACCCAGGACGTACTTTTCTTTTCCCGCCGCCAGCCGGGCAATTTGGGCTCCTGCCTTGTTTATCCGGGCGGCATCCCCGGCCAATCCGTGCCGGGTGAGAGTATATTTGTTGGCCCCGAACGTATTGGTAATAACCGCGTCGCAACCGGCAAGCAGGTAACCCTTGTGGATATCGGAAATGATATCGGCCGAATCAATGTTCAGGTACTCATTGCACGCACCAACTTGAATATTGCGAGCAATCAACTCGGTTCCCATTGCCCCGTCCAATATGAGCGGTCCCTGCTTGATTCTTTCTTTCAGACTTGTCCTGGCCATTGGCAAACTCCTTATCGGTTATTTACTGAGCCTGTTTGAACCACTTTCCATTAACGATTCTATATACGTTCGTGAAACCGCGTGGCTTAGGGAGCTTGAAAAGCACATTTCGCCGCGGCTCGGTAATTGTTGCCGGTTTTATGGATTTAAGTTCAAGAGTAATACTAAACGAAGATTCCCCGGTATCCTGGGCATACGTTGTAACCTTTATCAGAGATGGAATAAAAAATCCATCGGATACTTCTTTATACTTGTCCAGTTCCGCGCCGGCGACAACATGACCATCCCGATTGAAAAATTCGATTCGCCTGACTCGATAATCACAGCTATGGACGTATATTTTTTTGATCACCACACCCTGCTGGCGTTTTAAAATTATGTCATAAGTGCCCTCGTTCGACAAAGACCAGTCCTGCTGCGTTTCTACTTCCCCGATTCCGAGAGACTCCAGCAGAGTTCTGGGGTCGATTACAAGCCCTTCGGACAAGTCCTGCTCAGACCAATTACCCCACCAGTGGGTGCTGATTTCTTTTGGTCTTATCGATAGCCAGAACTCCCGTTCGTTCGAGCCGAGGATTATCGCTTTTGGGACAAGAGCCTTGTCACCCTGCAGGTAAATTTCAACAGGCGGATTTGCCCAGAGTTTCATATTGAAATTTTCACGCTGCTGTTTTTTCTTTCCTTCGACGTGATACTCCAAACGGCATTGCCCGTTAGCCCGCAGCGGCACTACATTTTGTGATTGTGACTTCAGAGCGGCCAAAGCATCGGCTACAGAATCTTTGCCCGGACAGATATTTATAGGTTGGTGGATCTGGGATTCACAGCCGGCAAGAATCAAGATTGCTGCGGAAATGTACGGGATTATTTTTCGTAACATTTTTTTCAAAGCTCCTAATCTGTTTCTTAGCTCCGATTGTTCGCTCCGAAGCGGGAATTCGATTCGGCGTTGCACAAAGCGAGTTTACAAATCCGTCTGGAGAATCTCGCCTATCTGCGACGATAACTGCTCGATTTGCTCTTCATCGAGATGCGGATTTACGACTTCGACGATCTGCTTCTCACCTACGACTCTTAATCGCCAGAGTTCCTGATCGTCTACGGTTTTTGTTTCATCGTATTTCAGAATCCTTTTTCGCATCAGAATTAATGCAAGGACAAAGCGGAAATTAATTTTTTCCTGCTCGGCCTCTTTTCCCAACCGTTCAAAGAAGGCCATCAGCATTTGGTCGTCAACAAACAACTGCCTCTTCTGGCCCGGATCGGGCAGCCTGGTCCTCCAGTAACAAAAAACATCCGGCTTTTGGCTCTCCCAATAATCGGCGCAGAAATCCTGCCGTTGCAGGCCTTCCTCTGTATCTACCAGAGCAGCGAAGTATTCTTCGCCGTATTCTATTTTTCTTTCTGTGCCGTGGCATTGCCCCAGCGGCTTATTAATTTCCCATTCATCCATATTACTGTTTTCCTGTTATACCTGATAGAATCGCTTTTTGAGATCTATCTTACCGTGTTTTCTTAAGCTGCATAATCAGAATTTCAGATTCTCCGATTATAATCGCTTGATTCAATCAAACTTCAGTAATTCATTTATGTTTTGCACTGTCTTAGGGCCTATGCCTTTGATTTTCTGTAAATCATCGCAATTTTGAAAAGCTGGACTTCCAGCGTTTTTTCCATTAAAATTCTTGCGGTATTCCACAATTGCTCCGGCTCGTCCCGGACCCATGCCGGGTAATCTTACCATACTTTCTACAGGAGCATTGTTTGGATTTATTCGGCCCTCTAACTCAATATCGCATCGGTCAAAAGGTAATTCATCTCGTCCGAGGTTCGAGACAAAACCGAAGGAAAAACAAACCGCCAGGCATACGCTGATAACAAACGCAAATGATTGAATCCTGTTTTGCCTGGTTTGTCTCATCTCATTCATTGCATAGAGTTGCCTGTTCGAGTCACAATTCGCGAGGCCCCGGTCACGATTTGTTTATCTGCTGAAGATGCTGTCGTGCAATTTCTTCAGGGTTCTAAACGATTCTTTGGGTTCGAGTTCGTCTGTCAACAGACCGCTGTGGCCGATGGTGCTATCCGCGGTGTCGATGATGTTCGAATAAGTCACCGAGTTAACAAATTGTTTGCTCAGCGCAATCTTATAGAACTGTTCGATCCATTGTCCCTGTAGTGATTCGTTCCACTGTTCGTGCCAGATACCGGCAACTTGACCGTCATGTAAGCCGTCGCCATCCTGACTTGGAACCTCCACATTGGTCATATATAAGGGTTTGGCAATGGGCCCAAAGTAATCCAGGATCGCCGATATTTGCATCATATCTCTAACATGCATACCAGTCTGATTTTTACCAAACCGTACTTGCAGTCCAAATGCGTCAAAATGGATTCCGCTCTGCACAACCATATCCATATAGACCAATGGCGGGATGCTGTTAGGTGTTGTCATATAATATTCACCCCATGGGTTGCTGACTTCAATAACCTTCAAAGCCCTGTCACTTGCTTGTTTTACTGCCATATTAGCCGCACGGGTCATTTCTAAAATCTGCTCGAATCCGAATCCGAAATGATTAAAAGCATTCAAACCGCTTATAGCATACCACGCTCGAATAGCACTGGAGTAGCGGGCAACCACCTCCGAAATAAAATGATACGCGGTTTCCCGAATCTTTTCAAAACCTGCTCCACTACGAAGAAGCCACTTGGGCAGACTCTCTTTTGAGAAAAAAAGCAGTGGTCCGGCACTAAGCGTCAGTTTCTTTTTACTGAGGGTCTCGACGCAGACGTCAATCTTCGAAAAATCGAAATCGCCTTTACGAGGTTCTATCTGTGCCCAGTTTATTGGAATTGTTGCAGAGCCGAACAATTCCAGTAGTTTCTCAACATACACAGGATTATCAATTTCCATAGGATCTATTCTGCAGCCGAAGCAGCCTCGGCCAAGGCCGTGGTTTGTCGTCCTTGTATTAAAAAGTGATTCTGCTTGTTTTATTGCCAGCTTTTCTGAGGAAACTATAGCTTTCTTAAGCGATTCATCAGCTAATTTAGCTGCTTTTGACGGCATAGAGATATTTTGAATTGCTCGAATAAATAGATCCTGTGCTTCTTTCAACAAATCCGCCAGAACTTCTATATTGTCGAGAAACAGCCAGTCCTCCCGTTTGTTAACGATTTGCATCAGCTTCGCACGTGCTATCTCAACATTCAAATTATACGGTTGTTCTCTCTCGGGCAGGCAGGTTGTAGGTAAAAGGACCTTACCAAAACCTTCGATAGGCCATAGCAAGGCCAGTCCGGCTGTTTCCAGATTTGACTTTACGCACTCGACAAAGCTGTTTTTAAAGGTAATCTGGGCTCTGCGAATACCTATTCCGTCGCCACCGAAGAGATAGGCACCACATAAAGTGAATTTATCAATAACCTTACCGTTTCTGTAAATCTGGAATTTCACTTTTTTCCTTTGCTTATTAGCGTATAACATTCATGATTTTGATAACGGAGCGTTTAGCATTGTAATTCCCGCGAAGGCGGGTACAGGAATCTGTAGCCTGTCTGCTATGCCCGGTCACTGGTGTAAATTATAGCCGTCAAATCCTGAGAACGCAATCCAAACTTTGCTTTCGGCTAATTTTATCAAGTACAGAAATGTGCTACGAAATACGGTATGTGCAATATGTCAATTAATTCGATGCTATTTCGCTCTGATCGCACGCACGGTAGTGTTTCATTTGAGTTTCATAAAGGAGATTGTTCTTCTCGATGAGTTTGGCTATCAGGCTGAATTGACTTAGCAGTATTTCGATCAGGTCGATATTTATTAAGGTTGATTCAGGGTTGTATTGCGGCAGAGCCATAATCACGTATCCGCAATTGCTCCGCTCGGTCGCTAATTGCGCAGCAACGATACTGCAATCGTTTATTTGTGCTACAACCGGCTCGGCACCATCATCAATCTTGGCACAAAGCTCTTTCAAAAACGACTCGCTCATATTCAACTTGGCAAATTCTTCCGAATCGCTGGGCCAGCTATGACCATTCCTGTCCATAATAAGCAGTATTGGCCCCTGCTCGGGCAAAACTTCGAAGACCTGCCGTGCGATTTGCTCGTTTAGCATAAAACTCTGAGAAGAGAGCGATTCGTGTAGATTCATTCGACCAGTTCCTTATTTGCTTTTGAATAATATCGTCAGCAGAAACTTCGGTATAATTGCAAGGCAACTTTCTAAGCGGCGAAATTTTGGTCTAATTTTGCTGATAAAGTGCAAATGCTGAGCCTGGAACTCAGTTTATAGGACGTAGCAAATGCTTTACCTGTATATGTGCGGCTATGTCAAATCAGGAGCTGGCAAGCCATTTCAGTCTGGCCATTGGGAACTTATGTCCCGGACAATCGGTTACATGTGCTCCCGGCGTATTTTTATGACCGTAAATACTGCCATTCGAAATTCCATATCGTTTTTTTAGAAAGCGGACCAATTTCAAAAGAGACTGCATTTGTTGTGTGGTGGGTGTTGTGTAATTGAAATTACCGACAAGGCAGATTCCTACAGCGTCTACATTGGCCCAATTACCAAGTGTTCCTCCGCAATGGGCGCCGGCCATCTGCCTTTGCCAGCGAAATGTTACTTCAACCTCACCGTCACCACTGTCAATGCCGTTACCTATTACGAAATCGTAGCCAACACCCTCCCAGTGCTTCTCTTCCCTGTGCATCCTGTCAAAGATAGCGGCATTTCCGTTTTCAGTCGCTGAGTGATGTATCACGATGGCCGTCCATTGCTTCTCAGCCTCGACGGGGGGCAGCCACTCTTTTGGGAAATCTCTTTGAATGGTGACCCGTTTGGGCTCTGGTTTTACAACCTTCGGGAACACTACTTTGGGCTCAATATTTGGGCTATGGACAATTTCCGGCATTTTATCGTAATTGGATGCACAGCCTCCCAAAATAAGCAAACAACTGCAAAAAATCATCGCCTTACAGGGCATTCTGTAATATTTCTTCATATTTGATACCGAATCTTTTCTCGATTTAGTTGGCAAAAATACGCTTCCGATTAATCCTCGCTTTGACTATGGTCACCTGATAGATGTGGTTTTTCCTTATATCTGACCATATACACACTATTGCCATCCTCGTTGTATTTCACAACATCCATATACGAATTCATAAGGAGTAATCCTCTGCCTCCGGGCTCGTAAAGCCCCGAGCCAAATCGTGGATCGTCAACAGATTCCGGCTCAAAACCCGTTCCCTCGTCTGTTATAGTAATTTCAACCTTTTCTGAGTTAACACAATAGTCAATCTTTACCTTCTTGGTTGGATCCATCTTATTGCCATGCTTGACGGCATTATGAAAAGCCTCTTCTAAAGTCAAGTGTACGGCGAAAATATCATCTTTGTCGAAATTGTGCTCTTTGAGCTTCGACAGAATCTCGTTGCACACCTCAACTACAGCAGATGACTTACTATCGACGACTATTGAGCTATTAATCGATGCTTCAGATGCCATGCGTCTATAAAGCAATATCCTTACAACTAATTCGTCTGAGATAAACCTTCACTGGCTGTTTCAATATCATTATAAATATCGAAAGTTTTGGTCAGTCGCGTTATTTTAAATATTTCGTAGATTTTAGGATTTATGTTGCATAGCCCTAATTGGCCTTCGCGTTCGTAAATCCTTTTGCTGATTCGTATTAAAAGTCCTAAAACTGCCGACGACAAAAATCGGACGTTGCCGAAGTCTAAAATCAGGTTTATCCGCTCCGCTTGCTCAATAACGGACATGATCGACTCCTGGAGGGCTTTAATGTCCTGTTCTTCGAGGATTTTCTCGTCGGTGAAGCTCATTATCGTAGCGTTTCCGGCGTACTCAACGCTTATATTCGGCTTAATCGCAGTCATAGAAAAATCCTAACAAAAAAATGAAATCGTACTGGAATCCTACGGCCAAACAACTCATATGTCAAGCCTTTTGAATTTTGAGCATGCGTTATAAGCATTTTCTGTCTGATTTCTAAAGTTACAAACGTCAATCGTCTTGTTTCCCGAACGACGCGTGGCAACAGGCGTCCGGCTACACAACCGGAGTTGTCGGATTTCGGTTTTCGTGCTTCGTATTTCCGGCCAAAGGCCGGCATATTGGCTTTGTTTGGCTTTGAATTGGCTTTGTTTTTTCGCTATCCCGGCCTGTCAATATCCACATAACTCATTGCTGTTACTAATCTAACACCAATTTGCACCACCTGAAATTGGCTTTGTTTTTTCAAATGTACCCTTTCAACTCGTTTCGGATTTCGTGTTTCGTGCTTCGGATTTCCGGCCAAAGGCCGGTTTTGGTTTTGTTTTTTTCAAATAGCCCCTGCCGGCGAAACGCCGGATTTACTATACCCGCCTTCGCGGGCACAAGCTTTCTATTTGCTATTTAGTCATCCGTTTTCTGTCTTCTGCTATCCTGTCATCCAGTCATTCTGTTTCTGTTTTTAATATTTATACGAAGCCCCATCTCAAAAGTCTGGCACAATCCGGAAAAATCTCCGTGAGACGGCGTCCTTTGTTCGTAGTGCGTGCTGCGTATAATCATGCTCTCGCAAGGTATGTGGGGCGTGCAGGCACACCATTTTGTCATTCCCGCGAAGGCGGGAATCCAGGTTTCTCAACACGAAGACACGAAAAGCCACGATGAAATAGTCAAAAACCGCGGATTTCGCTGATTTACCCAATGAGATGACGGTTTTGCATATCTCACGGGGTGAACACGGATGAAAAAAATAAATCGTCAATCGCAAATCGTAAATGAAAAAGGCCGTCGCCTAATGGTATTTCTTTCATTATAAGCTCTTAACTCCGCTGCCGGTGAAAATGAAATAATAAACGATCCGCATAGGCAAATATTTACACATCCTGCCAAGCTGTTATTTTCTTCTTTTCATCGAGTTAAATATGCTAACCAAGTTGGCTACTAGACGCGTTCCCATCATCATTCTCTCCGTCAACTGCTGTTGCCTCGCAATCTCAGCACGTTTACTTCGAACCTTGTGATCTAGTTTGTTTCTAGCATCTCTAAAAGAATGGAGATCAATCTTCAAAGACTCAATGATAACAGGCGTGAAATTAGACGTGTATTGGTTTCGTGAAGCTAACAGGTTGATTTGATCATTCCATGATAGCTTTTTAATGGTTCCCTCATCGCGAATAAGATATCCTTTGTTACTAAGCAGAACAGACAGTTTCTCCGTCTGGCCTTCAACAATTTCGCACAGATCGCGAAGAGCATCTTTTCTCTGATTATCTTCACTCAGTAAAGAACTCGGTGAATTGAATTTCCTTAGGCACAGTTCAACCTGCTTTGAGTAATTTCCGAATTTAAGGCCTGGCTCTGGCTTTGCTATAAGTGCAGGATTCTTAGGATTACGGTCTATTCTTACAGACCCATCTTCTTCAACAATCATCAAGCCGATTCCAGTATTGTCTAAAGCTCTCAAAAACTTGCCTGAGAAGCTAGCGGATCTATCTGTAGCAATAAACAATTCGGCACATTGGGCATTACTAAAAAGCCATACGACTAAATCCTTAATAGAAATGTCGACCTCAGGCTTATGTTGAGCATCAACCAATATTGAATAATGATCCTTTGTCACAAGCAAGGTTGTTCGATACTGTACATCTGTTGTGATCGCCTTTTCTACCTGTACGTCATACTTCTTACCTAGTAAGAACTTCCTGACCGCATCGGCTATGGGCTGAGCTTCTTCTGGTGTATAGATATAATCCATCACTTATGTCCCAGCAAACGATCTATTTCCTTCCGCAGTAGATTCAATCTTTGTTTTAATTCTGGCGAAAAGCTTTTGCCGCTCCTGTATTCTCTGAGAGTATCAAGAAGCGATATTGTTTTACTAGCCAAATCCCGAGTCTTGTAAGCAGTGCTCACTGTATCTGCGTAAGCATCATCTATCTTGTAATCACGCCTCCTAACTAATTCAACAAGAATGGGTGCTACATCACTCGCTTCCATTCCTGTATTTTCCGCACGTGCAATCTTGCTAATTTTCCGATAATTAACTACATTCTTTTCTGTTCCATCTTTATATTTCTTGAACATTGAGTCCACAAACTGCCGTTTCGGTATCTCCGCAACTACCTCAGGGACATATCTTTCTACAACCCGATAGGCTTTGTTAATCTCTATAAAGAGATCTGCAGTTACCTCCTGTTTGTCGCGAGGTTTTTGAGCTTCCTTTAATAGGACTTCTTGATATTTCTTTGGCAGTTCTAGTAATTCCATTGCACGTTTAACTGTTGTGGTTGCTAAGCCTGTAATTCCTGCCAAACTCTTTGTCAATGTAGGTTTCCCATCAGCTTCAAGCATTTCCTTAATATCTTGAAGTTTATAGGCCATTGGCAGCAGATCCCATTGGACTCTTACATTGTGAATATTGAACATCATCAGGAGGTTCTCCAGCCGGCTAGGTTTCGGCTGGACTAAAGCTGGCATCTGTCGAAGATTTAGTTTGATTGCACATCTCCACCTCCTTTCACCATCAAGGAGCACGTATTTCCCTGCATCCTGATAGACAGCTATGGGCACCCTGATACCAACTTCACGAATAGACTCTCGCAACTCCCGCATGTCCTGTTCACGGAAAATCATGCGCGGATTCTCTGGGTTAGGTATGATGTTATCTGGCGATATTTGTTTTAGCTCTGAACTGTGAGTTACCATTAGATTATCTCCGCCTCAAGACCTTCCAGTGGGTAATTGGAAAATAGCGATTCTGTTATATCCCCTCGACTGCTATTCAGGCCACCAATTAGACTTTTTCGTGTAATCCTGTACTTATAAAAATCGGGATAAAGTTCACGGATATTGGCGTGGTCGGCGTTGCTAACCAACACAAATACTCCCCTGCTAGACAATGCAAATGCTACTCTTGCCAAACGCTCTTGATCAGACCATGCAAACAGCCTATTGTTGTACATGTGGAAGCCATTATTTTGGTGTCCTGTAATGTATGGTGGATCAAAATAGACTAGGCTTCCGCTCTTGGCCTTCTGTACGGCTTGTTCGAAATCAGCGGACAACAACTTCGTGTTCTGCAATACCAGAGAAACATTGCGGAGGTTATCGGCGTCACATATTCTCGGATTCTTATGCCTGCCAAACGGAACGTTGAACTCGCCCTTTCTATTGACCCTGTACAGTCCGTTCCAACATGTTCTATTCAGATATATTAATCGTGCCGCATGACCGTGAAGACTGCGAGGTTTTCTCGCTCGCATACTGTAGTAAAAATCACTGTCATACGGATATTTCTCCAGCATATTTATCACAAGGTCTGGGTCGGTCTTAATCGCCTCATAGGTTTTTATCAAATCCTCATTGAGATCGGACAATAGCGCCCTATTGGGGCAAAGCGTAAAGTAAAAAATTCCCGCGCCCACGAACGGCTCATAGTAGCTTCCAGAGAAGTCTCTTGGCAGAAGTGCATTGATATGTTGTACCAGCCATTTCTTTCCTCCCGCCCATTTCAAGAATGGCCGACCTAAATTTTCCGATACCAGCATTAGCAAAACCGCCCAGTACAAGAAACAAATGATAAGGGACAGTCATTCATCCAGCGTCCCACTTTCTCTCTTCTACTTACAGCGTCTTTCGTTAGCATTTTCTACAACATTGTTCGCCCATAACCGTCCACAAGCCATATATTATAACAATCCAGTCAGTTCGTCACGTATTATCTATGGTTTTTTCCGTTCGGATGGGAATGTTCTTGCAAACTAAAAGGCTAATAAATATTATTTGTTCGCATGGTTTGAATGAGTTCTTACTTCTTTGTCATGGTTGTCAAATGGATATAAAAGAATTTCAAGGTATAATTTCGGAAAAATACGAGAAGCGGGACCGGGAACGAGGGATCCCGGCAACGTTTCTTTGGTTTATCGAAGAAGTTGGGGAGCTGGCCACGGCTCTGGCGGGTAAGGACCAGGAAAACAGGGAAGAGGAATTTGCCGATGTCCTCGCCTGGCTCTGTACGCTGGCGAATATAAGCGAGGTTGACCTGGAAAAGGCCTGCGCTAAGTACACCGGCAAGGAAATCAAAGGGTTTAAGCCGAAATAATATCAAGAACCCCACGTAGACCCCACGTGAAACGTGGGGCTAAATATTTGAAACGGCAATCCCTTTTATTCCTCGTCGGGATGTTGAATTCCCGTATCTCTGCCTGCCGCTGTTAATGCTCGATAGAATGACCAGCCTAAGCCGCCAATGATTATCAGGAACACGACCGTAAGAATGATATAGGAAACGCCGCTTAATTCATCGCGGATATGAGCGGCCGGCTCGGCGGTTTTCTCCGCCTTGGCCAGGCCGATCAGAATCGTCGCTACGGCGGCGCTGACGTCCATCGTCGCGATAATGCCGGCCCATCTTGCCAGCCATGAGGCCTGGCTTTTCGAAGTGTGGTATCTGTCCAGGACATAATTGCTCAGCAGCATCGCAGCCACGCCGGCGGCTAATGACAACCAGATTATCGTATCTTTCGCCGGCTGCGGCATTGAGACGGTGAATTGGACAACGAGCAGGCCCGCGATAACCAAAGTTGCAAGCAATGCAATCGTCCCTGCAAATCCGCCCTTAACGATGAGATTGCCCTCCGGCCGCTGCGGCTCTTCGACGTCTGTACGGCCCTTCAAAAGACTGAATATCACCGCCAGGATCGGCACACAGGCCAAAATGCTCAAGCCTACACAGTTCGTTAATATCCATTCACCCTCCGGCGTTCTCAGGAATCCATCGCCGGCGACGTCATCGAAAAGCTGCCAGAAGAAAAGCGTGCCGAGCACTACCGGTATGACCAGGCGTATAAGATAGTTCCACCATTTGCCCAATTTCCAGTCGCTGTGACTATTCGCGTGCTGCCTGAGTATGTCGATACGCCACAGCCACCCCAGAACGACACACTCCAGCAGGCCCATGAACGCGATGCCCCACGTGCCGTTGACAAATCCGTCGATTGTGCCGAGCCAGTTGATTCCGCCCTGGGTGATATAAATAAGCCCTGATAAAAGTCCTATGACACTCATCACGGGCAGAACGAAGCACCTGCGCCAACCGGTCTTGTCGATAATACTTGCCAGAATTGATTCGGTCATAGAGAAGGCCGAGTCCACTCCCAGCGTTACAAGCGCGAAGAAGAAAACGAAGCTGAACCACGCCGAATGAGGCAATTGCGCAAGTGCGTAAGGGAATGCTATGAAGGCAAGCGACGGCCCGCCTTCGGCAACGTTTTCCACGGCAACCGGATTGCCCGACTGCTGAGTTATAAAAGCCATCCCGCCCAGCGTGGCAAAGACCGCCAGCCCGGCGACAAAACTCGTTGCGAAATCGGCTATGCTGATAATACCCGCGTTGTTGTTTAGGTCGCTTTTCCTGTGGAGGAAGCTGGCATAAGTAATCATCACGCCGTAAGCGAGGCTCAGCGAAAAGAATACCTGCCCGAACGCATAACGCCATGTCACCGGCTTGGTAAGCTCGGACCACACGGGATCGAGATAATAAGTCAGGCCCTGCATGCTGCCTTCGAGAGTCAGCCCGCGTACCGTCAGTATCAGCAGCATAAGCCAGGGCAGCGGAACCGTAATCCAGACGATCTTACCGACAAGTCGCACACCCTTGAATATACAGAAGTACATCGTGGCCCAGGTAATGATCAAC
>Ga0114918_10003935_pt1 | contig 12996 bp, 9 predicted proteins | sample LantaG_FD_87015 | JGI IMG/M metagenome (GOLD analysis project Ga0114918, IMG submission 87015) | Deep subsurface microbial communities from Baltic Sea to uncover new lineages of life (NeLLi) - Landsort_02402 metaG | ecosystem: Environmental > Aquatic > Marine > Oceanic > Sediment | place: Baltic...
TCACCGACGGATCAGAGCCTGCTGCCCTATCCATGCAGACAGAAACCCAAGCTTCGGGATGAGTCTGGACTCCGGTAGTTGGGTTTGTTGGTCTGGTTGTGGCGGTGGATGGATCGACACGCTGCTATTCCAGATGGGGTATGGCAAGGAGCAGATCAAAGAGGTTCTAGGTGGGGCTACTCGTCCGAGTAAACCGCACCACAAGAAGAAGCAAACGCCTGTAGGAGTACGGTCAGATGAAAACGTCTTACCTGAAGAGCTCCTGGATTTGTTCCACCGCTGCCCTCTGAAAATGTTGGAGGATGGGTGGCCCGAAGGGCTACTCTACGCGTTCGAGATCGGCTATGATATGGGGCTTGGTAGGATCACTTTCCCAATCCGAAACCAGTACAATCAACTGGTAGCCGTATCGGGACGCAGTCCATACTCAGGCATCATTCCAAAATACAAGATCTACAGAGAGGAGGACCTTTACGAACTAGCGCCCGAAGGATACGAGCCTAAACGATCCCAAGCTGTGTACAACATCCAACGAGCCTACATGGTAGAACCGCGAGAGGTTGTACCTATCTGTGAAGGCTTCAAGGAGATCATGAGATTACATCAAGCGGGGATCACAGGGATTGGGATTCTAGGGGTGCAGTTCACCAGACAACAAATACAAGCTCTGAACAGGTTGTACCATCGGACTCGCTGTCGATTCATCCTAATGTTGGATAACGACAAAGCTGGAATCGAAGCGACCGAAAAATTGGGCCGGCAACTTTTGGGGTTTACGAATCCCGGGATCGCTATGACAGAAGAGGTTAAGGACATAAGTGATGTATCAGATCTCCAAGAGATCAAACGTCTAGTCCATAAACCACAAACATTCATGCAGTGGAGATTGCATCATGGGCAGCAAACTGAACGAAATCTCAAAACGCGCAGCACTTCGTGGACGCCGAAAAAACCGCGGTGACGCTCGTCGTAACCTGCAGATCTGGCCGATCTCTATCCCCAACGGAGTGACATCTCCGTTCATTCCGATGAGAGATGCGCAAGGCATTGAACAGGTCGCATTCATGGTGGCGCACAAAGACAACAAAAGCGGACGCAACACGTTCCGTTGTACCTGTGACGTCGAAGGCTTCAATGGACTGTGTGTCTGGTGCCACGTTCGCGATCAAGAGGACGGAACCAAGTGGGCCAAGCGAGCTCTGCAGGTTCAGGAGATGGAGTTCCTGTTCGTAGCAGGTTGGGACCCCAGTCTCTACACATTGTCCACTGGTGACAATGGGAAGGATCGCTACAATATCTGGCAGCCTCGACGTAAGGGGATCGACCTACCAGAAGGTACCGTTGTCGGAGGTGCCAGGTTCTTCCGTATGGGTGTGGGGCATCGCGCCAGTTTCACCCGCTACTGCGGAAATCTCGAAGACGTCTGCACCTGCGTCGCTAAGACTGGTGACCCAGACCTGTCTCTGTGCACAGCAGAACAAGCACTGTGTCCTGAGTGTGGTTGTGTCATCTTCGACTGCGACGACCTGGACGCAGAAGGCACTGCAACTCAGATTCGCGACGTCATCTTCAATGAGCTCCACCCGTGTCTCTCCGAGGATGATGATGGATGCTGGGACGAGGAGAAGGTACTGGATGATCACCCTGGCTACATGTTGAAGCCAGTCTATGCGTGTCTCAATCACGAGGAGAATGAAAACTCCTGTGACGGACCCACTCCCTGTGATCCGTTCATGAAGCCGGCGTTGGTGACACGTACTGGAGAGGACAGAGAGACGACGTATGCCTGGAAGAGGGATGACAGCCTGTCCTGGGCCGAATGGCAAAACTTCGAGGTGCCAGCGGAAGCCTTAGAGGCATTCAAAGAGGAGTTCGACTTCAGCCAGAAGTTGAAGATCCTCTCTCTGGAAGAGCAGGCCAAACACCTGGGCGTGCCTTTCCCGTTTGAGGCTGCAGCCAGAGCGTACGGTAAGGAGTACGAGAAGGACAGCAACGTATCCACCACAACGAAGGAGGATCCACGCAGCAAGCGTAGAGCCAACCGACGTAACCGCAAGTAGGAGCATCCATGCCGCGCTTTCGGCTAGACCTGCCGGAGCCGGAGATCATCGATACGACAGCAGGTGTACGGGCGCTGGTGGAGGACCTCTGGTCCTACACCGGCCCCGTCGCCTACGACACGGAGACCAGTGGGCTAGAGTGGGCAGTGACCTGCTACCTTATCGGCATAGCCTACCGATCTCCGAAGTATGGAAATCGACGACTCGTGGTTCCTGTATACAAGGGTAGTCAGCTCGATTTCTTCAGGCTGTTGAAGCCTTGGTTCGAGTCAGAGGAACACCCTAAGATCGCCCACAACGCCCAGTATGACTTCCGCGTGATGCGCAGACATGGCATCCATGTGAAAGGCATGCTGGCTGACACTTTGAAACTCAATCACCTCATCGATGAGGAAGCGCCTCGAGATCTCAAGACCCTAGCTGAGCAGCTAGTTCACATCAAACTGTTACCGTTCAAAGATGTGTTCAACATCAAACGTGGACAATCAGTGCGAGATGCAGTCATCAACGTCTTTGATGACCTTGAGTCCCAAGCGCGTGCAGTGGAGTACGCTACACTGGATGCGTGGGCCACATTAGAGATCTACGAGTATCAACGAGAAGTGCTGGAGGATGAACCCTGGGATCCTCCCGAAGAGTACCTACCGAATCCACCTCATACCTATTGGGATCTCCACCAAGTCTTCGACATGCCGTTGAATAACGTCTTGCAGGAGTACGCACAACGTGGAGTTCTGATAGACGCCGAGTATCTCAAGTCTCAAGATGGCCCATTGAAAGAGAGGATATCCTCCATCACTCGCAAGATCTGTGAGGAGAACAAAACATCTATAAACCCCGGCAGCGATGCCCAGGTACGCCTTCTTCTATTCGATCAGCTTGGACTACATGGCAAAGAGAGAACAGCCACTGGTGCGTTCTCCGTAAAGAGAGAGGTTCTGGAAGAACTCCAAAGTGAGGGGCACCAGGTAGTCACAGATATCCTCAGCTATCGTGACATGAAGAAGCTCCACTCTACGTATGTGCTTGGACTTCTCAAGGCTATCCAGCTCGATGGCCGCATCCACAGCAGCCTACTACACACCACAGTGACTGGACGCCTCCGGTCTAAAGAACCCAATCTGCAAAACATCCCATCAAGATCAGAAGAAGGAAGTCGTATCCGGCGTGCCTTCATCGCACCAGATGGAATGGTCCTCCTCTGCCGTGACTACAGCGGTCTCGAGATGCGGATTGCGGCAGCAATATTCGGAGACGATGGTCTGATCAATGCGATCTTTGAAGGAAAAGATTTGCATGCGATGACTGCAGCCATGATGTACGATCAAATCTATGAAGACATCATGACCGCGAAGAAGGCCAAAGACAGGACAACTCACCAGAAGTTCCTGAAGAACTGTCGTACAGCCGCGAAGAGGACTGGCTTCGGGATCAACTACGGCATCGGACCTGCAAAGCTGGCTAGTCAGATCTCACAAGAGACTGGGATCGCCACCACCACAGTGGAAGCAGAGAGACTCATGGAGCTCTACTTCGATGCCAGACCTGGAATCTACGAAGGTATTGAACGCTACAAGCAGGAGGTGTTTGAGAAAGGCTACATCACCACCATCCTTGGTAGAAAGCGTAGGCCTGGTGGGATCTATGACTCGAACTGGTCCTCTCGACTTCGTGCCGAGAGACAGTCCATCAACACTCCTATCCAAGGGACAGCGGCTGACCTCATCTCTCTAGCTATGATCCAGATAGAAGAGGATGACGAACTACGACGACTTGGTGTGAAGGTGAACCTACAAGTCCACGACGAATTGATTGCAGAGTGTCCAGAGGAGAATGCCGAAGAAGCAGATGCACGCTTAGAGGAAATCATGGATAATCCAATGGGTTGGCCTGGACTTCCGCACGATGTTCCTATTGGATCAGAAGGTGGGTGGGCCAAATCATGGGCTTTTGCAAAACCTTAGGAGTGTATCGTGGAGAAGTACGGCGTAAAGCAAACGAAGACTACAAAGACAGCCTCAGAAGATGGCACCTGTACATGTGGTTGCCGTGTGAAGGAGCACGGAGCTATCAAGTGGTGTCCTCGATGTGGCACAGAACCCTGGGAGGATGATGGCAACTCGGAAAACCCCCAAGACACAGAAGACCTCAAAGACTGACCGACTTGCGCTGCGCCAAAAACAGCGTCAGAAGATCCTACGTGGCCGAGGTAAACTGTTCATCCCCGCCTCTGAACTTACCAATGTCTATATGCGTAGACGCAGTAGTGGCATCATAGGGCTCGACGGTAAGTTAGGAGGCGGGTATCCACATGGATGCAATGTCGTACTTACAGGAGATCCTGGAGCCGGCAAAGATCTACTACTCAACCTAGTCATTCGCGAGAACCAACGTACCTACGGAGATGAGTCTGCGGTTCTCATTGTCTATCTGGAACAAGGTGGGTGGGACAAGCAGCACGCTCGCAACGTAGGTGTCAAAGTTCCCTACAGCAAAGGGGAGATAGCTATCCTGGAGGAGCAAGGAGCACGGTTCACTCCAGCTCAGAAGAAAGCGATGCTTACTGACTCGATTGGCAACATCGACATCGCCGCCCCGAAAACGACCGAAGAGGCTCTCGACTGCATCAGTGAAGCAGCGAGCGAGAACTACTGGCAAATCGCCATCCTAAATTCGATTGACGCTATGTCTTCTCTGGCAGAGAGCGAGGCTGTAGCAGAGGATGGAATCGAAGGCTTCAAGAAGGGTCGTGGGGGAGAAGGCAGGGCTCTGATTCTCAGTGCTCATTACCGAAACCAGAATGCCATCATGATGACCCCTTTCGACATGGAAGACAGTGGTGAACTGCGGGAGACGACGTTCTTCTGGGTCTCTCAGTACAGGATGGCTCACACATCTGAATATACCACGACGAAGGAGTCGATCAGTGGTGGACAGTCTGTTCAATACTACTCTGCCCTCACACTGAAGGTTGAGAAAGGAAAGGTCACTGAACAGACCTACTACGGTCCGGCAGACTACAAGAACCCGAAACACGTACCCACATCTGACATCCACCGCGTGTATGTGAAGAAGGGTAAGTATGGTATCGCCACAGGGGACATGGCCGAGTTCCGATTCTATCACCACGATCACTATGAGAATGGTAAGATGACGATCCCTATCGGCACCATAGACGAGTCAGGTACTATGCGAGCTGAACTCATCAACAGAAAGTGGTTGGTCAGAAGAGGACGCGAGTATCACCTCCACCTTCCAGGAGATGCAGAGCCTATCATCATCGATGGGAAGAGGACTCACGTAGACGCGCGCTTCCGACAAGACCACGAGCTTCGCGAGCGCATACAAGGGGCATTGATTAATGCGGAGCCAGAGACAAATACTGAAGGGGAGGAAGAAGAAGTCAGCCCGCTCGGAGAAGAGGGGAGCTGAGAGTCTTGGTGGAAAAATCACACCAAATAGTGGAGCCAAACCAGGTTGGTTCGCAGACTTCTACACAGAGGATCTACTCATCGAAGACAAGTATAGAACGGGCCAGTTCTACTTGACCTCGAAGGATTGGGGAAAGCTGTGTAGAGGGGCGGAGACTAAGGGAAGCAAGATACCTGTCTTCCGGATAACCGTAGAGGATTGTGATCCAGTAGCTATCCTGGACCCGAGCGACTGGGAAGAGCTAGGTGGCACCGCACCAAAAACCATCATTCCGTGGATTGGGAAGACAAGCATACGTGTAGATGCACAACTCGTGCAGCGTCTACATGAGATCGGGACACAAGTCACATTGGACACGCCGCTAGGATATCTGATCTTGACTGAGTGGTCAGAGTTCGCACGAGTATACAAGGAGGACCAGTGATAAACATACGGGATCCATGGGATCTCAAACGTCAGATCACGAAGTACTACATTGAGAAGAACGCGGCTGACAAGGAAATCAGATCTGGATCTGCGAACCTAAGTCCGTCTCTCATTCTAACATCCGACCAGGGTCCATACTGCGACCTGTTCTTGGGATACAAACTGGTAGGCACTCCTGGCACAGCCAAGATAGACCCGTCGATGCGTCGGCGTATGGACGCTGGGTCTGCGATGCACAAACTCTACCAGAAGATCATCCTACAGATATACGGACCCAATCGTGTGCGTATAGAGAAGGAAGCACGTATCCCTGAACTGTATCTGAGGATGTTCGCAGACGCTGAGTTGGATGAAAGACACGGCTTAGAGATCAAGACCGCGTCAGCTAAAGTCTTCGACTCTGTAGTGCGAGCAGGGAAACCACAACGCAAACACCAGGACCAAGGACTGTTCTTGTTCAAAGGTCTCGGCTGGGAATCATTGTCCTTTCTCTACATCAACATGGACTCACTCAACGATCTCGAGGTGAGTGTGATGTTGGAGGCAGACTACATCCCAGACGAGTACCTGATGGGAGAGTTGGCAGAAGCAGAGATGGCACCTATTGTCACTACGTTTGACGCTGACCGCTGGGAGTACTTCCGATCCAGGATCGTGGACAAAGTACTCTCTCCCATCGACGACGAAGGGATAGCACCTGAGAAAACTGAGGGTAGCTGGTGTTGGCGCTGTCCGTATGTGCAACCATGCAAGGAGGGAGTCTGGTGATCGATGATAATGACGACTCTACGTTCCATCTCCAACGCTTCATTGTCCCACTAGCGGATGATCTAGGACGCGCTCAAGCGGACATTGACGAGCTCAAGGCCAAAGTTCAACAGCTCCTAAACGCCAAACGACTAAGGGGGTTGGCCATGCCGGAGGTACCAAACTACCTGAAGCCGCACATACTTGTGGAGTGGAATGGACGGAAGTATGTGCTAAGTGAGATCGCCGAAGACATTCCGGAATCGGAGCTTTCAATAGTTCCGCCAGCCAATGCGGATAAACTGGATGATGTCACCCTCCGTGGGCTGAGCCAGTACTACCATGCCGAACTGGCAGCCTACCGGGAACGCTTGTCTGATCTTCAAGCAGATAGAGATATCTCCCGTCACAACCTGAATCGTACCAAGCGTCTTGTAGCTGCCTCCTTGAAAGGGGAGGTGGATCCAGGTACAGGAAAGAACTACACAGAGGCTGCAAAGAAGCTAGCTGTGGAAGGAGATCCACGGGTAGAAGAGGAGACGAAACTCACACTCATCCACGAGAGTACCTACGACAATGCCGCAGCCATCGTGGCTGGTAGGAAAGACATAGTCGAGGGCTTGAATCGATTGAGGATGGCACGGGATGCGAACTTCTCTCCCGGACGAATAGAGGAAGATCCTCGAAGACGTATAAGCGGACGTGACAGAAACAAGTGGCGCAAACATGGCGAATGATATCACCTTCGTGTGTCCGATACCTCCGAGCTCCAACAAGCTTTACAGTGCTGTAGCACAGGTTGGGGCCACAGGTAAGATGTATGCCAGCATCATCAAGACTACTGAGGCTAGAAAGTACGAGGCGTCTTTTGTGAATGCTGTCCTAGAAGACGAGCGAAACATCGACTTACTGCGCCTTCGAGAGGATACTTTCACAATCGACTCGGACCTTGTAGTAGATGCTACATTCTACCTGAAGAGGTTACGGAAGAAAGATCCAGGTCCGAAGCGTCGAGCTGAATGGACGTCTGTATTCCTGCGCGAGGATGTGGCAAACTTCATCAAACTGTTTGCAGACTGTTTGGCAACACTGCTCGGTATAGATGACTGCATCATCCTGAAGTGGATTATCGAAAAGAAGGAGGACGCGTCGGACCCTCGTGTCGTCGTGACTATACATGATCGTAAGGAGGGACATGAGTACGGAGAAGAAGTACCTGAATCGGAGAGATTTGATCCACACCGCTCGTTTGAGAGGCTTGCAGATCTCGTCCGCGGCAACCTCGGCTGAGGTACTGGAATGTATCGAGAGTAAGAAGGGTATGGATGGAGAGGATCCCGAACGTGAGATTCGCTTGCGGATGTTTGACTGGGTAGAGGATCACTGGGATCGAATCAAAGCCCAGCATATGGGAGAGCTCGACTGTATCGCATGCCCGTTTGGCGTGTTGGCGCACTGTTTTCTGCTCCAACACAGAACAATGAAGCGGGGAGGATATCTCCCGGCGGAGGACCAATGGCTACTGAGAACCTGAAACCTGAACCGAAACTGTGCTACTCAAAACCAGATTTGCGCACTGCAAAACGTATCTCGCTGATGAAGTACATCGAACAGCGATGGGATGTCCCACGTGGGAAATCGAAGGCCTCGCCGGGATACCCCAAAGATGGTCCGTACACAGGTGATCTACGCACACCAGAAGAGTGCATCAACTTCATCTGGGCGAAATACCAAGAGGAAGGGACAGCAGGCACAACCCAACTGTCGAAGACTGCTCCCCGTGCTGAGTCACCTCCTGTCGAAGAAGAGTCCGCTCCTCCTGTCGAAGTGGTCAAGGAAGAGAAGAAGGAAGCACCTGTGGAGAAGGCTGAGGAGGAACCGAAACCCAAGAAGACAAGCAACAAGCTGACTGTGTCTGCTCCTGCAACTGGTATCACTCTGCCAGAGATCGAAGACACTGTCATCGCAGCACTGACGCCACTGTCGGAGATATTGGGAGAACGTTTGGATCAGATCGAAGGAAAGATCAACACCATCGAATCCGTACTGCAGGTGCTGGCTGATCAACACAAGAGTCTTCTGGACATCCACAAATCAGTGCTGCTGCTGGTAGCTTCAGCCGAGGCAAAGATCGACGGCGATGAGTCACCTATCAAAGAAGGGGATGCACCACAGCTTCTCAGCGACGCCTTGGATGTGTTGACGAACGCCACCGTACTGAAGAGGTTGACGGCCTCCTCCCCGCCCACGCGAAAGACTCGAAAGACGAAGGCAAAGGCCCAGCCTAAAGCCGAACTGGAAGAGGAGACAGTCCCGGAGGAAGAGCCTGAGGAAGAGCCGGAGAAGGTAGTCGATAAGCCGGAAGAAAAGTCCACGCCTAAACCGCGCTCGAAGAGGAAGACCGCGTCTGCCACCGAGGAGTTCACCGTCGATATCGATGGTGAAGAGCATACCTATCGCTTGGGAGACCTGGCGAACGCCAAGAAGTTCCCACGCACAATGTTGGTGAAGATCGCAGCTGCGATCGGAGCTGGTGAGCTGCGTCCGGAGCAGGACCGCGTCCTCATCGCTCAGTTGCTCATCGACATGATTCAAAAGAAGCAGAGTTCTGGAGAGATGTAGACACCGGATTCGGTGTGTAGGGAGACAGGGCTGGATGACATCATCCAACCCTGTTTCTTAGCCTTTACGACGCAGGCCTATTTGTTGTGCCAGAATGTTTATGGCCTCTCGTAGCTGTTCTGTCGTCGCTTTCTTATCATCCACAATTCTCCAGAACGCTATGCGTTGTTCCAGCAGTGCATTACGCCGCGACCTGCGTCGTGCTTTAGCTGCCGATCTGCTTCCTGGAGCTCGGACGATATCTCCATTTTGGATGCGATAATCCTTCAACTCTGCGTTGGTGATGTCATCTCGATCCAATTCGATGATATCCAGATGTGGAGACTTTCCTACAACAGATGTTCCTACGCTCTGATGAATGATGAATCCGTCAACTTTGCGGTAGACGAAGAATACTACGACCTCCTACGGCGAGTAGCTAGTCAATGTTGAGAAGTCGCCTTCATCTGGAGCTGTTGCCCCAAAGGAGTACTCTGCGCTAAAGAACAAGGTGACTTTGATGGTGGTAGACTCCATATCACGGCCATACGTAATGATGATGTTCCACTCTCCCGCTACCTTGGTCATCTCGAGTTTGATCTCAAACGGATTGTCACCGGCGTATACGTTAGATGGATTGACATGAAAGAACACCTCGCGATCAGTATCGTCTCGACGGGGAGCCGAACACAAACCACCCAAAAACTCAGCAGTGGGTTCCACTACGTCGGTGTTAAGTGGTATGGGGAGCATCTCCACTGAGTCGCCAGAAACTGGAAACGTAGGCAATGTGAACGTCATCGTATGCCAGCGTAAGAAGTCTCTTCCCCACCCAGTGGCTATCTCCCCATGTTCATTGACAGCGAACTGACCTAGTAGCTCTCCTGCATCCATCTTAGGAACAAACGATTCAGCCTGTTTGATTTGTGGAAGAGCTTTCGCCTCTTGATCAGCTCCTGCTATGTCAGAGCGACGAGCGAAAGCAATGACAAACTTCTCATCTTGATCCACGGCTCCTGAACCATACCCCTGTCCAAGGTAATATACCCCATCAGCTGCAGCGCCTGTACCCTCTAGCTCATTGTCCAACGTCGAGTAGTTCTTCCCATTGTAAATGAACAGTCCACTTGCACCGATATCCCCAGAAGCCAACAGAATGAGAGCGACCTTATCACCTTGGTAGGCAGAATCAGGATGACTCTCCGTTCTCTCAAATTGTAGTAGAGGTACACGAAATGCAGAAAGAATCTTCGGTGGTCCGCCAGCTATCTCACCGCCAGGTGTCACTTCATTGATAACGATAGGGACCAGCTCAGTACCAGCATCGTTAGAATCAATCACCTCGTTGGCATTGTAGGAATCTTCCAACCCACCCAATGGACCAGGGGGTCCCTGTGCTCCTTGACTGCCGACATTCTGCTCGATGATGATCTCTTCACCAGACGCAGGGATGTTCTCCCAAAGGATCCCTCGGAACCAGGGCAGCGTTCCAGCACCGATAACCTCTTTGTAATCAGATACGCCGGCGATGTCAGAGTCTCTGTAACCTGTACCTCCACCTGAAACACCTGGAGTTTGCATCACACCATTCACATAAACGCGGATGTGTCTGCGATCAGGGAGGTAATCGAATCCCATGTCGGTGATCTGTGCAGCGACACCATTGCCAGTCACGATATATCGAGCTGCTCCAAATCCGCCGCTACCAAATCCTGATGGGACGTCGTCAGACAACACCAAATGATTACGGAAGTAGAGCTGTCCATCTATTCCGTGTACAGCCACGACGAACAGCTGCTCATTCTCAGGATTAGGAACCCCACTCAGCAGGTCAACCTGAGGGAGAGAATAGTCACCGCTGGTAGGAGTCCATACCCCTGCTGGATCGACATCGTCTGTGTTCAAGTATGGCAGCAAAAAGTAGATCGACTCTCCAGCTGCGACACCTGTTATGGTCCCGTAGGAAGCTGGGATGATGATGTTTGCATCAATCGTAGGGAACTCAATGACGAGGTTGTCACTCCAGGTGAGAACACCTGTTGCTGAATCCCAAGTCAATACCCCGCCACCAGTGATACGTGCAGCCTCACGTCTGGTCTCATACACAGCCATCGCGAAAGGCTGCGTTTGGTGATCAGTTTGGTACCTTCTTATCCGAGTGGCCATCAGTTACCTCACGATCGCTTGTGTCGATACACGCCGTGTGTGTTCTCAGTGTATCCCAAAACACGACTCTCCACAGAATCGCAGAACGGTCCCAGAAATAGGACCGCGGTTGGAGTCGCTGGATTTCCAGAACCATCTTGGTCATTCAACGGAAGCCAGAATGGACCAAAACTGTGGATGTATACACCGCCTAATGAAGCCACCAGATAGGGAGTAACGAGGAATTGTACGTCATAGTCTCCGGCAATACTGGCAGGCCAAGTTACTGGACTCGTCGATTCTTCCGAATAAACGTTGACCCCTGTAGTGGTGTTACCTGCGGCCCCTACATAATTGGACACTTCCAAACGAAACTCCACTTGCAGTAGTGCTGCCACAGCAGTGATTGGAACGTACTGACTGAGATCCAATGTGTCCTTCGGTGTAGTGCCGTCGCCAACATGACTCACACTTCCTAGAGATGGAATGGATCCAGCTCTGTAGTGGACGGTGTCGCCATACCGATCAAAAGGTACCCATCCTGATACGGTGGTGCCAGTTCCGTTCGCCAATACGGAGCCTATGTACACCAATGATGCATCAGAAGGATGAGCAAGCCAGTGGAGATTGGTGGTAATCGCAGGTCGTGGTGCTACACTGGAGTAGATGATTTCGTACGGAGCCCCCATGGTAGCCCCGTTTGCTTGAGCATACAGATACATCAATGCAGGCCAAGCAGCCGGACCTACATCTCCAACCAACCTATCTGCGATCAATACAGTATCAGGCTGATGATTACGACAGACGATGAATTCCTCTCGAGTCGCAGATACAGGGAGTGGTATCTCTCCAGGACTGACATGCAGCTCTGTGGAAGTTCCATACACAACCACTGGTCGTTGGGAGTACACCTTTAGTCCGCGCTCAGTAGCGCCGCCCATTACGGTGAGGCCTCTCACAGGCCCCATGATGTACTCTCCTGCGCCTACCTGGATGTAGGGCATTCCAGCATCTACACCAGTGGCGAGCTCCACTGAGACGGCAGCGTCCTCTCTCAGCTGTGCTTTATAGGCCAACTGAGCTTCACCGATTGCTGTCCCGTCATCCTCCGCTGCCTCAAGGATTGGTGCCAACCCTTGGTTTGGTACAGCTTGACCTACGAAGATGGTGACTTTGTGATTCGCCTGGGGGATGCTTCCAGCTTCCCAGGTAATGGTTGAAGCTTCAACTCCTGGAGTGGCGGATGCTTCCTGATAATCACCATTACCAGCTCCACCACTGAGGAAGAGTGATTCAGCTTGGCGTACCCCATTCACAAACACCATGAGCTCGGCGCCACCTGTAATGTAAGTAGGCACCGCACCTGTAGGCCGCGTGTAATAAGTGGCAGGCGGGTTCTGGAGATCGTAGGAGGCATTGCCATCGCCAGGACTGTGGATAATCCAGCGCACACCCTGAGCCAACCCACCCAACTTCATTGTAGAACCGCTATCCAGTACCGTTCCATCTAGCAGATGAAGTCGCCCACTCCAACAGACAGCGAAGACGATAACGTCATCAGACGTACGAACCGTTGATTCATAAA
>Ga0114918_10003938_pt1 | contig 12992 bp, 5 predicted proteins | sample LantaG_FD_87015 | JGI IMG/M metagenome (GOLD analysis project Ga0114918, IMG submission 87015) | Deep subsurface microbial communities from Baltic Sea to uncover new lineages of life (NeLLi) - Landsort_02402 metaG | ecosystem: Environmental > Aquatic > Marine > Oceanic > Sediment | place: Baltic...
GCCCGTCATTCCCACTACACCGGAAGTACCAGAGCTACCGGATGTACCAGAGCTACCAGCCGCTCCTGTAGCGCCTGAAGTGCCAGAACTACCTGATGTACCAGAACTACCTGATGTGCCAGAAGTACCAGAGCTACCAGAAGTACCAGACGTACCAGAACTACCAGATGTACCAGAACTACCAGATGTACCAGAAGTACCAGAACTGCCTGATGTGCCAGAACTACCAGATGTACCAGAAGTACCAGCCGCTCCTGTAGTGCCAGAGCTACCGGATGTACCAGAAGTGCCAGAACTGCCAGACGTACCAGAACTACCAGAAGTACCTGATGTACCAGAACTACCGGATGTACCAGACGTACCAGAACTGCCAGATGTGCCAGAAGTACCAGAACTACCAGATGTGCCAGAAGTACCTGAGCTACCAGAAGTACCAGAACTACCAGAGGTACCAGCGCTACCAGCCGTTCCTGTACCCCCTGAAGTACCAGAGCTACCAGAAGTACCTGATGTACCAGAACTACCTGATGTACCAGAACTACCTGATGTACCAGACGTACCAGAACTACCTGATGTACCAGAAGTACCAGCGCTACCAGCGCTACCAGCCGTTCCTGTGCCCCCTGAAGTACCAGAACTACCTGAAGTACCAGAACTGCCACCTCCTGTTATAAACCCTGCTCCAGTTATCGCATCATGAATATGCCCTGTTGTTAATTCAAATGGATCAGTAAAAGAAGAGGCGCCTCCGGGCGTGATAGCGCGCACACTGATCTGATAATTAGTATCATCATAAACATCTAATAAAAGGCGCGGCTCATATTCAGTTACAACAAAACCAGAAATATTCTTAGCTACCAAGTGCCCCGTCCCACCTGTAACCAGCTGCCCATAATAAGGATCATAACCTGCTTCCCCCGCTGAACCCGCAGTAGAAGTTGGTAGGCCTCCACTTCGATTAGGGGAGTAAGTACCTGAATAAACATAATCTTGCAGTTGTTCTCCGGATGGAAACGGCAGAGGATTATCAGTATCATACCCTGTGATCCCAAAATAAATTGTATTTGATTCAGTAAAACCAGAAGCAATAGCAACCTCTTGTATTATTTGTTGAGCTCTAGGCTGAAATCCCGGTGGCAAAGAGTCTAAATAATCAATAAATAAAGTATGTTCTCTCCACTTGATACCTGTACCTGTTGAAGGGTCAGATCCCGGGTCAACTTCGGTATAAGGCTCAAAAATAGGAGCTCCCCCTTGCCCGCTATAAACAGGATCTAATAAACTAGGGTTTAACGTAATAAAGCGCTGATCCAATCGCCCGGTACCTGTGCCATGCACCAAATTAGAAACCCCTTGTATAGAAGGAGTTATTATTGAAAGTGTTTGGGCGCGATTAATAAATTTGCCGCTTTCTTCTATCTTGACTTCATAGTTAGATGCGCCTCCCAGCTCCCTGTTCCACTTTAACATCAGCTGAGGCCGCGTAATCTTATCAAAACTTGTTTGAGAAACAGCTAGTTTTCCTGACATTCCCGAAGGCACTTGAGAATAAGCAAAAGGATCTAAATCAAAAGGTTTAATAGATGACGGGTACAAAAAACCACTACCGGCACCAAAATTATCAAACGGTACTAATCTATAAAAAAGACCAGACCCTAAGGTAGGAGGATGAATTTGATAACTACCTTCGTCCGTCGCAGCCACAAACATTTGATAGTCATACAAAGCTGCTCCAGATCCAGTAACCCCCATATCAAAACCAGATATATTGGAAGCGTAAAACCCAATGCCAGCTAACCCAGTACTTTTTGTAATGGAGGGGGTAAAATTAAGAGACGTTCCTAAATCAACGCTCACCCCTGTAATGCGAGGCTCTGGGCTCGTTAAATAATATTCCCCGGTATACTGGCGCCCATAATAATCATTTGAAACGACTTTTAACCGCATCTTACGAGGGTCTTTACCCACCTCATGCGCTTCAGTAAAAGCTGGATCCCCTCTAACCGAACTAAAAATATCAATTAAGTGGCTTGTGTCTAATTCAATATAATCACTACGATAACCTGTAGCCACAGTTTTGACCAACAGTCCGGTTTCGTCTAATATGGAAATATCAAAACCCTTAAATTTGGGGGACAGGAGTATTTCCCTTCTGCTCCATGCTTTTTTTGTGATAGGATCAATTAAACTCCACCCTACAGTAGGAGATTTAGAAAAAAACTGACCACTAGCTGTCCGAGCAAAATAAGAAATTCCAGACTCCCCCGAAAAAGGTGTTAAAGAGGGATCCCACGCAAAAGGCTCTTGAAAAGGAACGTTACTTGGCTCATTAGCTAAATAAAAACCCGAGACCTCCAAAGCTTTTCCAATATCTGGAAAAACCGCGTCATCTTGAAAATTAATAAATTTAGGCATTTTTTATAACTTTTAACCGTTTGGTATCTCAACTATTTGACTGCTACTATCAGTAATCTTGCCCCTATAATCTTGTAACCTAACATTAACTGAAAGCTGCTTTGAGCCCTTTGGAACTTGTACATATATTTTTTTATGCCAACCTTCCGATGTTCCAGTAAAGGATGAAAGATGTACGCTCTTTCCTTTCACATTACCTTCTCCTCCTGTTTTTCTCTCGATCTTACCTCCTACCACATTAAAATTCCAATATATATGTCTGCTAATAGATATATCAATAAGTATATGTCCGTTATTCCTTTCTGCGTCCAAATTCACAGTGCTGCTTCCCAGTTCATCCTGATATGCTTTTAAATTTAGTTCGCCCAACTGCGCAACTAATAATTCTAAAACAGAGCTTAGATTCACCCACACTTTAACCTTATCCGCTTCTTCGTTATACCCGGAATCATCAGGTGACGCCATGCTATCCTTCTCCGAAATCTTGTTTCCTACTGGAACCCTATTAGGTTGTATTACATCAAACTCTACGCCACTCATAATTTTATCCCAATCTATCGCTCCAATAACCGGACCAGCTGGAACTGAAGAAGAACTTGATTGTTGGGTAGGCGTTAAATCTCGGGACTCATCAACAGCTGCAAACTTGGAGCCCTCATACATCATAGCGGTTACCGAATATTCTCCCGCAGTCTCCTCTATAACAGTTAATACTCTGTAGCTTACCTCTGTAACATTAACTTCTGTAGAGGTGTTTTGTAGGGACCATATTGTACCAACTGAAACCTTGCTAAACTCCTCTGCCTCCTCTACTGTAATCAGATCGTTTTGAACTCCTCCTGAATTAGCATCACTTCCAGTCACAGCAGCTACAGTGAACTGTTGGATTTGAGTCGCCCTAGTTTCATCTATCTTTTCTTGAGGGATTCCTGTAAAATCACCTTCCCCTATTTGTCCTTGCGCTTCTTCGTTTAAAGCAGAAACTGACTTTGATGCGGCTGGCACTATCAAAGTAATTTTTTGCCCTACGACATCTTCATAGACACCCTGATCTAAAGTTAACTGATAATCGCTTGGGCTTATCGCCTTAATGCGCCCTCCATATCTTTTTGTATTTTTTAAGCTATCTTGAATTTTAATAACATCTCCGGGGCGCAAATAGGTGGATTCAATCCCCGCTTTAAACTGAATCAAATCCGTTTCCAACTGATTAGTAAACAAAAACCATTTTCCTAACCGATAAGCTTGAGACCGAGAGGTAGTGCCAAGTGCCACAATTTTTTTCTCCAGATATCCATATTTACGAATGGAAGCTGCGTCTTCAACATATTCGACTTTTGGCTTATAACTATCATATGCGTCATTATACCTAACCAAAACTGAAGTAAAACGAGTAGATTTTGAACTCCCCGTATAGGTAAAAACACCATCCCTTACGCTAGAATTATTAAAAAGCATAACCGACTCCCTAAATTGATCATTAGATATAAACACAAACCCACTATTCCAATAGACCATACCCCGAAAAACCGCAGCCAAATCATTCAAACAATTCATCGCATCTTGTTCCCTATCTAAATAAATGTTTGTAGAAAAACGAGGCTCCAACACAGGCTTGTGCAGATTGGATTCTACCACAACGCTCCCACTTCTAACTGTAGGTCCTAACGAAAAACCAGCCGTATAATCTCTAACAATATCGCTGTCGCTGTTTTGAGCAATCTCTTTACGCAAATATTTATAGACCCACGCCAACGCGGTTAGCCTGTCGTCATGACTTAACCTATTATTGTCATCGTACCACAAGCCGCGCAAGCCCTCATAAGTCTCAAAAACATACTCTGGATGAATAATTTTATAAATAGGGAAGCTATATACTTTATTCTCTGTATCATAAGTCCCCACGCCTATACGCCTACGGTAACCCCTATTAATAGCTACACCATCCTCGTCTTTTAGCTTGTAGAGGGAAATTGTTTTTCCTTCAGGAAAAAGAGAACTCAGCCTTGCCTCTCCCCCATCTGCAAAAGTATCAGGAACAGAAACCACTGCACCATTTGGATCTATAGAAAAACTTAAAGGAACGTTGGCAGGGCGATACCCAGTTTCTACCAATTCATCACAATATTTAGCAATAGAATACAAGTTCCACTTATCCACAATATCCTCTCCAAAACCAAATTTCTGTAACCCATACCTCCGACTTGTCATCATATCATAAAATACCCACGCAGGATTATCACTCCACTGTTTATAGGGAGCCCATTGGCCCGTCCAGTTGCCGGAATACTCCCTATTTTCACTATCGTAATTAGCTGGTATTTTAATCTTAAGCAATTTCATATCATAAGTTCGTTTGGGAACCCTTGAAAAAGAACGAGCATCAATTAAATTAGCCATAATGGCAGAATGGGGAAAAGTGATAGGAGCCTCAATAATTTCCGTTACGGTAGCCACCCCTCCCGACCGCTGTACAGCCCCTATGGCTTTTGCTTGTGGCGAAGGTTCTTCGGTCGCCACACAAACGGAAATCCTACGATCCCTATCAGATACAGCCACCGGTAACGGAAAAGTATAAGATCTCTCGTATGAAGAGGTGCTTAAACCCGAAACAGGAGCCATAGCATAAAAAGTACCACCTCCTTCACCAATTAAGCGGTCACTATCTTCGTACCCCACCCTGATAAGGAAAATTATAGTATTATTCATAGGATCCTTTGACGCTGATGGTTGCATTCTCCTCAAATAAAGGCTATCGACAGCCACAGAAATTTCAATATCAGAAACGTTATCATTAGTAATGGCATGATGAAAAACCACAGGCTGCTCTTTAAATACCCTGCGAATACGAACCAACATATTCTCGTTCAGGCCTTTCGAATCTGTATAAATAGCAACATCATTAGCACCACTACCTGTAGTGATCACTTGATCCTCAATATTCTTCGTGTCTTGCCCATCTTTCTCCTCAATATTCCCTGAATATTCATCCGAATAAATGCTTGTTTCATATAGGCCGGTGTATGAGACCGTACTCCCACGAAATGGTACGGTGTCCCTATTTTCAACATGTATATTGTTATTAACGTTCCGGGTAGCTCCGGGCTTGGTCAAATTTGCAAAGAACCCCTTTTGGTAGTTTCCTATATCAGATCCTACGTACCACTCAGGCTTCCAATCTCCTGCCATAAATGCTTTTGTCTGCTTGTAGTTTAAACCCGGTAGGCTTAGCCCAATATTAAAAGTTTGTGAAGATCTTAAAAAGGAAAGGGATTTTTGTTTATGGTCTTGTAGTAATCCTTGATACAAGGTTCCATATTTGATTTCAGAATGAATTCGCTGATAGTTAATGGTGCCTCCATATGTATTAATTACAGGCACATCGTTAAGATATACCCCTTTTAACATATTTTCATTTGATGGCGCATCCCCTTCTATAATAGGTATCAAATTGCCCCGTGAGTCGCATAGCCCCGCTATGGGTCCTTCTGAAATCAAATCAATAGTCTTATAAATCCCAACAGATTCGAGTTTTGAAGTTGCATCTTTTTTGTTCGAAGGTTGTGAAACTTCATCCCTCTTAATAAAAGGGCAAATCTGCGACTGGCTTATTTTCTCTAACCTTGTTTTAATAGTGTCATTAGAAATAATGTTCGCGGCATTGCTGCTTGCGGTAATCACCCCCTCTAACGAGCGCGGTGCTTTAAAATAAGGACTCGCTTGCAAAGGAGAGGGTTTTGATACCGCGTCTTCCAGATCCTTATCCGCCGTGATACCCTCAGCAGAAATGATTATCGCTTCTTGGCTCCCAGTCCCTATACTGCTTTCGGGCACCCCGGCAACCCCGGAAGTTTGTCCTATGACGCCTTCGTGCGACTCTCCCCCTTCAACGGTCTCTGGCAACTGAGCGTCTATTGCCGTCGACTCCTCGGGGATTGAGACCGGCGGCGCAACAAATTTTGGGTCTTCAGCTGCCATTTTATATATACCTTTCCATCATACTCCGGGAATTGCTTTTATTAACCTAGTTCTAGCGGATCCTCCGCCTATTTCTCGAGAAGGAGCCAAAGGAGATCTCCGAACAACCGTCTCCCCAAACACCCCCAAATCACTCTCGTTCCATACGGTACGATCTACGCTACTAGAGGAAACCGAAATTACATTACCCCCCGCTTTAATCCTACCATATCCTACTGGCACCACATTACCTTGGGAAGCAACGTTTTCAGGAGAACCAAAAAGGAAAGAAGTTGTGTTCGCCGCCTGTGGATCATCTGGCTTCATCAGTTTAGCCATAAGCATACTTAAGCCAAAAGAAATAGCCATAGATATGATGGCCGATACAACAAACTCTAAGATCGCAGCTACAAATGCAGACTGAACCCCCATAGCCGTAACTATAGCTGCCGATATTGTCGTAACCCCCCCTGCCAACAAAGGAATGATTTTAACATTTTTATCTTTTATATTTTGAAACAAGAAAGAATCAGGATCAACTTTTTCACCATTAACAAAAATAGCCCAATAATGATCCGTGCGCCCATTTAAATAAGCTCGAAGCTTGTGGGTGTTAGCTTCTATAGCATTAAACAGCTCAACAAAATTACGCACATGCAGCTCCCATGTAGGCCCCACCACTTTAGCTAAATGTCCTTCTATAGATATATTTGTCATTTATGGATTTGGTATAGCTTTTATTAACCTAGTTCTAGCGGATCCTCCACCTATTTCTCGAGAAGGAACCAAAGGAGATCTTCGCACAACTGTCTCCCCAAATACCCCTAAATCACCCTCGTCCCATATGGTACGATCTACACTACTAGAGGAAACCGAAATAACTTTGGACCCGGTCTTCATACGCCCATAAGCCACAGGGACTACCTGCCCCTGAGATGCGACATTTTCTGGCCCCCTAAACAAAAAACTACTTGTTCCCTCGCCCTCGTCGGGATCCCCGCCATCTTGGTTTAAATATGTAATAAGCGTATAAATTCCATAAACAACCAAAGCTACCGCGGCGACAACAACAACATATGCCAGTACCAGCGCAACTTCAGCAGCCATATATACCTCTAAAGCCACAAAAACAGCTTCAAAAATAGCAGGAATAAATACAGCCCCTCCTCCTAAAACAGGAATAAAACATAAACTTTTTTTAATTTTTTTTAAAAAGCAACCCTGACTCTCAAGGGGAACCCCGTCTGCCACTAATACATAACCAGAAGAAGCCTTCAAAGCCTTATGAAATAGGTTCCCAGCGTTTGCCCGAAGAGCCCTCACAGCCTCCCCAACAGTTCCCACGTCCAGTCGCCAACTTTTACCTAACATTTGCCCAGCACGACCTTCTATAGAAACAGATACCATACCTACATTATACACTTTTAAATAAAAAAATAAACGGTTTCTTCTTTTTTAGGATCATATATAGCAAATCTACCCTCTAATGGAGAAAATATTAAAAAAGGTATTAAAGCATTGTCCGAAAGCTCTATATCTGCAGTGCTTGGCGTACAGCAACTTTCTGGATGAGAATGAAAACAAAAATCAATTGTTTTGTCTTTGGTTACCTCTAGATATTTAAGAGGATCAATATAAAAAGTTTGAAAAGGCTCCGGTGAGTAGTTTTTAACAAAAAACAAAGAGTTCTTAGAAATCATTCCACATATTTCTTCTTTATAAAAAGAAGAGATTCGTTGAATATAGCTTAAAAAATCACGCTTAATTGGTATACCGATAAGCCTCAATAGATGGAAACCCTCCAAAAGGAAGGTGATGATAATCACTAAAACGCATTTTGCACCCATTTAAAGTCTTGCTGCACTGATCCTCCACCCAATATTCTTTTTTAAAGCGGGGATCCTGAAATACCGTGTGGTCTTTAATACAAACAAAAAGTGCCGCAGGCTCATCATTAAAAGAGCTTATAGATACAACATCTCCTTTAACATAACCCCCTTTTATAGTGGCATCCGCAGCTATTGAAGTCCCTGTTGTTAAGTTTAATGCCCCTTTTATTGTAGTTCTTAGTGTACCAGAGGTTCCTGTTACAATGGTAGACCCTGTGGTAATAGTACCGGCCACTAACTCTGACCCAATCCCCGCATCTTCAGTCAATGTGACTGTCTGACTGGCCCCAAAAGTAATGATCTCTCCCTTTTTAAAAGATACGGGAATTGGTTTTATAGAAACAGAAGACTCTCTAATAGTGTAAGCTTCCCCTGACCCAACGGTCTGAGATATGCTTACCGTCACAGTGGTAGCATTGGTAAATCCCGTTATAGTCCCCGAACTACCACTACCACCAGTAAAATCAAAAGTTCTACCTACCATCTCTGCTGCCCAGTTTGTCCCTGATCCTGTCACGGTCGTGCCGCTTTGCGTAGCGGTGCCCGTGGTATAGGCCGCGGCGCCATACGCTGGGGCCGTTAACTCTACTGTGACGGTTTTTAAAATAAGTGCCCCTGCCTTTAATGTGCCTATTTCAGATCCACCACTATCAAAGAGCGTCATGGTACGTTTAGGGTTAATATCTTCCGGTATATTAACAACTGACAACTCAAGAGCGTTAGAAGACTCTGAAACGGTTGTAGCAGAAACCGCTGCATTCAAGGCAATATCAGAGATAGTAGGATTATATTCGTAAACCCAGCGCATACCAGTTAATCCAAAGTCATTATTAGGATCATCGAACCTTTTATCTCTTGCGTCTGCTATGGGCACCCCTTGCACGCGATAATCTGTCATAGCAAAACCAGAAGCGTCCTCAACGGCACCCTCCGCGGCCGTGCCTACGCTTCCCCCCGTTAAGTCACCAAAGATTTCATCAGCGTTTTCATCAGCATCAGCATCCAACGTAAAACGTACACCTCCCCCAAAACTAATAGTTTGACCAAACTTGATAGGCTCAGCCAACTGCTCTACCCTAATACCATCAGGCGAAGAATAGTTACCTTCAGGATAGCTCAGGGAAGCTATCTCGTCATTGGGCAGCGCAGTGGTAGTAAGAGTGCCATATACTACAATAGCGCCTGCTGCCGCATCAGCGCTCAAAGTCAAAACTCCCTGATTGACAAACACTAATTGATTGGGAACTTTTAACGCAAGAGGAAGTGCGTCTACCGCTATCCCCGGAGAAGCAGTATGATCTCCTATCGCATACCCTCCATTGGTTTTAAATTTTGCAGTACCGCTTCCAGCATTAGATACTGTAATCTTTTGTACCGCTTCTCTCCTAGGGAAAAAATCAATCGACTGCATCTTGCCACCCCCTTCTTTGCTTTCCAGTTGAGTGGTAGGTCCAGTATAGTCATCTCTAGACCCGTAACGACAACCAATACCCCTATATTTCCATGAGCAATAATTAGCCACCATTATTCGAGCTGGAAGTTTATAGTTTTCTACCTCTAAAGGAGAAACCAATTCAAATTCTATAAAATATTTGTTTTCAGATATTTTTCTATTAAAAATATAATGATCATCATCAAAACGTGAGTCAGGGTCAGAGATACCGAAAGGGTTAACTCCTTCAGGAAAATTAACCTCATCTATAAATTTTAAAAAGATTCTTATCCTTTTGAAAACATTTCCTACCATATCGTCCTCTTGCTTAATGAGGTCGGTAATAAGGCCGTCTGGATTAGATACAATTAACTTGGGACGAGGCAGGGTACCATCCCCTTTCGACTCAAAGCCGCTGGCTTCAATAGGGAGACAGTAATACGTAACCCCTCCTAAAATAATGTCTTTGTCAATAATTTTTCCTGCATGAAATTTTTTGTTTCCTATGGTTCCCCCTACTTCAACCTCAAACAATTCTATGAGAGTGTCAGGTAAAAGATCGGTTATTGATTTGTTATGTGCTTCTGTTGCCATGATTCTTATGAAGTTAAATATATTTGACCAGCTAACCCTGTCAAATCCGACGGTTTATTTTGATAATCAATGCTTGTCGGGGTTGAAGCGGTAGCAGCTTTTGTTCTCATATATTTATTAAATAAAACACCTAATACTTTACGGTTTTCGGCGCCAGTTAACTTTCTGTTGAAAATAACCATTGCACCAATTCCGCCACGAAATCCAAAATCAACAGTAGAGCTCCCTACATTTCGGTTGCCTCCTATCAAAACGCTTCCCGAAGAATTAAAAGTGAAAAAATCACCTAAATATGTATCTGAGGCCACTGTGTTGCCATCGTTGCGAGCAGTTAAACGCAAACTTCCCGCCACAGACTCGCCGGTCAAATTATATACCCAAGCTCGAGTAGGAACTAGTCCTACCGCGTGAGCAGGAGCACCTCTATCCCGAAAAGAGAACGACTCTGCGTTTTGCCCGAGGCCTGTATTGTCCGTCATTTGTTGGTTTTCAGGCTCATAGCACGTATTTGGGGTATGCCTAGGTGTCGAAAAATCCATCCAACCAGTTTGATAATTAGCGTCTTTGTCGTGGGGGCCTACTGCAACCGAATTAGCGGTAATATTCTTACTTTCACTAAACCACCTATTTGGATACATAACATAAAAGATATCAAAACCCTCCATCAGTGTAGATAGTCGATAATATCCGCGAGTATTATTGGTTAAAGGTTGCCCAGACAAATTGCCTGTTAATTGGGTAATCCTATTGGGGGCAGCATAAGTAGCCGCAGATGTTAATTCGAATTCAGAGCCCCCTCTAAACTTAATAATCCTTCCAGCGGAAACAGAAAAGTCTATAGGATGAATATTAATTGTTATAGCATCCCCTGTTGCATAAGGGGTACCCGTGTTATCAATTTGGATATCTCCTTGTGCTGCCGAATTTGCGCTGGCTCCATAAAGGCGCATGTACTGGATTTGGGTGGTTTCCGATGGGGTGAAATACATATATTTTTGATTGTTGAAAAATGCTTTCTCTACAATCACATCTCCTGATCGACTGCCCGTTCCGGTTCCTACTGTATCGTCGTTAACATTATTTACCCGTAGCGTTGGCTTGTTGTCTGATGTGCTTTGCTCTAAAAAAACATTAGGATCATTTACAGATACCCATTTCTCCACGCTCTGGCCGCCGGTAGCTTCGGTTGTTCCTGTGTTGTAGCTTTTGTTTCCGGCCTCAAAATATCCCACTAATCCGGCAATATCCGTAATAAGCGTCCTTGAGGGAGTTATGGCTAAAAGTTTGCCACGATAATTGCTCATTGTATAATTGGTATTTGTGCCGATGGTGCTAATGGCTTTTCCTGCGGCCCCAGCCAAACGCCCTTTTGTGTCGTCAATCAATGTAAAAGGAAACTCATTATCTCTGCTAAAAGACTCTCCCGGAAAACCCGGCTCCCCATAATTGCCGCCGTCCCCCCCTTCAGAATTTTTTATATTTATAACACCATCTGTTAAGATACTATTGCCCTTACCTATACGATTATAACCTCCCTTACTGGTCTCCCATACTGCTCTTTGGTCTTCCTGAAAAGCAAGCTGCATCCCCCCTGCTGAGTCCTTAAAGCTTGCCCCTCCCCCTCCAGCACCACCTTGATGCTCTCCAACGTAGGTGCTTAGCCTCTTGATGCCCGTAAATCCCCCTCCCGAGTCCGCCTGTTTGCGAAAACTTGTTTTTGCACCTCTAAACCTGATATATCCCTCTGTCGTAAGTTCAACATATGTGCCTGTGCTCCAATTGTTCCCTCGCGCACTAAGTAAAGTCTTTAATGCCATGTCATTCTTATGCATACGGTTCCATGTACTAGTCTCCTTGAAGCTCTGTGCAAACATCTTCTCCACCTTAAAACGGTCTCCCCCTCCTCCTCCTCCCCCACCTGCAAAAATTTTAGCATTATAGTCTTTGCGGATAGAGAATTTTTCAATAGATGGGTGAGATATATAGATACCATCCCCTCCAACCCCACCATCTGAGGAGTTACCAGAACTGTCTACTTCAATTTTCACAGTAAACTCCTCATCCTTGCCAAATGGTGTACCACCGCTTGCGGACCCCGATAACTTAAGCTTGTTATCCGCTGTTTGTGCAACTTTGGTATATCCACCGATTCCTCCGACACCCCCTTGTCCTACCACTGCTGAGCTATCCTGCATGATAAGAACGGTGGGGGTTTCGGCAATTGGTTTGTTTCCAACAGGACCAACCCCGGTTAAAAGCTGGAAGCCTGTCCGAATCGCTGGAGTCACCATGGTAGTATCTATATTTTCCGGTGGTGAGGTAGTTTGGTAAAAAGAGTTAGCACCTATAGCGCCTCCCTCTCCTCCTACTTTAAAATTTGGCCCTAAGATAAACTGAACGCCAGTAAAATTATCCCCATAAGCCCCTGTATTAGCTACCTCAAGATAATCTGCAATAGTAGGATTTTCTGCTTTGACGACCATGTCTAGACCGTCGGCATCTTGATTCACGATACCCGCCCCTACAAGACCATTAATGAACTCTCCGCTTAAATTGATATTGGTAGCCTGATCTTGTAAAAAAACCTTAAAAGCTGGTTTGACAGTAGTTGGGATAGCTGTTCTAGCATCAGTGAATTCAGTTGAGCTATCGCTCAAGCCGGTAGATACCTGATGGGATACGAGGCCACCTAAACTTGAGGTCCC
>Ga0114918_10003939_pt1 | contig 12992 bp, 24 predicted proteins | sample LantaG_FD_87015 | JGI IMG/M metagenome (GOLD analysis project Ga0114918, IMG submission 87015) | Deep subsurface microbial communities from Baltic Sea to uncover new lineages of life (NeLLi) - Landsort_02402 metaG | ecosystem: Environmental > Aquatic > Marine > Oceanic > Sediment | place...
TATCTTCCTTGGGATATGACACGTAACGATAATTATACCTACAAACCTCTTTGAATCTATATTTTCGAATATTTTGTTGTTTATAGGATAAGAAAAGTTAAATTTAGGTTATAGTAAGTCATAGGATTTTAAATGTATTACTAGCTAATTGGAAAACAAGAAAGGATTGCAGTATGGGGGAGCTTGCTAGTTATTATGTGTTAATGGGAATACTTCGTTGGTGTCCAGATGATAATATTCCTGCAGACACTCAAGCTATTCAAAAGGCGTTATTTAAACTGTCAAATTGGAACCCTGAGATTTTGGATGAATCTCTTTTTGATCAAGAAGGATTTAGTCAAAAGCTTGAAGATGAGCTAGAATCAATAATGATGAACGAATCAATTGGCATCCTTGGTGATAAATTAGAGACTTTACAGATAACTGATGAATTTAAACAAAAGTACGACCTAAGCATTTCAGGGATATTTTCGAAGTTAGAAAGTACTCGGATTATGAAGATGGGAGCAGACTTACCTAAATTGCTAAAGAAAAATGAAAGTGTCAGATATAAAAGGCTAATAACACAATGATAAAAGAAGATTTTGATTTAACTATGGGATCAACCAGATGTATGATTTGTAAAGCTGTTCCGGAAAAGCCCTATGATGGAGCAGTGGTTACTTTCAAAAAAGATGGCTTGATGTCTGAGTCTATTATATGTTCGACTTGTGTTGAAGAAGTATTTGGTAATAAGTAACAAATGCGTGGGTGGCGGAACGGCATACGCGCTAGCCTAAGGAGCTAGTGGGAGAAATCCCGTGGAGGTTCGAATCCTCTCCTACGCACCAATTTCTGGAGAAAAGATGGAAGCTGATAAAGAAGTTACGAAAAGATTAGGCGATCTTCCAGAGCCAAAATATAAGTATGGACGCTTATGCGAAGAAATCGAAGACAAATCTTTTTCAGAAGACGATTTATCTAAATCTAATCGTACAGCAGAAGTGTTAGCTGATTTGATAAAAGTGGTCGATTGATTAGAGGTCATAGAAAAACAATGTCTTTTACTTTAGAACAAGCAGTAAAGATAACAGAAGAAGCTTTTAACGATTCTAACGGATATTTCTATCATACAATTCCACATGGATATTCTAATTTTATTGATGGTATGGCATGGGTTGGTTTACTGTGCGGTGCTTCTTATAAAGTAGGAAATATACCACTTGCCAAAAAATGCGAAACCTATCTCCAAAATTTAATTGATGTAGGAAAGGATGCACGTAATTATGCACCTCTTCCCGTACAAGATAATTGGGTTGCTTCTCAATCGATGCCTGGAATGTGGTATAAGGAAGATCCGCAATCTAGTGCTGGTCCTTTAGGGTTGCAGTATGCTATTAATTGTGGTGCTCAAATCAATGTGCCAGACTATCTTCAAAACAAAATAGAGCAAGCAAAAAAACTGACTACATGGGGATTTGTATTTGGAATTAGTGCTCGATCTGTCTCATCTCTTCGACAACATTTAAACACTATGTTTATGGCTTATCTTGTTAAAGGAAAGAGTCCATCTTGGTCTTTGAGGTGGGCATATAAGGAAAACCCATTCTTTTCTTTTGTCGGAAGAAAGAAGTGTTCTGTTAAATACCCATCAAATATTAAATTGAGTAATGTGACTAAGATAACAAGTTGGGCTGTTACTGAGTTGGAATATTCTAAACCTAATGCCTGGGTTTTTAGAAGAGATCCCTTTGTTGAATACAGAGGAGATCCTACAAGTCAGCAATATGTACCGATTTGGATGGTAGTTGGGGAATATTTACAAAGTACTTTATGATTTTGTTTTTAGAATACTGAATATCGGTTGATTCTATTAAGGAGAAGAGGATGGATCTTGAGACAGCATTAGAGTATGTAGGCGAAAGCGGGGGAATGCAAGCTGATGGTTTGGAAGATTGCATTATCGGAGTAGCTGAAAGATGTTCTAAGGATCCTCTTTTGGTATATGATCGTGAAAAAATTGCTGAAAAAATGATGAGAGAAGACGGATTATCATACGAAGACGCTCAAGAACATATTGATTTTAATATAGTCGGAGCATGGGTTGGAGAGGGAACACCTCTTTTTTTGACGAGGATAGATGAAGATGTATGATGAAGCTGAAAAATTTGCAATCGAACGACATTCAGGACAAACAAGATGGGATGGCAGGGATTATGTTGAGCATCATTGTATTCCTGTGGCGAAGAAGTTTACAGACGATCTTCGAAAGACAGTTGCGGTTTTGCATGATGTTGTAGAGGATAAAAAAGCTACTCTCCAAGAAGTGAAAGATCGATTTGGAGGTCAGGTTGCTTCGGCTGTTGATGCTTTGAGCAGACGAGCAGGAGAGACATACAAAGACTTTATTCGGAGAGCTGCTAGTAATTCGATTGCTAAAGATGTGAAGATTGCAGATATTGAACATAATATGGATGATATTCCAGATGAAGAAAAAATGAAAGCAAAAGCAAATAATTTGAAGAATAAGAGGTATATTCCGGCACTGTTGTTTCTTAAGGGCGAAGAAGAGGAGCTTTAGGACTTACGATGAAATGCAAAACTTGTAAAGGACGTGGTTCTGTCGAGCGTGAACAAAAGGATGGATCTGGCAAACGAGCAGTAAAGGTAAAGGAAATTTGCGAAGTTTGTGATGGGTCTGGTCGAATTCATAACAGAAAGCGTGGTGGACGAGATAAGGGTTTTGACTGGTCTATAAAAGATTAACATATACCGAAAGGACATGAAGAAAATGAAAGCAGCTATTTATGCTGGCTCTTTTGATCCGGTAACTTACGGTCATATCGAAATTATCAGTAAGGCATGTAAACTTTTTGATAAGCTTTATGTGTTAGTTGCTCATAATCCATCTAAAAAACACTTCCTTTCCATTGATGAGCGTATTGAATTGATGAAATCGAGTCTGGATGAAGATTGCGTAGAGGTGTTGTCTCTTCCTTATGGAGAAACTGTTGCGTATCAGGCTCAGAAGATGGGTGTAAGCCATTTGGTTCGTGGTCTGCGGGGTCATACTGATATTGACGACGAAATGGCTACAGCAAGAATTAATCGAAAAATAACACGAGGTCTTGAGACGGTTATCTTTGTGCCTGAGATTTACCATGAAGAATTGAGTTCTAGTGTTGTTCGTGGAATGGTTGGATTGAGAAACTGGCGTAATATTTTGGAAGATAGGGTTCCTCCTCAGGTCATTAGGAAACTTGAAGTAATTCATTTCAAATCGTTGTTGGGTAAAAACGATACTAATTTTGGTTGGTTGCGTGACGAATTGGATTGCCCATATCATAATATTCATCATTCGTATAATGTTTTGGATGCGGTTTATTACGATGCTGATTCTGACCAAGAAAAAGAGGCAATTGTTTGGGCTGCTGCATATCATGATGTCAGAAAGACAGAAAAAGAATCGTTTGAGGTTTTTAGTAAACAGAGCGATAAATTTTTTGATATTTCTCATACGGTTATTAAGAGAGTTTCACAGTTGATTTTAGGAACAGATCACTCCAAAGTTCTTTCTGGCGATCAATTGAATGATGAAATTCTGTGTAAGTTTGTTGCAGCTGATCTTATGATCCTTGCTTCAAATGAAATCGATTATGCTGAATATACAGAAAATCTCCGAAAAGAATATGATCATTTTTCAGATAAAGAATGGCGCGAAGGAAGAATTAATTTCTTAAAGAAAATGATGCAGCCATTGAGATCGAGCATTTTTCCTGCCAATGGGATGTTTGAAGAAGAAGAAACAAGAGCGATTTATAATATTATAAGAGAGCTTTGTGATTTGAGGGAAAGTTCAGAAGAAGATGAATAAGATAATTGGGATTGTAGGATATCCTGGGGCTGGTAAAACGTTTATTTCTAATTTGATGAAAACTCATTTTAAATTTGGCGTATTTTATGCAGATAGGGTAGGTCATACAGTTCTCGGTGAGTGCAAAGATGAGATAGTCGAGGTATTTGGAAGTAAAGCGGTAGATAGTCTTGGTTCAATAGATAGAACGTTTTTAGCAGATGTTGTTTTTAATGACAGCGAGAAACTTGAAAAACTTAATTCGATAGTGCATCCTGGAATTTTTGAATATGCTAGAGGATTTGCTAAGAGTGGTGGGAAGCTCATTATTGATGCAGCACTTATTTTTGAGACCAGAATTAACGAGCTTTGCGATGAGGTTTGGTTTATAGATGCTCCTTTCTTAGTTCGTCTTGCAAGGGTGAAGGAACGAGGATGGGACGGTAAGGATCTTTTATCTAGAGAAATGTGTTTTTTGTCAGAAGAGGAATTGAGAAAAAGGTCCGATAGAGTGTTGGTTAATATTGATTCTACAGAAGTTGTTTTGGGGCGCATTAGAGGATTTTTGGAATGAACAGAGAAGAAATTATAGAAAATGCTAGAAAGAAGGCTAAAGAATGGGTGAACAGTCCTACCTTTGAATCTGATATGGAAGAAAGTATGCGACAGGTTCAGGCCACTATTGATCGCATAGAAGAGACTCAAAAAATAGATTATGAAGAATTGATGAAGCCGTTTGATATATAGGAGTTACACTACAATTGTTAGTTGATGTAGGAATGTTGTGTAGTCGTGTTGAAGCGATCATAAACGAGACAAATTGGATAGTAGATCACAAGCATTACGCTAGAACTGGCTCTGTGTATTATGAGTTGGTAAGAGATGGGCGAGAATGGGCTGTGATAAGAGTGGCAGACCATGAACAGGTTTACCATGATTTTATGACTACGTATTCGATTGATCCAAGAGGTTTGCTTTTAGAAGACTTGGAAGAATTGTTAAATAAGCCTTTTGGTGAAGTTGGAGATGTGTTCTTGTGATTTTTTACGGATTGATAAACAAAGAAGTAAAGAACCGAGTTCAAATGGCTTGGGAATTAGAGTTGATTGAACGATTTCGAAACTGGGACGATGGATTTAGTTTTCTAGAACTTAAATGTGATTTTTCATGGTTTAAGGGGGATCATAAACCATCGTTTGAATTTAATTTAGTAATGTTTAATTATACTGTATTTAATCTGATAGTATATAACACGCAACACGTAGAAGGAGTAATAGATGAAGAAGAGACAAAAGAAGCTTAAGCAATTTTTCAAGAAGATTAAACGTCCTCGAAGTACTATTAAGAGTAGTTGTTCGTCTTGTGCTGCTTGTGGATAGAAAAGAGAATATATGTCTAATATTGAATGGACAACTAATGAGTTTGTCCTGCAGCTACATATTACAGATAAGTGTTTAAATAATTGTCGGCATTGTTATCTAGATAGCAAAAACAAAAGAAGTATGAGTAAAGATCAGGTTCTGGGCATAATAGAGCAGTTTCGTAGATTGTTAGATCAATATGAAGATGTGAGCGAAGGCAAATGCGATGGTATTCTTCAGGTTACTGGTGGAGATCCGTTGCTTGAGCTGGATTTACTTCATTTTATTTTGGATGAATGCAACAGATATAAGATCAAAGTTGCGATTTTAGGGAATCCAGACTTTCTTACCGCTCCTATACTTCATGATTTGATAGGTAGAAATCTTCGTTCATATCAGATTTCAGTTGACGGGACGAGATCTGTTCATGATCAGTTCAGAGGCAAGGAAGGTAGTTTTGATAATTCTCTTAATGCCTTATCATTGCTTCGGGAGAATGATGCTAAAAGCTTTGTTATGTTTAATCTTCATAAAGAGAACATGAGTGAGATTATTGAGGTATATGATGAGGTTAGCCAAGCCGGAGCAGCTTATTTTGTGTTTGCTAGGGTTGTGTCTATAGGAGAAGCAAAAAAGAATAATCTGGACGTAGATATATCTCCTAATGAATACCGTGAGTTGTTGAAAAATATCGAAAAGCATGCAGAAGAATCCGGAGGAGCCAAACTTGTATATAAATGTCCTTTGTGGACTCTTTATAAGCATGAGACCGGGGAACTTCAGAATCAAGAAGAAGTTATCTTTGGTGGGTGTGGAGCGGGGATCAACACTCTTTCTATTGATGTGAATGGTGATGTAATGCCATGCCGTAGAGTTCAAGATGTTGTCGGGAATGTTTTTGAAGGTGACATTGCTGATATGTTCTTCGGAGAAAAACTAGATAAGTATAGATTTCCGGAACACGCTGGAGATTGTGGAGATTGTGAGCTTTTTAATTGTTGTCGAGGATGCAAAGCACTTGGGAATACCGATCCTCAATGTTGGAAAAATAAATCATGATGGACGATCCATTTCTGATTCCTAGACGATTTCCAAAATCAGATTGTAGTAAGGGAAAATGGATAGCATATAGTAATGCCGATGGTGCCAAGATTATTGCTCAAGGAAATGATAAAGAGATCGTTCTTCAAAGAGCAAAGACAAAAGGGCGTAAACCTCCAATACTGATAATGGAATGCAAATGATTGGTTTATACGATGAATAAAGTTGATACAAAACTAGTAACATGTAATGGTTGCTTTGACGGATTACATCCAGGTCATTTATTTTTCCTGGGATTCTGTAGGGGATTAGGTAGTGAATTAATTGTAGGTATTAATCATGATGACTATATTTTACAAGCAAAAAAGAGAAATCCGTATTATTCACAAGAAGAGAGGTCAAAAGCACTATTGAGTTTGGGTTTTGTAAATCGTGTAGTTGTTTTTGAAGAAGATACACCAAACGAAATGTTAAGAAAACTAAAACCAAGCATTCACTGTACAGGCGAAGAGTATGGAGAAAACTGTCCAGAATCAGAAGTTTGTAAAGAGTTGGGGACTAAATTAGTATTAATTCCTCGTATCAATTTTTGGTCTATAAGCAATCTAGATGAAGTAAATAAAGAATTTGTTGACTCATATATGAATAGATTATTAGTTTAACGTTATAAATTTCGACATAACGTTTTTCTTTTGAGATTAATTGTATCAGAAAATTCCTCGTTTCAATTGAATCTGGCTATAATAAGGAAGTCTTCAAAATAAGGTTTCCTTATTGCGCTAGAGAAGAGGTTGGGTGATGTAGATATACGAAAGACAATAATAATGAAACTGATAAAGATAGAAGGAAAAATATGGGAACTATCTTGCTTGCAAAATGACAGGTATGCAGAAAACACTGAGATATCTATTGATGAAGCTAATGTCATGGCAATAAAGGGTCACGATTGGCTTAGAGGAATAGTAAGAGTCATTGCAAAAAATGGTATTAAATCGAAGGCAAACGCAGTTATCGAGACCACTGTAAATGAATTGCCTCAGCAAATGGTATATGAGATTTATCACAACTCAAAAGGCTTTTTCTGTAAGGTGCAAGGTAAGCGTGTGTTTCTTAAAGAGCTGGTAGAAGAATAGTATACAGATTTATGCTCAGGTGATGGAATGGCATACATGACGGCCTTAAAAGCCGTTGCCGCAAGGTATGAGGGTTCGAATCCCTCCCTGAGCACCATTTTTAGGAGAAATGAATGCCTCCAGTTAATATGGTTTGTTCTAAGAGATTGATTGACTATACCTTGAATGAGTTAAATCTTGAAGTCGAAGAGATTCCTATAATGGGTCGTCTTTGTTTTGAATTGAATAAAGATGGTATACAGATTGAACTTTCAGATATGGCCGATCAGCTTATTTGTAATTTAGGAACAAAGACCAGATTTAGTTGGGAGATGCTTTTTAAGATTCAAGATGGTCCTCCGGCTAACATTATCAACCAAAAAGATTTCGATATGATTATGTCTGAATTGGGAGTTTAAATTTAAGGAGCAAAAATGTCTGAGTATATTGCCAACAGAACCGTAAATGAAGTTGATGAAGCTGTCAGATTTATTTCTGGTGGCGAGTTTATTGTTTTGAAAGCAGGAGAAATAATACCAGTTCCCGAAGGAGGATTTCCCGAAGATCCAAAGGAATTATTCGGGGAAGATTTTGATAAAGTAGCAGAGTATAAAACATTTTATGATTCAGACGCAGATAAGTTTCGTCTTGTAAGGATAGATCCAGATGTTGCTTTGCCATCGTCATATGTTCCTATCCCAGAAGGCGGCGGAAAGATTGGTGACTGGATGGTTGGGAAATTAGACGAGAGAAGTATGGGGACCGAAGTACAGATATCAGAAGAAGATTAAATTAGGAGTGGAAAGAATGATATCTAAATTTAAAGATAAGAATAAAATGTGCAGTGTTCAAAATGAATTGCAACATTTAATTGGTGCATTTAAGAGATGTGATAAGTCTGCCTTTAAAACAGAGTCTCTCAAAGAGTTAAAAGAGATGAAAAAAGAAGTTGATAAACAAGTCAAAAAAGAATGGAAAGAGTTTGTTGGGAAGGATCGGGTTCTTGTTCCGTGTTCGTCTTGCCAGGGTGATGGGTATAAATTGAAATATGTTGGGCTTGGTTGTGGTGATTCAATGGACGCCTCTCCTTATGGCCGGAATCGTTGTAAGAATTGCGATGGAGACGGAATGATTTTAATAAGAAAGATTTCCGTATGAGTTGGCGCGATACTGTAAATACAAGATCTGTCTTTTTAGTTTTGATGATATTAGTTGGATTGTGTTATGGTATATATGAACAATTCAACAAAGAAATTTATTCCCCAAAGCCAAAACAAAAAACGATAATTACTCCTTGTGGAGAAATGTTGTTACCAAAGATAGGGATTGGAACAGTAGAGATAGAAGAGTTTGCTTTGCCGCAGTATGGGAAAGATGGATTTAGGACTTCAGAAATAACTGCTGAGAAGATAACATGGAGCAAAGACAACCCAATAGAACTAACTAAGCCTGTCATATATGAGTTTGGACCTGATGGGATAACGGTTACTAGAAAGATGTCAGGAAATTATGAAAGTATAGAAGCGAATATGACCGACAGAGAAATTAAAAGTGTGAGAGTCTGGGAGAATGTCAATATAGTGAGTTATGAAAAAGAGTCAATAAAGGAAAAGTAATGACCGAAGACAGAGTAGAGCTTACACCTGATAATTTTTGTTATCTCTCGAATTGTCAGTTTTTCATACCTGACATTCAATCTACAGGGTGCAAGATAGATTATATGTGCGAAAAGAAAAAGAAAGACGTAGAGAATCTTTGCCCACTTGCTATGGAAAGAGCTATAAGATCCGATGATTCTAATTGGGAATTAGATAATCAAAAGATGATGCAAAAACTAAGAGATTTAACAATGTCTCTTGTTAGAAATAAAAAGATTATTGATCAAATGGGATCTGAGGCATACGGAGACGCAGTAATGAGATGTAATGAATTGTCTCAAAAGGCGTATGATGCCAAGATAGAATATGAGAGATTACAATATCAGCTTCAGGAAACAAAGAATCAATATTTTGGTGAATTTGAGAAAGAGAAGAAGTGATGGATTATTATGAATTATTAGATGTTGAAAAGGATGCTACCCCAGAAGAAATCAAAAAAGCATTCCGGCAAAAATCTAAGACGGCTCACCCAGATCACGGAGGAGATGAGGAAGAGTTTGCTAGGTTAAGTGAAGCCTATAAGACCTTATCCGATGAAGACAAAAGACATTTTTATGATCAAACAGGTATTGCTAAAGGTCAAAGTATGGATTTACATGCTGAAGCCGAGAACTTTTTGATTCAACTATTTGATTCAGCTATAGAGAATTCGGGATGTATTAATGGTACAGATATTTTAGACGAAATTTATAAAGAGTGTCGTTCTCGAATTCATGCTAGAGAAAAAGACATACAGTTTGTTACTAGAACCAAGGAAGACTTTGAAGGAAAACTAGGGTGCATACAGAAGGACGGAGAAGACGAGACTATATTTGATTTCGTTTTGAAAGAAAAGATTCAAAGATGTGACAATGAAATTGCTTTGGCCGAAATAGATATTCAAACCATCGAGATTGCCCTGATAATGTTGAAAGATTATCATCCTAATCCTAAAGAAAAGGATTTTCGTTCTAGACCAACAGAAAACAAACAGATTAATGCTTACGCTAATTTTTTGTTAGATAATGACATAGATAGTCCGTTGTCTTCTTTTGCATATGGGCGAAAAGGAAATGATGATGAGTAAGATTTTCATTATTGTTTTGTTAATTGGTATGATGATGTTTTCTGGATGTGCGGCTATATTGTTAACTCCTCTTATTTTTGTGGAAGGAAATATATCAAATGAGCAACAACTTGATCAAGAAGGAATACGCCGATAAATTGTTAACATATTCTTATAGTGATATGATCTCTGCTGAAAAGATGAGTAAATATTGTCGAATTGCGATGTTCTTTGATGCAGGTATTTCTCTAGGCTGTATAGTTTTGGCAGTCCTTTTTATGAAATCATCTAATTATGTTATACATATATCACCGATTCTTTTTGGTGTAGGATTCTTCTCCTTCAGTTTGTCTTTGCATGAATATTATTTGATGAAGTGCAACAAAAATTTGATGAGATGCTTAATAGGAAAAACAGTTAATTTAATCGACTTACAGAAAGCATTAGAAACTAGAGATGCTGTTCAAGAAAAAACATCAGAATGGTTTGAAGGTTTAAAGGGATCTATTGAATCTGCCCATTTGATTTGCAGGAACCAGAGTGCCTTTTTGATAATTGTTTATTCAGCAGGTTCTTCTGCAATACCAAAGAGGGTGGCCGATTTACAAAAAAAGCTAGATGCCATGGATAATGATATAAAAGTGTATATTCTACATGCGCCAAACGATGGAAAGGCAATAGTACCGGATGAAGTCTTTTCTGCTGATGTTTTGAAGTATTCTTATCAAAAAGACTCGTCAAAATGGGTATCTGTAAAGGACGATTAATAATTTTTTGATTATATGCCCTTCTTGTATCTTTATATAGAGGGTATATTCAATGCCAAGCAAAAAGAATAGAGTGGTACGATATGTAGGTACTTCGTCTGCTCAAAGAAGGGATATTCAATACTGGGATGGAACCAATTGGATTTCTCTTCCTATTGATATTGTAGGTGAAGTACTAACAACTCACGGTATTGGTGTTGCACCTTCCTGGGAACCTTTGGTATGTGTGTCTTCGTCTTCTAGTTCTGCATCTATTCCGAGTTCAAGCTCTCCGAGCAGTTCGTCTCCATCTATTCCTAGTTCAAGCTCTCCGAGCAGTTCGTCTCCATCATCAAGTATTCCAAGCTCTAGTGGTTCTCAACCAAGCTCTAGTGGTTCTCAACCAAGCTCTAGTGGTTCTCAACCAAGCTCTAGTGGTTCTCAACCAAGTTCTAGTGGTTCTCAACCAAGTTCTAGTGGTTCTCAACCAAGCTCTAGTTCTTCGGGTTCTACACCCACCGCAGAAGTATTATCAGCCCAGAATAATCCTGCTGGTGCTGGTCAATCATACGGAGGTGGTGTTGCGGATGTTCATTTGACGTTGGGGAAAGAACAGATTAGTGGCATAACTACTATCGATAGAGACGGAGTAGTACACGAAGATGTCCCAGCTCCATTTAATGCTGCATGGAATTGGGATGATAATGCTGGTTTCAATGAAGTTATTTGGTTTGGAATGCAGGATCCATTTACCGAAAAAGAAACAGCAATAACATATACTCAAAAAACTGGAAGTTTCCCAGCTTATGCCATTGAAGGGTTGCACTTTAGGTCTAGAATATATCCTTATAGCAGTTCGTCTTCGGGTGCTTCTATTGATTATGGTAGCGGTTCTATTGTCTTTACTGATGTAGGTAATAAGCACAATACATTGACTTTTGCTGGCGATGGATATGTTAATATAGAACTTAAGTCTACACCAAATTCTGCATTAACAGTTGAAGGCGAATACTGGGACGGATCTCAACTTCAAACAGTTGATCCTATAACATTATGGTGGGATGATTCAGATCCAGAATCACCTCCTAAACCACCTATACCTCCAACTGTAGATTTTAATTTATCTGGAGTTTCTTTATCAATAGAAGGTGCGAATAGAGGAATTGGATCTTATGAGTATTACCATATGCTAACTAGAATACCTTCAGGAAAATACTGGGGTAATGCTTTATTAGCAGGTGGAAAATTAGGTGGTATTTTCTTAGACATCTTAACAGAAAGTAGAGATTTTGACGATAATAATGTTAATGTAAGTGCTTCTGGATTTGTTGATGATTCTGGATATCCAACACTTACAAGCCCACCGTTTAATTATACAGCTGAAGAGGCAAAAATTGGAGTTTGGGGATGGTATGGAAACGAAGCCGATGGAGGAATTATATATACTTCTAGTTCTTCAAGCATTATAGATCCACATTTCATTCCAATTAATAGACTTTCAGATTCTGATAATATTGATGTAGGCGCAGAGTATCTTCCAAATTCTAGATCTTATTATGAAGGAACAGTAGATGATGTAGCTGATGTATTTTTAACTTTAGATATCAAGAAATTAAACGCTCTAGTCGCTACCTATAATGAACTAATTACAAATACAGGATATTGGTTGACTGAAAATTGGTGTGATGAAGTAATTATGATTAAGAATGAAAAGGCTTGTTGTTTAAGTAATGAGATGGTTCCTGGAATGTATGTTAAAGTTGTAGGAAATGGAGCTATTGTATGGAATGGGTCTAGTTCTTCTAGTGGTCCAAATTCTACTATAAATTGGTGTGGTGAAACATGGACACCAGCAGAAGACGGAGTAGAGAAATTTATTTGTCCTAGTAATTATAGTAAATTTAAAACGCACACAACTACAACTCATGACTATGGGGCTTTTATAAATTATACATATACACATAAAGCAAGACATATTTGGTTTATTGCTGGTTTAAATTTAGAAAGACTTAATTTTAGATCAGACGCATATCAATTATATAATGGGAGTATGTTTACAATTCATCATTTTCGAACAGACACTAACGTTTTAAGTATAGTAAATAATAGTAAAGATGTAAAAAGATGGATGTATAACTTTTTTAGTCCAGCAACTGCAATTACCACTTCACATAGTGATTTAAATATGATTTTAACA
>Ga0114918_10003941_pt1 | contig 12987 bp, 9 predicted proteins | sample LantaG_FD_87015 | JGI IMG/M metagenome (GOLD analysis project Ga0114918, IMG submission 87015) | Deep subsurface microbial communities from Baltic Sea to uncover new lineages of life (NeLLi) - Landsort_02402 metaG | ecosystem: Environmental > Aquatic > Marine > Oceanic > Sediment | place: Baltic...
ATATAATCCTTATGGTGAAGACGCAAACGTAGATGCATATATGGATAGTGATGACTCTATGTCTAGTCAACTATTTGGAAGTGAACAACTTGGGCCTTCAGAAAAAAATTATAGTAGTCAAGAACTAGGCCACATGTCTGCTAATAGGGCTGGCACGTTAAGTCATTTAGGAAATTACGCTGGTAGTATTGCTCAAGGTGCTAGAGATTTAGGAACACACTTATCTAATTTACAATGGTCTGATAATATAGCTGGAGCAGATGCGCCATTTGGTGGACACAATGTTGGGCCGGGTGGAACTGATACCGGGCCAGATTCTGGAAGAGGCGGAGGCGGAGGAAAGTAAATGTTAAAAATACTTACGGGGGAGATGAAAGACAAAGTATTTCCAATCTTATATAAACAGTGTTTTGGAATAGCATCCCCAAAAATATTTCCACCTATTATGGTGGCTGCATACAATGATAAAATTGTGTGGGGATTTAGTTCAGGGTTTGGTTTTAATGATGCTGTATTTTATGTTAATGCTTCAGGAATTATTCCTGAATACAGAACAAAAAAGAATGCAGTTAAATTAGAAAAGGAAGCAGAAAAAATTTATAAGACACTAGGCTTTCTGAATGTAACAGCACACATAGAGAACATAAACAAACGTGCATTAGTAACTGCACTTATGTCAGGCTACACAGTTACCGGAAGTATTTTAGGCAGGGATGGTAAAACACTGGTAATTGTATCTAAGGAGATATAAATGGGATTCGGGGCTGATTACTACGAACAAATAGCAAGGTCAATAAGTGGCATTAACAAACAAATGAATGTAAATTCCATGAGGGCAGATGCTCGTGAGGCCAGAGGTTTGCAACAATTACTTACTGCTTCACAACTACAAACTCAGGGAGAGAATAGGGGTTTAAATCAGAGGGCTGCTGATAGGGCGGACAAACGTTTAGAAGAAACTATTGCAGCAAACGACTTTACTCGTAAGATGCAAATTGCTGGAGAAGCTCGTGCTAAAACTACGGCTTTACAACAAGCAAAAAATTTTGAAGCCGAAGAAGGCATACGAAAAGAAAAACTTGCGAAAGCTAAACAGCAACACACTCCCGTACCTCTAAATATAAATAATTTTGTAAATAACAACCCACGTATGCAAGGGTTACTAACTAGACCAGAAATGTCTATGATTGTGGAGTCTGTATATGGTGGTTCTGACAATGTTAAGTTTAACGCTGCTGATGGTTCTATTACTAACAGAGTAACTGGTGAACCCATTATGATGAGTCCATTTAACCATGCTAATAAGTACTATGCTGCCATTGATGGGGCAATTAAGACTGCTCTCGATCCGCAGGCTGTGATACGTGGCGACATAACACAATTGAGTGGCATGATTGCAGATACAGAGAGCAAATTAAAAAAACTTACCCCTACTGGTAAAGGGGTAGACAGATTTATTAAAGAATCAGCAGAACTTAAAGTTCAATTAAATAAACTTAAAGGGCAACTTGATCGTAGACAAAATGTAACAATTGATGAAAAGATTTCTATGTATGAAGATCAAGCTAATCATATGACCACTCGGTATCAAAAAGCGTTACAGGATGGTATCAGACCAGAGTTAGATTTATATTTTAAATTAGGATTACAACGTAATGCTACCATGCAAGACCGATTGTTCAAAGATAAGCAAGCACAAATCAAGGTTGCTGGTGACGATACTGCAAAAACTCCAAAAGGTGTAGGAGTTCAAGAATGGGGCAAAGTGTTAACATTTTTAGAACATGAGTACTATACTATGGATGAAAAAGGTCAGTTTGTTAAGACAAAAGCTGGTAATCAAAGATTCAACTATGCTTCTCAATTAATTGAACAAGCTTTAGTTGCTGGTGAATCTGGTATTGGGGCACGAAACAAAGCTGTTGAGTTAGTTAAAGAGAGAGAGAACTTGTTTTGGAAAGCGTTTGATAAACAACAAGAGGCAACCGGAGATAGTCTACAAGAGACATATGCACTCATGGAAGAAACTGCTATTGGGCGAAAGTTTCGAGAGGTTGCGGGTTATATCCCAACACTTACAGGTTATAAACCTAAAGAGAGAAGATAACTGATATGGCTACTGATCCATTTAAAGAGGCTTACGAACAAGATATGGAAACATTAGGTTCTGGTACTACAGAACCCACTAGTCCATTTGATAATACGACTCTTAGTGGTGCTGATCCTTTTAAACAAGCATATGAAGAAGATATTAAAACAATAGGTGCTCCAATAAAACGTAAAGCACCTCGTGAATCTATTAACAATGCCTTTAGTAAAGTTGCTGCACAGAAGCAATATGAACAAGCGTCTGCTAAAACGCAGAGTTTAAAAGATCGTATATCTGCATATCCCTCAACCATTAAAAAGACCTATCGTATGGCTGATAAACAAATAGCTATGGGTAGACTTGGTGATAAATGGATGGAAGGTAAAGCTAGTGATGCTGAGATTAAACAAATCCACGAACTCAATAATCAGATTACTAGTATAGCGCACTCTATTAAAGACAAACCTTATGAAGCTAAAGCTGCCACGCAATTAATTCCATATGTACAGAATGCTGTGTCTAAAGGTGGAAAACATTATCTTGTGGGTTCTATGATTGGTATGTCTGCTGCTGCAATTGCAGGTAACGTAACACCTGCTGTGGCATTTCCAGAAGAAGCTGTGACTATACCAATGGCTGGGCATTTGCTTGGTAAAGCGTTCGCAACCTTTGGTGTTGGTGAAGACATGAGAAAGATAGAGGGTGGCAATGCCTTTATTCAGCTACTACAAGAAGGAGTACATCCTAACATAGCTAGATGGGCAGGAAGAAGTTATGGCCTTGCTTCTGCTGGATTAGAACTTGGTCAAATTAAACTGTTAACTAAACTGTTTCCTAAAGCTACTGCTCCTGCGTTGATTAAGAGAGCAGTACGAAAGGTAGTATCAAAGCGAATAGCTAACGCTTCTATTGCTAAAGCACTTGGTAAACAAGCAATGGTAGCTACTGGTGAAGGTGGAGTAGAAGCCACGCAACAACTATTTGAAAACATCATAGGTACGTTAGCCAAAGAGTATCAGGATTATGCTAAAGAAACTAACGTGTCTCCTGACGGAATGAGAGAACAGTGGGATGCACTAAAAAATGGTGTCGCTGAATCATTTGCACAAACATTTGTTGGTGTTGGTATTCTCGGAATTCCTTCTGTTGGTATTAACTATGTTGTAGATAAGAAAACGGGTAAGGGTAGAGTTGAGACTAACAAAGATAGAGAACTCAGAGACAAAGAGAAAGCCGAAGAAGAAACTGTAAAAGAGAAAACTCCTAAAGAAGAGAGGAAGACTGATGTTAAAGACAGAAAAGAAAAGGCAGAGGTCGAAGAGGCTGTTGAAGAAACTGAAAAATCTGATATACTTGTACCAACAACCAAACGTGACGAAACAACTGAAGAAGTATCAGAGCCAGATGCAGAAGTAGTAAAGAAACCTAAGAGAAAAAACCTGAAGGAACAACAACAAGTTGTTACACCTCAAATTGAAGAGAAAGTTCAACCAATTAAAGAAGAGGTCATTAAAGAGGCATCCAAATCTGCCCCGTATGATCCAGCGTTAGCTAAAGCGCAAGAGAGAACCGTTAAATTCTTTCAAAAAGATTTAACTAAACCTGCTATTAGAACTGCTGATGGTGTGGTGTTTGAAGGAACAGAGTTCTCTGATACGTGGTCAGTATCTAAACCAGATGTAGCAGTAAAGGAAGGTCGTGCTGCATATGCGAAAGCTAGGGAAATTGCTCGTGATAATGGATATAGTTTAGAAGGACACGATCAAGGGTTTATGGTAGACGATAACTTTATTTCTACAGAAACCATAGCAGAAAAAGTAAGACTGGCGGATATAGTAGCAGAAAAGAAAGCTACACGTATATTTGAGCAAGGGCTAGCAGAAGAGAAAGCTATTGCAAACGAAATAGCAAAAGCAAACCTTTCCAAAGAAAAGCTTAATGAGATACGACCACCAACTAAACAAGACATGCAGGTAATGGAAGAGTTACTCGGCATAAAAGATAATAAAGAGGTAAAAAAAGGTAACGTTGCTAGAATTGCAGTTAGAAAATATAAAGCGAGAAGTATTCTTTCTGACACTTTCTCAGCACAACAACTGGTTAACGTGGCTAGAGGTGCTATATGGGAATACATCAGGAAGGTAGACCCTGCTGATATAGATGCATTTGTTAACGGGGATGTCAAGAGTGAGATAACGGGTACTGCACACTTAGTAGCAAAGAATGCACTACGCAATTATATAAAAGATCAACTAGGTTCTAAACAAGGAAAGTCTAGAAGGAAAGTAGACGAAGAATTAAAAGCTGGTATCTTCAGAGATACAAAACAACTTAATGAGAACCAAAAGAGTAGTGTATTAGAATATGAAGAGGCCGAACAAGAGGCTCACGAAACGGGAGATACTGCCCCCCGTGCTGGCAAATCAATTAAAGATAAGTATTTCGGAGAAAAGCAAACAACAGAACAAGTGCAAGAAAAAGTAAAAAGTACTGCTACTCCCTTTAAGAAAATTTCTGTTGAGCAGTATAAGAAAGAAAAGAAAGAAGCATTTGAAAAAGAACAAGCCGCCCAAGACAAAATGTTTAAGGATGCAGCAGAAAAGTTTAAACCTTTTACGCCTAAGAAAAAGAAGACTGCTAAAGAACAAGCCGAATATATTAATGCTCAAGCTAGAATAACTACTGAAAGTAGAACGTCTAATCCCATAGCTAAAATATTGAGTAACGAGAAGGGTGAAACAACTCTTTTTGCTGACCTTGCAGAAGCAATCGAACCTGCACTCAATGCTATGAACAAAGTTCGTAGAGGTTTTGTTGACAGAGTGGGTGTTCAAGCCCCACTAAATAGAGTGGGTGCACCCAAAACTGGAATTAGAATAAAGAATATGTTTTCTAGAGCTAGTGTTGAACAAGATCGTGGAGAAACAGCAGCAAAGAAATTTATAAAAATACTTAAAGAATCTCATAAAGGATATCAAATAACTCGTACAGATTTAGGTGAGGTTGCTTTAGCTGCGGAAGATCCGGCATACTTAAAAGCTATGCCCCCAACTAAACAAAAGAGAATTAAACCCGGAGCAGACTACTTAGCTAAGTATTTTAAAGATGCACAAATTGAATTAAAAAGCAGAGGAATTAGTGTAGATTTTAATAAGCGAATGATTAGTGAACTTGAACATCAAATCACAGAAGAAAAAGATGAAGAGAAAGTTGAAAAATTAAAAAAACATATTGAGACTCTTAAACGTACAAAGTTTGTACACATTCCTGTACAGATGTGGGTTGATCTCCAAGTCAAATATAGAAATGCTGCTACCAATAAAATGGATTGGGGTAAACGAAATGCAAAATTAGAATTCATATTAACTCACAGACGACGAGCAATATCTCTTGGTGAATTGGTAAGAAAAAAAGCTATTACTATAGAGAAGATTAATCCAGTTGAAATCATATTAAACTATGCATGGAGAAAAGGAAAAGACTTTGCGTTAACAGACATAAGAGATGCCGCCCTTACCGAAGGATTAATTAAATATCAAAAGACAAAACCAAAGGGTAAAATAAAAGGATGGGAAAAAATACCTAGGAGACTGTCTGCTTTAACTATTGAAGGTAAACCTCAAGGATGGATACAAGTTGAAGTTAAAAATATCATTGACGATATGCAAACAGCAGTAGTAAGGCGTGACACTTCATTAGGAAAGTTTGATGCAAAGATGGCTCTTGCTAAAATGGCTGCCTTTATTAACCCACTTTTTTTACCTGTTTATGATACAGTACAGTTTTTTATGATGGGGCCGGGACACATTCATCAAATACCGGGTGTCTTTAAAAATGGATACAAAGATGTGGTACACAAAACTGACAATTATTTAGAAGCAGCAGCCAATGGATTATTCTCAAAACCGTTTGGTTTACCATTTGAAAAATGGAAATCAAAGGCTGATCAGATAACTGCCAGTGCATCTACTACGTGGGCTATGTCTCATGTAGAAGGTCTTTTAGAACAAATACTAGATTTAAAAAGTGGCAGTGCTCTTAAACCCATCTATGAAGCATCGTGGTTTATTGCGTGGAAACTAGATGCTATTATTCGTATGTCGTCTTACAACTATCTTATTAAAAGAGGACACACTCCCGTTGAAGCAGCGCAAACAGCAGCACTATATCATGGTGACTATGCTGGTGTGCCTGCTAAGACAAGGAAAGCTTTGAACAGATTCTTCTTTACTCCTACATTTAAAATAGCCATGACCAAATTGTGGTGGGCTATGGGTAAAAACTTTGTTGTAACTGTAGGTGGATTCAGAAAGAAAGGAACTACTAAAGAACAACGTAGATTAGCATACGGTATATATGGAACGTTAGGAGTTAACATGGCATTCCATATATTTATGACATCTGTATTAGGCTATGATGATGATGAGTTTGGCAGACGATATGTTAAGATAGTAGACACACCCCAAGGGCCGAAAGAGAGTGTCATATCGTGGGCTTCTCCAGCCAACATCATCCCAAAATATACCTTTAGATTATTGAGTGCGTTCAAACCGGGTGTACCTAATACTCTTGGTACTATACTAGCTTCTAATAGATGGGAACTTCATCCCGTATGGAGAACCATGTGGGAGATAGGAGCTAACCAACGAGCAGACGGAGACGAGATAGCTAAAGAGTTTGATAATTGGGATGACAAACTTAAATCTAGAGCTCATCATGTCGGGTTAGGTATTATTGGTGCATACAAAGTTGTAATGGCACAAGCTGCCTTAGACCCCACATCATATAGTGCTAAACAAGCTAGAGAATTATTGTTACGGGACTATCCAAAAATGTGGAGGGTTCTTGAACACTTCTTGTTTGCATATACGAGAGATTTAACAGACAAACGTAAAGCAGGAAAGATTCACGCTATGACAAGACGATTACGTAAAGCGTTGAGAAAGAGTATCGTTGAGACTGACATATTTAACGAGGCATGGCTGGAAAATTTTAATAAAATAACTGATAACATTTTAAAAGAGGGGAAATAATATAATGGGTTGGTTCAAGACAGCAATAAACTTGGTCACAGGGACACCCCAGATAGCCACAGATGTGTTCGATAAGGATAAAGGCATACTGGTTAAGGCTGGTGGATTTTTAAACGACCTACACTACTCTGACGTAGAAAAAGCTAGGGATGCTTTTAAGATGGGAGAAGCCGTAACTGAATTTGTTAAGTCTACTCTGTCAGAAAGCACAGTAAGAAGTAAGACTAGACGAAGTATAGCATCTATGTGGATAAAGACACAGCTAGCTCTCATTTTAATGGTAGCTATTACTATACCATTTAAAATTGAATTGGCTACACAATATTTTAAACTAGCTACTTGCAATGTAATGTTGTTAGGTACTGGTTCTATAATTTGTTTTTTCTTTGGTGCATATGTGTGGGGTACTTACTTCGGCAAGGGTAAAAAGGAATAACATGACAGAGTTTCTCTCTGGTAGAAAAATAGATAAGCCTGTACGTGGTCTTATGAATTATATAGGTCAAAGAGTAGAGGATTATCCTAAAGAAGTAGTACAAGGATGGAAGAACGCTTTAGGTATGGGAACACCTGTACCTATTGGTTCTATGGATCAACCTGTTGCTGAGTCTGTAGGTGGATTATCTATACTCCCTACTGTGGCTAGAAAGCAAGTTGTAGAAGGCATGAAGAGTATATTAAAGGGGCAAACAAACCCTGAAGTAATAAAGAAGTTTATAAATAGAGCAGAGAACATTGGAAAAGAGTTTGACTTCTTACCTCAGAATGCTATTGATCCTATTACTGAAATAAAAATGCTAAAGAAACTTTCTCGTACTTCTACTGGTGCGAAAAAACCTATTGGTAGAGCAATATCTAAACCGGGTGGTAAAACTGAGTTTCAATTAACACACAAGATACCATCTAAAGATGTTGTTCACGAAGTAGCCCATGCTTATGATACTAAGATGGTTGCTTCTACTAAAAATACTTATCGGTCAGGTCACGCTAAGTTAATAAAAGAGATGACAGATATTGCCAATCGTGGTGCTGCAAGATATACTGCCATACAAAAGAAAGCTGGTATGGCTGATGGTGTTCGATATAGTGCATACCAAAATGTTAACCCAAGAGAAATTTTAGCAAGGAATGTAAATGACAGAGTTAGATTAGCTAAGCTAAACCAAAAAAAACCGCTTACTCAGAAACAGTGGAGAAATATATATAAAAATAGCCAAGAAGCCACACTCAAATTGATAGAAGAAAAAGCACCAAAACTGTTATCGAAAGGTATTGAGTCTGTTAAGAAAAAGTATGTAGTTACTGCTGACAGTATTAAACGTAGACCTTTGACCGACAACGAAAAAATAGATGCAATTTTTGGATTTGCGGCAGACACAGGAAAACGATTTCCTAATTCTGTTCGTAGTCCTGAGGCAGCTACTAAACTGGGTGAGGAATTCTCTATTAAAGAACTTAACAGAGTTATGCTTAAAGAGAGGGGACTTAGTGGAGAACTAGCAAAGAAACAAGAATGGGATAAAGCACAAAACCATGCTCTCCGTAGTCAGGGTGCAAGAGAAGCACTGGAGTCTAAATTTGTCAGTAGTCAAGGTAAAGTGTATGATCCATCTACTGGATTCAAACCAAAAGAGTTTGATAGTTGGTTAAAGCAAAATTTAAAAGAAACAAAAAGAGGTCTTCCAATGTCAACGAAAGACCTCCTCAAGTCCATAAAGAAACCCATTTAACTTTCTCTTGGGTCTACATATATAAGAGTACCCGGTTTGGGTTTAGTATCTAATCCATCCATCTCTATCATTAAATCTATTATGTGCTTGGCTTTATTTAAATCCTCCAATCCGTTTTTATCTTTATATCTAAGCACATATTTAATTATCGCAGCTTCTGGGTATGGTATCTTGTTCTTATGAAAGAACTCTATCGGTTGAATTACATAGTGTTTATAGTGACTACCCCCCACCTGTGTATCTAAAGCACTTGTCATATTATTCCCCCTCTAATTTTTTTAAGTAGTAAGGTGCAAATCCAGATACTGACCTCTTCAATAAATCATTTCCAAAAGTTTTCCACAAATAGTCAAGGATTTCTTCTTTTGATTCTTCTGTAATATCTCTATAAATTTCTTTAATGATCACACCAATATCTTTAGGACTATTTTTTAACACCCCCTCTTCTTTCAAATGCTGAATACCTTTATCCCACCTAGCTTCAGTACAATATGAATTCATTACAGCTTCCCATTTAGCTTGGGGAGATTGTTTATTCTTTGGCAGCTTTGCTCGTTCCCTGAACTGGTCAGCAACATACTTAGCTTGCATAAAGTATGGAATGTCGTGTCCTCCTGCGTGCATTCCACGAGAAAAGTTTTTAATCACACATCCCTCCATGTTAGTACCACCCAATTGTGACTCATTGTCTACCAATTTCTCAAGGAATTCATCCTTATTAACTATCTCCTCCTGTGACAGTTTACCATTGTAAAGAAGTTTAACACAATCTATATCAAGACTATCTGCTACTAATGCTACTTCTTCATGTGTAAGAAAGATGTCATTATCAAGATCACGTATAGCAAACAGAGCAATGTGATTTTCAGGCACGTTTTTATATGTTAACACATTGTGTCTTGATTTAGCTAAAGTTTCACCATAGTAGTTATAGTGGTTAAGCAGTTTATGTTTTATACCATTAATATGCTTAACCGCCGGTTTAAAAATAGCATCACAATTTAACAAAGACAACTTCTTTCCTTTAGAGTGGCACTCTAATTTACCATCAACTATACCCCACCGAAATTGGCTTCCGTCAAGCTTCTCAGTAATTTCCACCCCCTCTTCAAATAACATGTTTACATATTTAGAATATGTCTGTTGAATCTTTGGGTATTTATGTACCATCTTTCCCCCTTCCTGAAATCCAGTTACCTATCTGTGTTAAACCCAATGCTAACAACCAAAAGAATGAAGCTACAATATTTCTAAGACTCTTCAATAGGAGCTGCATACTCGGCCTCCTTTTTGTCGAGGATGTTGGTATCGAATTTAAAATCTTTACCATAGTACAACACTAAAGCACTAGGAAATGGGGCACCACTTTTCATGTTACTAAACTTTAATCTCCCTCTAAGAAAGTTTACTTCTGCTTTGTTAAAAATGAATTCGTGCCAGTATGCTGTATCAGTACGTGCAGGAATTAGAGCAACAACAGTTGCATTGCTATCTCTGGATTCTGTGTACGCCTTTTCAACCCACTTAGATATTGACCTCCCATATGGAGGATTCATAAACACTACCTCGTCTTTCCATGATTGTAGTAAGCCGTTTTCTTTAACGGTATAAAACTTTTCACACTTTGCGTTGGCTTTAGTCGCACATGGATCAAGAGTAAACTTGAATGCGTGATTTAACTTGTCAAAGAAGTGCTGCGGAGTTTCGTACTCGTTAGTCTTACTCATAAAATGTACATTTGATTTAGTTTTTCCCATATATCCTCCTTTTCAAATTCCGTTAGATTCGACTGATTCATTTTCAGCCGTATTTTTCTTCTTTCTTCCGCCACGCCTACCGTAAAAACGGGCAGAGTAACAGGTAAGAATTTTCATGTTTTATACCTAAACAGTTTTTCAATGGCTGTTTTACTGCCTGTGTCTTTAGTAAGGGAACTTACAAGTTCTTTTTGCCAGACACATTCAAAATCATCAGGTGCATTATATTCAGAAACAAATATGGTGTGTCCTTTGCTCACCATGTTTCTACACCATTGCCAAAAAACAACATGATTAAAGCCGTCTTTGTATTTAGTTGTGCCCTCATATGGTGGGTCGCAATAAATCAAGCTATTATCAGGTATTTGTAAACCCAAATAACTTTCGTTTATAAGTCTAACACCTTGTAATAATGGGCTTTGGTTTAATGCGTTTTTATAGCTTTCATTCACGTAATCACGTTTGCCAGCCCCGTCTCTACGCCATCCACCAAGCCATTTACCACTATAAGAAAACGCAAAACCAGCGTATCCTTTGTATTTGTAGCCATCTCTTTTTCTTAATTGCTTGTAATCATCTTCAGTAAATTCCTTGTTGTTTTTTGGCAAGTCCGACACACAATCACGTATTGCAATTAAAGCATCAATCAAATAGGGGTTTATATCTGCTCCAATTCTATTTCCGCCCACCTTATCAATCATATTCGCACCTCCCACAAAAGGCTCAACCCACCATTGGCAGGGCTTCCTTTCAGCAAGCATAATAGGCAAAATATGTTTAGCTATTCTGTTTTTACTTCCCATGTATTTCATTGATCTTTCAACTCCTTTTTCTTTTGATTTTGTTGGATTTTCATAAGCAGTTAGAACCTCCTTTGTTGGTGGACTATTTTTACAGGCAGCTTGTCCATGTCTAGGTATATTACTCCCCACAATTTCCTCCCTTTATACTACAACTAACATCTTGCTCAGTCATAGCAGATTCATATTCATCATTGGCTATATATTCCAGTGTGTCCTCAAGTGATAGTCTGTTAATAGGTTGCCCCTTTCTACTTCCATCTCTATACACAGTCACACCTTTAATGTCAAATGCATATTCCAATAACAAATCGTTAAGATTCTTTTGTTTAAAGTTCTTAGGCAAGTTGATAGTCTTAGACACACTACTATCCGTGAACTTTTGAAACACACGTTGCATATCCAGATGTTCTTCTGGTGTTACATCGTGAGCATCAACCATCCAGTTTGGATTGTCGTTAGTATCTGTAAGCAGACTACGGTAAAGGGGATGAATGTAAACTCGTTCACTCACTCTGTCCTTCCGTATATATGCTTTAGACGGTAGTGGTTCTATACCTTGCGTTACGTCAGCCAATAAACTTATGGTTCCTGTCGGAGCTAAAGCGTTAAGCGTACAGTTACGTATACCGTTCTTACGTATGGACTGCCTAATCTTAGGTGGTAACTTCCGAATGAAAGAAGCTTTACAATACTCTGAAGAACTAAATGCAGGAAAAGCTCCACGTTCTTTAGCCAGTTCAATAGAAGCTAAGTATGATTCGTTACGAATGAACTTCATTAGTTTCTCTGCCTCTTCAACTGCTTTGGGTGAGCCATACCTGATTTGTTTCTTAAATAAATAGTCTGCAAATCCCATTACCCCGACACCTATGCGTCTGATATTGTGGGCTTGCATCTTTATTTTGTCTATTGAGTACTTGTTATTATCAATGACATTATCTAAAAATCTCACAGAGAGGTGTACCACTTTTCTTAATCGTTCCCAATTAGTATTCCCCGCTGCCCCCTGAAATCTAGACACGTTTAGTGATAACAGATTACAAACATCCCATGCAGATAATACAGCCTCTGAGCACGGATTACAACCTAAAATTGGAGAAAAATAATACGAATTGTTTTTAACCATATTAGTCATATTTAATAATCCGGGTTCGCCGTTCTTTAGCATGTTTCGTACTATTTTATTCCATAATGTCCTTGCGTTAATGGTTTTGTATACTTGTTTATTAAATTGTAAGTCCCATTTGTCGTTGTTTAACACGGCTTCGAGGAACTTGTTTGTAATATTCACGGATATATTAAAACATGATAGCACATTATTTTTAGATTTGGCATCTATAAATCCTCCTATCTCTGGATGAGATATATCAAGTGCACCCAATGCTGCTGCTCTACGTTGCCCACCAACTTCAATAACATTTGCCGCAGCATCATGTACCGACATGAATGATACAACACCACTTGATACTCCCCCCTTACCCATAATTACTGCTTTATTGGGTCTTAGTGGACTAAAATTCAAACCCACACCACCCCCATCACTCCAAAGTATGAGCGCATTCTTAATACTGTCTC
>Ga0114918_10003942_pt1 | contig 12984 bp, 35 predicted proteins | sample LantaG_FD_87015 | JGI IMG/M metagenome (GOLD analysis project Ga0114918, IMG submission 87015) | Deep subsurface microbial communities from Baltic Sea to uncover new lineages of life (NeLLi) - Landsort_02402 metaG | ecosystem: Environmental > Aquatic > Marine > Oceanic > Sediment | place...
AAAAATTTCTACCTAATTTTTGTTTTCAGATTCCGGAAAGTTCTTTTTTAACGATTGTTCTGTAAACACATTTGCGTTTAAATTAGGCCAATCTGCTTTAATTATTGGTAGAATAATTGTTTTAAACTCTGGTACAATATAGGGTTTCCAGCCGAAGAGAATTTTGATACGTTGCCATATAGTCCATTTTAGTTTAGGAGTTTCTGGTCCGAACATCTCATCTGTCAATCCACAACGTTTATCTTCCTCTTTGTGAATATCATCAATCACTCTATCTCGCATGTTCTTATATCTTGTTGACCAGTTTATCCCGCAACGACTCACCTTCGCCCGACAACTTGGGCAACCGATTGGAATTAGTGTTTGAATCAAACACGCATTACATTGTTTACAGTGAGCATGATATCCATTGCAATTGGGATCATCTTTATACATTAAACACTCCTATTCAACCTCAAAAATGTCTTTAGTACATACAACATTAATCTCTTCTGTTCTTACACATTCAAGGATACACTCGTTACAATCCAGGAAGTCTTTTGGTTCATTTCCGTTTTGTTCTACGGTAATAATAGAGACTGCATCGTTTTTACATTGTTGCCATCCTGACGGACAACCTGTAACGAAAGCTCCGTATCTTCTCATTCCTTCGCATCTCATGTCTTAATCCACTGATGTCTAATATCTTGACAAATCATATTAAGGAATTCTTCCATGATTATTTTAGAGTCTATTGATTTCATAAGATTCATATCTACATCATAGTCCCAGTGTCTAACATTTGGGAATGAGAAATGATTACATTGTTCAATGGTATCACATGTTATCTTTGATGAATCGCTGAATCTGAATGGTTGAGTATATGCAAGTCGATATTTTTGTCGGATTATATCCATAATATCATGGCAATCTTTTTGGTGTCTTTCTTCTTGACGTTTTGCACCTTCTCGATCTCTTTGTATGATATAGTGTAGTCGATCGATTTCTTTTTGATATTCGTCTGCGACTTTCTTTTGTCGCTTTCTTAATGCTTGGAGCGATTTAATATTCATTACTCACTCCTATTCTCCGTAAATTTTCCGTTCATATGCATCGGCGATCTTATCGTACTGCGCATCCGTTGCTTCTTCATCACGGAACGAACGTTGTACAAATCTTTTACGTGGTCTGAATGTTTCTGATTCTGGATCTAGGTTATTATCCATTGCTGCAATCATACGATCTGCTTCTGGAGTACCGAGTTTAGGTCCACGTTTCATATTATTCTCCTCTTTGCTTTGCGGCTAGATATTGTTCATCTCCGATTTGCATTAGCATAGTCTTTAGATCGTTTATTTCTTCCTTCAGACTGTGGTTTTCGATCTGTAGTCGATCCTTTTCACGTAGTGCTTCTTCGATCCAAGCTTCCATATCTATCTCCTAAAGAATCGATTAAGATTCTTCCACATTACTCTTAACCATTGATACTCTTTATTGGTACGTGAGTACAGATATAGCGAACAATCATTCTCCCCATTTTGTTCACAAGGCTCCCAAGATCTTCCGGCCTTCTCTGTGATAGCGCTTGATTTCCAGTTTTTAGGATGGATACACTCTAACCATGGTCCCAAAGACCAGGCACGCCCACATGTATAGAAGCGACATGTCCTACAATAGATGTTACCTGACCATTTAGCATCTAGGTGTTCTTGTGTTATTTCGAATGGTTTTCCTTTACTCCAACTCATTATTTTCCTTTTCTATAACATCATTTTCATTTTCTTCAAAGTACTGATAGTAATCACATGCGATTTTAAACTCATATATTTCTTTACCATGTTTTTTACAATATGCTCGTTGTGATTTATTATAATTCTTTTGCGGGTCTAGGTCAACAGTATAATCTAGGGGAATAAAACAATGAGTACAATGAGTACATTTAGCATTAGAGTATATCATTTCGGATTCTTTAAGCAATTCCAATCGAGAACAACAACTGTTACATCTTCAAAATCAAGTTCTTCTTGAATAATTTCCGATACAACATCCCAGTCACCCCCAGCAAGTCCACACCCGATTAGTGGCATACCAATATGTTTACCGCCCAGAGTTTTTTTAATTTGTTGCATACACAATCTCAAGGCATCGTAGTTAACTTGTTTGCCTATTCCTGTGCCATATTGTGTGTATGCATTTACAACGGTGAGTGTGTCGGAGACTTCTACAAACTGACAGGTTCCTAGTTTAGCTTTATGGCCACGGATTGTAGCTTGATCTGCTAGGTATGCTGTTGGGAAGTATTTCTGAATTTGGAACGCAACACCCGCGCCCATACAACAGAAACAATTGCAACCATGAACGATGGCATTGAATCGACCTTGTTGTGCTAGTTGGATTAGGTCACCTTCTATTATAATCATATTTAATTCTCATATTCAAAGTAATCTTCTGCCAATTCTAGTGCGTCAATCAAAGTATTACTGAAAATTTCTTTTGGTTGTGCTGATGCTTTTATAATGAGTCTAGCGATCTTCTCTAGTGTATTCATTCTTTTTACGGCACATCCAAACCAGATGTTACTAGTGCACCCACTTTGCAAACAACATCTATCACAAACCATATGCATAAGTTCATCTTGTTTTTTACGCTGTCTTTCTCTTTGATCTTTAGTTTCTTTATTCAAAATATCATCCTTGATTTGGGTTCATCTTTTCGGTTCAATATATTACGAACTCCAGAATGGGATAGTTTTATATCATACTCTTCATTTAGAAGTTTAGATATTTTACGATATGATTCACCCGCATCGCGGAGGCGCTTCATATACTCTAATGCTTTCTGTTCTATTTTATTCTCTATCCAGTTAACACCATCGACTGATTTATATCCAAAAGGCAATCTACGTCCTACAGTGTTTTCTTCCAACACTTCTATTATACCATCAATCCCCACAGAGTCAAGACCTTCTTTAACTAAACCCATATATGATTTGATTTCTGATTCTTTTGAATCAAAGTCTTCATCCATATGAATATCGATTATGAACTTAGGCATTATCGGATCTCCACTAGCATCCATCCATTACGAGTTTTTTCAATTAGGTATCCACATTTATACAATTGTTTAGCGATCCAATTAGCAACATCTTCTTTAGACATCGTATCGAATGCTTTATATGAATGAATGGTCAAAGCTATTTCGAACATAATGTCGATAAGCTTTTGTTCATTGGTCGAGTTGTTATGCATGGGATTCCTCTCAGGAGAAATCTATAATGGTAAGATCACCCATCTCATCGATTTCTAAGATGATCTTAAGTCGCATTGCAATTTCGATTGCCATATCTTTATTCATTCCTTCATTACTAGAATAGTATCGATATGCACATGGACCAAACTTTTCATGATCTTGCCAACCTGGGAAGATTATTTCAGAGAAGTGGATGCTAAGAATTGGATCATACACATATCGGAGTATAGGCGTATCTTTATTCATTATTTATCTCCTATCGATTAGGTATATTATATCATAAGATCCATCAATTGCAAGTACTATTTGGATAACAAAAAAAAATCCCCGATAAATCAGGGAATTAATAATCTATTATAAATCACTATTAACTCTTTATAAAAATCTTATCGCTTCATCCGCAACTGTGAACTCTTTCGCGTTTATCTTGTTCAACTGAATATGCTTGTCAATGATGTATTTCTTATTCTTAGAATACTTATTATATTCAACAGCAAGGATGTACTCTTCTACTATTGTCTTCAATTTAGAATTTAAAGATCCCTTAAGATACTCTATACCTAAACTCAAAATATTACCTTCACCGTGGATAAACATCCTAATTATTCCTTCACTAAGAACCTCATCCATATTATCGAACGAAATACCAAACACTTCTTCTAACCCTTCAAATTCATGACCCTGCATTCCACCAAAAGATATAGAATCAATCACCCCATCTTCATCATCTATATATAAAAATATACTCTCACCCCTATTACGAAGATCATATGTAGCAATGTTACTTATGTCTGATAATGGACCATACTTAATACCAATCTTTTTTAGAGCCGATTCATACTTCTTTAGATCAGCATTTTTGTTTGGTTGAAATTTAAAAGCACTATTAGATCCAACACTAAACCCAGACTCTAATAACATATTAAACTTGTTGACACTCTCGTAATAATCCATAGTATTTTCCTATTCTTTAATCTTATTTATATAAGACGATACATTAAATAGGAATATTATATAATTTATCCTTTACGAAAGTGCTTCTAATGCCGATTCGCATTCGGACGGATGAACATGGATATAAAACTTATTGGATTGTAATGAATGATAATTGATATTCCATATATCATCCTCATCGTCTATTTTTGTGAACGTTATAAATGTAAATCGATTGTTCTTGACTTCGCTCATCCACGCATGGTAATTGTCAGTTGTTGTGATTGTTATAGTTTTCTCACCCATATCTGCTTCAAATGTTTCGATTCTCATAAAACGAGTTGTATCGATTTTTGCAGTTTTAAATAGTGGGAGTTTATATTCCATATTTTCTCCTGAGTTCATGATCCCAATTCCCTTGTACCTTTGATCCAATGATAGATCTTTCGGATCAGTACTGTAAACGAGAAGAGCACGTTAGCCAAACCAACTAGGATATTCTCTCTAGTCACGGTACGATTCAATCAGGGCTTGATTTTCTGATTCATCTAGGCGAATATAATATTCACCCACACAAACTTTACGGAAGGTGATTTTATATTCCGTGGCTTTTATATTGGCTCTTTCTAACTCAACGATTGTAAAACGATTACCACGATGCTGTTCTATCCATAGATCTTTTCGGCCATTTTCAAAGAGTTCAAGTACAGTGGTGCCAAAAGATGCGCGAAAGTGCGCAACCTTACTAAGCTTCTTGGGGTTAGCTGTAAACCCACCACCATTTTCTAATTGATATGTTACCATTATTCGTCTCCCCACATCTTATCAAAACAAGGTCCACATGTACCAGAGATCAATAGTTCTCGATCACCTTTAGTTAAATAAGGAAATGCATATTGGGCATACTTACCACCTTGCCACGCAGTATAATCCTCTAGTGTGACATTCAATTGTTTACTCTGTCTGCACATTCGACATGTCACATTCACCACTGTATTCCGTTCCATCCATTTCTCCACAACAAGAGCAAGACACTGTTTTAGTAGATCTTTCCATTTCGTCAATCTGTGCTTGTGCTGCTCGATCCTTCTTCTTTTTCACAATTACGCAGATCACTATTGCTGTCCCTATGCACCCGCTCTGCACCATCATTGCTAGTAGCAGAATTAGTATTGTTAGTTTTTTCTTCAAGTTTCTTAAACCTTTCTTGGAATTCGGGTTTGATTTTCCATTTCTTATTATAATCTTTATCTAGATAGTATTCGGCAATTTCTACTTTGATCATCTTTGTTTTGTAATACTCTTTATTTGATTTCTCCACACCAATCAGTAATAGAATTGTAGCCAAACAACATAAAAGTATTCCACGCGCAAATTCTTCCATCGCGAAAAACATCCCGGCGAAAGTGACCAAAAACAATGATAGTAATATAAACAAGTCACTCAATTTAGATCCTCCTCAGTAATAACATGACTATCCCAAGGGAAGACTTCATATTCATAATGGTCATCTACCCAAGTAACATTGGTAACAACGCGCCAAGTGTGACCATAATAAACATTGTCATCAACTCTATACTTCGGAGATGGCATTGGTTTATTATTTCCAGTTTCCTGTCTACGGAGTTCATCTTTAGATTCTTGTGCTTCTTCTGCTTCTACAAAATTTCGCTCTTCCTGACTAACACGCATTTCAAGTTCCTCATCTGTTGGTGATACTCTTGTGAATCCGAATACACTCATAAAAGAATCAACCATAGCAATGTTCATTTTATTCCCCATATTTTTCATCTAGAAATCTAAGCATCTCTGACTGGTTGCGTACTATTTTACCACACCCATGGCCGGAATCAAGAACAAAGTAAAGAATACTTTTATTAATTTTATGTCGGGGCATTTCTGTAATGAGGTAGCAAGGGATACCACGATACCAAGCGATTGTGAGTTCCGCGATAGATCCACCAAGACGGTCATTCTCATGCAGTCTGAATATAAGAAAGTCAGAATGCTCCACATAGTCCACATCTCCCATAACGTGGGTCATTCTCGGTTCATGTATTTCTGGATCTTCTTCCATCTTCGAAACACCTTTCCAGATTTTACCCATGTATTCATTGAACAAATCCCAATGACCAGAGAGTTGCCAACCGTTTAGTTTTTCCATGAGTTCGGCTGTAGGCATTCCAACTTTTTGTGTTTCTTCTTTGGTAGGATCGAAGCAATAAATACCACGTTCATTAAGGTGGGGTGTGATATACTTACGCCACCCCTCACCATCATCATTATCTCCTGGTGATTCCATTGCGCCGATTAGATAGGACTTCAATCGGTTGTTTGAAATTGTAATGGGTTCGTCTTTATTATACATCGCCATTTTCCTCAATCTTGAGATCTTCGAATTTTGCAAGCAGTCGTCTTTCGATTTCCGTGGCACACTGACGAAGTTCCGCGCAGTAGTTCTTATAGTTGTTATAGGACGGTTCAATTGCAATCCTACAATACTTATAGAGGATATAGTTTAGATCTCCATCCGCAACCACATTCTGCTTTTCCATTTCATAGACAACATTGTCAACATGCTTCCTACGTTCTTGTTTGATATAAGGCATTTCATTTCTCCTTCAAAGGACACCAACACGGAATATTTAAATCGGTTTCTCTTGGTTTACTTATTCGTCTCTTATCCCAAGATAGATTTAATAGTGATGGATGTTTACAATGTGCAAACCATAACGCATTACATTGAAAGTAGGGACATTCTTTACATTTGACAATTGTAAGTGTAATAGTTTTAGGCATCGCTAGATTCTTCTGTATCTCTTTTAAGTATCTTTTTCATTTCATCTTCATGATCCAATTGTTTACGCAATGCCCATTCGATCATCTGGTTAAACGTAATATCCTTTTCGTGAGCCATCATTGCCACTTGAAGAAATGTATCATCATCAATATCGATGTTAATAGTTTCCATTTCATCAAAACGACCTTCAAGTGCATCAAGGGCATTCTTAGTCATAGCATATGTGGTTGATTCCTTAGCAGACTCTCCAAGGTCTTCCCAACGTTGTAGCATTGCTTTCAACATAAACGAAGCTCTACGCATTCTTTGGTCTAGTTGTTCTGCTGTTTCCATAATATTTTCCTTCTGATAAAAGGGATTTTTTATCCCCGATAAAAATATCCCGCCGAGTACCCTTTATTATATCATGCTATTACTGGTTGTCAAGATCTTTCTCAGGGATACTCGGTTTATTTTGACATTGCGAACATAGTCCCTGATTCAAAAGATATCGAGCATAATAGGTTTCACATGATTTACATTTCTGCATTTCAACTTGTTTCTTTAGTTGCTGTGCCATTAATCTGACTCCTTAGGTTTTCGATCTCCCGATCTTTCTTGGCGATAACGCGATTAAGTTCGGAAAGTATAACCATATTATCGTTTTCTCGTTCCTGTACACGTTTCTCAATCATATCAATCATATCACTAAGAATGTTATGTACTGGTAGTAGCGCATCATCTTCAGCTTTCTCTGCTTCAACATCCATCAAAGTTGTTGCATGTCGCTGTGCTTCAGATATAGTAACAGACACAACTCTCTTTTCAATATTAAATAGTTCTACACCGTATATACAATTCATTATATTACCTTTCAATTACGGGCATAATCAAATGCTTCTCAGGGCTCATACGGGATGTTTCGTTGCCAGTTTCAACAACGATAACACTTTGTTGATCTTCAAGATCTCTACTGAACTTAATAAATGTTTGATCTGGTACAGACTTGAGTAGTTTTTCCAGAACCCTTTTTGTGAGAAACATACATTGAGGATTCTTTTTAGTTGGGTAGATTGGATCGGTATTGGGGAATTTTTCAGACTCACCGTTACCAATGATAGTGCAACCATCAACATGAACAGTAATGGTTTTCGATTCCATATCAAACGTCATAGCTAACTTGGTATTCTTTCGAGCCATATAGAGTACACGTTTCATGAAGTCTACTTGAATAACGAAGTCTGAATCGAGATCTTCAACATCCTCAGGAATGTCAAAATCTTTGCGTACCAGGATATGTGTATCGGAAGATTCCAATCGGAGAGTACTACCACACTTAACAACATGAATTTTAGTTAGCGGATAGCGGTCTGTTGCGGGGGCAGTAGCATTTAGAACGCGAAAGTCAGATTTGGTCATTTCAATTGTAAACATATTCATCTCCTAAGGTCTAATCTCAATACTTATATTATACACTAATGTGGGAGGAATGCAAGACTAATTATTATTTTTTCAATAAAAAATACCCCTATTTCTAGGGGTATCAATTGATACAGTCTGTAGCAAAGTCTAAAAGAGGATGGTGTCGGCATCTTGGTCATTAAGATCAGACTGCAATTCTTGCTTGACTTGGGCCTTGATCTCTTCCAACGTTGGGCTCTTTTGGTTGTCTACCTTGTCTTTGGTTTCCGCGATTGCGTTTGCAGCTTCCCCGATCTTATTGCTGATCCTTTGGATCTCTTCTAGAACCATCAACCAAGTTGCCACTCGGAATGCACCCTCTTTGTCCTGGGGTGCTTTGCGTAGTGCTTCTACTAGTCCATCGATATCGTTAAACATATTACTTCTTGCTGTTGACATATTTATCTCCTGTGCGTTCGAAAGCGATTTGCTTTCCCCTGCGACTATCTTCTTTAGTGATTCCAAAGCATTGACAAAGTTCATTTGCTTCCTTCAATAATACGGATGTATAGCCACTATTTGCTCTCTGGTAGAAGTCCGTCCAAATCTTCACAGAGAGATCTAAGTTTGTTTTATCCATGTTGTTATTGTAGCGGTTTAATCTCCGTAAAAGGTAGATTCGTACATTCAAATCCCGCTGCTCCTTTATGTCCACCACCACCAAATTTCTGAGCCAATTCCCCACAATCTATGTTTTTATGTTCGCTATATAGCGATACGACAACGCTATGGCCATTAGTTCTAAACACAGACATCATATCATATTTAGAAGTATCTAGGGAATCAAAAAGTCTTGAACCCACACATGGGCAGTTACACGCTATAATTGAATTACCATCTAGTTCACATTCGAAAGCACAAGCTTTTACGATTTCTTTATTATATTGTTTCCTGAACTCATTAATGATTTCACCTTTAGCAAGCACTTCTTTCAGAGCATCAGCCCGTGACCACGGGTCATCTGATAGGAGGTCCAACCAGATCTTTGCGTGTGGATCGTGTGGGATAGATTGCATCCCTGCCTCAAAGTTCTTGGTGAGTATTCCGAAGTCGAATATCCAACAATCGTAATCGCTTGTGTGTTCGACAGCGGAAGGAGGTGGAACTGTTGGATACAAATAGTGCCAAGTCAACATTGCACCTGAAGGTTTAAACTCAACTCGCAAACCCTTTAGTGCTTTATTATAGAAAGGATACTTCGCAATATTCTTTCCATGATGATCGATCCAATGAATATCCTCAGTCTTTTCCATAAGACGTTGGAAGTCTGCAAGTAGATCTGGTGTAAAGTCCACCATGTAGACCGTATCGTGTTCCTGGATTTGATCTACAGGAAATACAAGATCATAGTTAGTTTCCAAACAAAGTGCTTCTGGGAACTTTTTAACTACGACTGCTGCAGCACATTTTCCATCTAAGTCTGCATGATATATCACTACTGTTCGCATTGTTTCTCCTAAAAATGTATAATCTTAAATGGCTTACCGATCGATTGGCAATATTTTAATATATTCCTGGTTCCTACTGAGTAGCTATCCCAGAATGCTATAACGCCATCACTTGCATCAACCACATCAACATCATGTATTGGAATTGACAATTTACCATATTTACTAAACGTTGGGTAGAATAGTGATAATTTTTTAGAATGTGTCCATCCGTAGCGTTCGGCAAGGTTATCGACCCCACCCCAACTACCTGTAACGATTGTTGTGAAATTGTACTGATCTAAATGATGTTGTAGTAAGTCATAGTTGTGAAATGTTCTACTACCCACAACGGCAAGATTCATCGCATCCACCTTTGAAACTCTTCTTCTAATTCTACACAGTCATAAACAGACTCCCAAGATTCACCCATTAATTCATCCCAACCATTAGGTCCATAACGTTGATATGTTTTTTCTTTTGTTTCTATAATGTGGGATTCTATTTTAGTAATTGTTGCGAACTTAACACTATTCATGCTTAATTCCTAATTGAGTAAGGAGATATGCAACTGAACGTTCCAGATCTTTCATCGAATCAGTATTACAAAGTACATAGTCAATCAGATCCACATCGATTCCAGCTTCACTGGTATGGTTGTTATTTTCTCCCATATCGTAAGATCTACCGACAATTTGAACAATCTTCCCACCGAGATCCTTGATTGTTTGTGCTTCGTTATCAAAGCGAACATCATCACATATTACAATGGGTTCAAGATCATCAGACCAACTCTCACGAAATCTTATATGCTCTAAAGAGCTTAACCACGAGTCGACCTTTTCCTTCCACTTTTCAACCCAGAAATTATTACCTCCATACATGCGACCACAATCGGTGCCCAAAATTTGAAGGAGCTTACGACCTTTATCATCCTTAAGACCATCCCAACCAAATTCTTCTTTGGCTATTCTCTTAAGTTCTGCGGCCATCGGAAAAACACCTACATGTGGACACGACTGTACTATGATTTCAGAAACAGTTCCTTTACCACATCCAGCCCTACCACAAAATCCAATAATATGAGTGTTATTCATCATATACCCTTATTGATATTGAAACATTAAGTAATACAGCACATATAACCAACCGAGGAATGCATGGAAGATTGCGTATCCGATTGAATGATATACCGACCAGGATAGAATACCTGCTATCAATCCACCCATACCAATGGGTCCACAACCACATCCAGCACCGATTCGTTTTTCGCTCTTTTTCATTATACCTCCGATGTTGCATCGTGGCAACTGGTTCACGGTGAGAGAACCAATCACCACGACACATTAGTTTTCAGTCGATTCGCGCAATTGTCGTTTTCTAAGTTTATACGATTTAGTTTCGCGAGACTCCTTTTCTTCATCACGATACGATTCACGATTTTTGTTAGGTTTACGATTGCGCTTTGACATGATTCCACTTTCTAGATACTAGCATAGACTTCTTTACGTTTGATTTCCCGAATCTTCCCATCTCGTTGCATAATGAAAAGAGTAGACAGACAGTTACGTTTCTCAATCTGAGGGGTACTCTTCTTCCCAAGCCGTTCACGTTCGGACGAATAGACATTGAGAATCTCATCAAATCGGACTTCTGATTTCTGTTCGTTGATATACTGCAACACTTTTGCACCTACCGAAGGCTTGCGGCCACGTTTACCTTTACCCTTTGCTTCTGTCTTCTTCACTACTTTCATCTTTTTCTCCTTAACCATTTTAGGTTTAGATTCAGGCTTTTCAACTTTCACCTTGGCTTGCTTCTCTTTCAGAAGCGTCTTTTTATTCTTAGCTCCTGCAGGTCTCCCACGTTTACGACTCTTTTTGCGCTCAATTTCAACAACAATCTCTTTTGATGCTGCGATAATATCCTCATCGTATCCTTCTGGGATCGGGCGCATATTGGTTGCGCAGTATACACAAGTAACAGATTCAACAGACTTATCTATAATGTCAACCGGTTTACCACACTTACACCACATAGTACGAGCATCAAGTTCCTGCAATTTAATTTTACGTCTACGACCCATTGGATCTCCTGTATATTACCATAAGAATTCAGATTGTCAAGAAGAAATTTAGTTCCAGGTGACAAGTTCCAACATCATGTTATCAAGTTCGGCATAGTCTAGTTGATTGCCAAGCCAATCTTGACCGTCTGGAGTTTGGCTATCCTCAAGGCCGAGATCTGCAACAAAAGCCTTATATGCGCCAAACAAATGACCCCGACTACGAACAACATCACGTGCGGCATTATATAACCCTTCATCGTTCTGAATCCAAAGTGCAACGTTCCATGTCTCGTAATTTGTCCAACCGTTGTAACCCATTATACTTCTCTCCATTCAACTTCAGAAAAATCAAACCAACCCATCCAATGTTGCCGCACTCCTGGTTTTAGCGACCAAGTTTCTTCTAGAGATTCAACCAGGAGAGAATTTTTCCCATCCCGATTTGCCAATCGAATCAATGTCATAATATTCCCATGCTCTTTGATTCGATTCTTGGCTCTTTGTGTTTTGGGTGTCAATACAACCTTCATAAAATCCTCACTTTCAATACTTATATTATACCCGATGGTTAGGTACAAGTCAATAATAATTCCGAATTTTTATCCGATTCCCATAAGAAATCGCCGGAATGCTGCAAAGTAGAATTCCGTATTGAGTTTGCGAAGATGTAAGGCATTGTTACATAGGACTACGGTGTGTATCAAGAGGCGACCTTTGGGTGTTTTTGCGAGATTCTCGACCATTGGTTAACCCTTTCTTTTAAACTATACCTTTATTATACACTATAAATATCCGAAGTCAAATAAAAATTAAGATTTATTATGCAATTTTTTGTCCTAAATAATGTATAGAAACCAGAGCAAATTGAGGAGAATTCCGTGATTCGTAAATTACCCAATATAAAACGCCCATCTATCAAAGACGAAGATCTAGATCAAATGTTTGGTATTTTGAGCGAGGCGATACAAAGAGATAAAAACGATCTATACTATATCGCCGAAGATGAGATTTTAGATGAGGCAACCTTATCTGGAACCGATCCCCATGAAGTTATTACAGCGACTTTGTGTGTTATGGGAAAATCTGCA
>Ga0114918_10003943_pt1 | contig 12980 bp, 9 predicted proteins | sample LantaG_FD_87015 | JGI IMG/M metagenome (GOLD analysis project Ga0114918, IMG submission 87015) | Deep subsurface microbial communities from Baltic Sea to uncover new lineages of life (NeLLi) - Landsort_02402 metaG | ecosystem: Environmental > Aquatic > Marine > Oceanic > Sediment | place: Baltic...
GAGAGAGAGAGAGAGAGAGAGAGAGAGAGAGAGAGAGAGAGAGAGTTTCAAAAAAAACTAGTAAAAAAAAGCAAAACAACTTGAATAATTCCAAATCACTTTTCTTGTTCTTATTCTCTCTCGTCCTCATCGCCGCGCTCGCTCCTTGCTTCGTCCGACGCAGCATTCAAGGCTCGTGAAGATGCGCGCGATAACGTCGTTGCTCCTGGCGAGCAGCGCGCTGCGGGACCGGGGGAGGCGATGTCTATCTTCGTCGATCGCAGCGAGATCGGCCGTCGTCGATGCTTCTTCTTTTTCAACCTCTTCTTCTTCAACCTCCCCTCCTCCTCTCCCTTCCTCAGCCGACGTCATCGTCGTCGGCGGGGGCCACGCCGGCGCCGAGGCCGCCGCGGCCTCCGCCCGTCGCGGAGCCTTCACCCTGCTGGTAACGCCCTCGCCCCTCAGGTCGATAGGGGAGCTCTCGTGCAACCCGAGCGTCGGCGGCGTCGGCAAAGGGGCGCTCGTCCGAGAGGTCGACGCCCTGGGAGGGCTCATCGGCCTGGCGGCAGACGCTGCCGCGATCCATTACCGCGAGCTCAATTCCTCGCGAGGGGCCGCTGTCCGTGGCCCCCGGGCGCAGGTGGACAGGTCTCTTTACAAAAAAGCTCTGCAGCGGATGCTTTCGGAAACTCCGAACCTGAGGATCGCAGACGGCGCCGTCGAGGGTCTCTTGGTCGAGAAGAAAAGCGGAAACAAAAGCGAAAACAAAAACACGTCATCTCGCGTCGTTGGGGTCAAGCTGTCGTGCGGCACGGAGATCACCGCCGGTGCCGTGGTGCTGACGACGGGGACCTTCCTGAACGGGAGGGTGCACGTGGGTTCGCGGGTCTCTGCCGCCGGGAGGCTGCCTTCTGTCGAGAGCAGAGGCAGCGGCAGCGGAGGCGTCGAAACTTCTTCTTCGTCACCAAGCTCTTCTCCTTCGTCTTTGTCCTCGTCTTCTTCCTCTTGCGCTTCCGCCGACATCGTCGCCGCCGTCGCGGCCTCGGGCGTCGCCTCCGCCCTGGCCGACGCGGGCCTCCGGCTCGGCAGGTTGAAAACAGGAACCCCGCCCCGCCTCGACGCCTCGACAATAGACTTTGACCGTTTGCCCGGCGGGAAGGCCAAGGCGCGACAGCCCGGGGACGCCTTCCCCGTTCCCTTATCATTTCTGAACCTCGACAATCCAAACTGGAAGCCAGAGGCGCCTCAGGTGGATGTGTTTGCGACGAGGACGACGAGGGAGACCGAAGAGCTGGTGCGGAGGGCGATGGCGGAGAGGCGAGGCGCGACCTTCGCCTCGGGGCGCGGCGCGGGCGATGTCGCTGTTTCCTCCTCCTCTTCTTCTCCGAATTCTTCTTCGTCGTCTTCATCTCTCCTCCCTGGCTGCATCGAGCCCCGCTACTGCCCTTCGCTGGAGACCAAGGTGACTCGCTTCCCGGACCGGTGCCACCACGTCTGGCTGGAACCCGAGGGCTGCGACTCGCGCGTCATCTACCCTTCGGGCCTCTCGTGCGCGCTGGAGCCCGAGGACCAGGTCGAATTGCTGAAAACAGTCCCGGGTTTGGAGGCGGCTACCATCCTCGCGCCGGCCTACGCAGTCGAGTACGACTACGTCGACCCTCGACAGCTCGTTTCCGGTAGCTTGCAGGTGCGCGGCCTGCCAGGGTTGTTCCTGGCGGGGCAGATCAACGGCACTACGGGTTACGAGGAGGCCGCGGCGCAGGGGCTCGTCGCCGGGGCCAACGCCGCCTCCGAAGCGATGATGAAGTCTTCTTCTTCTCCTTTTTCTCCTTTCCTGCTGCGACGCAGCGACGCCTACATCGGCGTGCTGATCGACGACCTGGTCTCGCGAGGGGCGCCGGAGCCCTACCGGATGCTGTCGTCGAGGGCGGAGTTCCGCCTGTCGCTCCGGCCGGACTCGAGCGACCTGCGGCTGACTCGGAGGTTCGGCGTCGCCTCGGGGCTGGTGGCCGCCGAGGGGCCGCGAGCCGTGTCTACGGCAGAGAGGGAGCGGCGCGTGCGGGAGGCGTCGGGGACGCTGAAGGGAGTCAGGGCGCCTCCGTCGACGTGGCGGAAGGGAGGGGTGAGAGTCGGCGACGGCGCGAGCGAGAGAGTAGGAGGTGGAGAAGAAGGAGAAGAAAGTCAAAGCGCTTTTTTTTCTTCTTCCTCTTCTTCTAATTCTCAGATCTCGGCCTGGACTCTGCTTGCGCGCGCCGATCTCAGCCTCGAGAAGGTGACTGAGGCCGCAAGCGCGACAGGGATCGAGGGTGCAGAGGCGTTGCGAGAGTTGTTGGGTGGGAACGAGAACGAGAACGAGAACGAGAACGACGACGACAACGAAAAAGTCAGCCTTTCCCTCCCGCGCCCGCGCCCCCTCCGCTCCTGCATCTCCACCGCCCTCGCCGACGCCGTATACGACCCGTACAAGGGGCGCCAGGCGGAAGCCGCCGCGGCGCTCGCCGCGGGAGAGGCCCTCCCCTTCCCGCCCGGGCTCGACTTCTCCCGGCTGCCGTCGCTCGGGGCGGGGGACCGAGCGGCGCTGAGCAGCGGGAGGCCCGCCGACATGGCCGCCGCGGCGAGGCTCCCGGGGGTCACTCCTGCGGCGCTGCTGGTGCTGCTGGCGCACGTTAAAAGGGGAGGGACGAAGAAGAAGAAGGAGAAGAGAGAGGCGGTGGCGGCGGAGCAGTGATGGGAGTCATTTTTTTTGTATCACCATCTTGTAATTGCTTAAAAAGAAGAAAAAGAAAAACAATTTCGATTAGCTGTTTTTTTACTAGCCTTTTTTCCTTCTTTTTCTTTCTCCTAGAGCCCGACGTAATAGCTCCTCCCGCCCGGGTTGTGCACGTGCGTCGCGTGCAGCCCGCACCTCGCTGCCCACTCGTACCAGACCCTTGCCCCGCGCCGGCGACGCCACATCGACACCTCGACGTCTCGCCCTGCCGGGGCCGGCAACGGCGCGACCAAGGGAAAGAGGATAGGGAACCACGAGGCCATCCCGGGCGTGTGCGTCGGCGGGTGCGTCGAGAGCTTGACGGCTTGTCCCGTGCGGTTTGAAGTGTAGAGCGTGGCATCGAAGTAGCCTGCAAGACCGTGGATCAGCGCCGAAGGTTCCCCGCGGCGGTCGAAGCGGAGCGTGGTCCTTCGCGCGTTGGGGTCAATTTCTTCATCGTCGGATTCTTCTTCCTGTGTTCCTTTCCCTCCGTTTCCTTCTCCTTCCCCTCCTTTCCACGCCCCGGCGCCTTTCCTCGGGTGCTCGAACGTGAACACGGGCCTGGTCTCCCCCGAGGAGGCCGAGGTGAAGCGGTGGAGGTGGACGACATAGGGCGTCTCCAGCGCCTGGACAGCCGCCGCCAGGTTTTCGCCTCCGCCGCCGTCGCTGCCGCTCTTGTCTCCGCCTCCACCACCGGCACCGCCGCTGCTCCCCCGCGCGTCGTTCCACGGTCTCGCCGCCGTCACGGGCTCCAAGAAGCTGGTGTAACTCTCCGGGATGGATATACCGGTCCCTTTTTTGAGAAACCTCTGCGCCCCGTCGAGGCACTCGGGCGACAGCTCGTTGTCGCCGAAGCTGCCCAGCAGCTCCGAGACTAACACGTCGGCCGGCTCCGGCGCCCGCCACCGCCGCATGTCCTTGGCCACGACGCAGACCCGCCCCTTCCACGGCCGCTCGGTGGCAAGCAGGCCCTGCAAGGTGATGACGGCGTTGGGGTTCTTCTCGACTGCGTAGACGCGGACAAGGGCACCGACGGAGTCGGCGGCGGCCAGCGACGCGCGCACCAGGGGCCCGCGGCCCGCGCCGACGACCATGATGACGGTCGTCGTTGTCGAGCCCTTTTCCGCATCCTGCAGCAGCCTATCCTCGAGGTAAAGCTTGACCGCCTCGCGGTAGGCATTGTACTTCGGAGCGTCCCTCTCGAAGGTCTCGTAGGTCGAAGACTCGAGGTTGTCTTGTAAAGGTTGAAGCGGTGCCTGAAGGTAGTCGCGGTAACCGGCCAAGTCCTCGCGCAGCCGCCGCTCTTCTTCCTCGGTCATCGAGCTGTCGCAGCCTCCGGGCAGGGCTGGCGGTCCCGGTCGGCGGAAGACGTGGGAGAGGTACTCCCGGGCAGCCTTGGCGGCGGCGGCGGCCTGGGAGAGAGGATCGGAGGAGGAAGGGGTTTGGTTGTCGTTGCCGTTTGCTTCTTCTCCTCCATCTTCTCCTCCGTTTGTCATCGGGACCGGAGGGACGATGCCGGGAGCGCCGCTCATCACCACCTGCACCCCGGCCGCGAAGGCCACCTGCAGCAGCTCCTGGTGGACCCTGGGCAGCGCGGGAAAGCCACGCCTGTTGGCGACGAAGGCGGCGGAGGGCAGACAGACCGCCTTGAGCGGTTCGCCGACCCACCTCCTCAGCGCCGCTATCGCCGGGTGTTTTGATTCGTCATCAGCGTCTTTGCTTGAATTTGAACAACAGCTCGGGATCTTGGCCGGGAGGTCCAGCATCACCCCTAGCCTGCCGCTGTGCTCGCAGAGGCAGCGGAGCTCGTCCCAAGAATGCCACGGGTCTCCGCTCTCAAGGTCGTCGGAGCTCTCGTTTGCTTCTCCTCCTGCTTTTTCTTCTTTCCACCACAGAGGCAGCCGCAGCCACACGGAGGGGGCCCCGAGCCCGCGCAGGCCCGAGAACACGGCCCTGGCGCCGCTGGGGCCCAGCCGAGGACGTGAAGATGCCTTCGTAGGCTGCGGAGGCTGCAGAATCACCGCCTGTAAGGAAAGATGGCCTGCCCACGCCAGCTCCTGCGCGAGGGCGACCTCCGAGTCGAGCGCGAGCTGCCGAGAGGCGTCGCCGTCGTCGTTATCATTCCCGTTTCCGTTTTCATTCTCTCTCTCGTCGGCGTCGCAGTCGATCCACGTGCTTATCTTCCCGACGACCTGCGACGACCACGCCGAGGAAGGGAGCAATAAATCTGACGGGGCCCAGGGAGGTGGCGGGGCGCCGTCGCCGTTGCCAAAGGAAGACGACGATGAAGCAGCGACGCCTTGCAGGCGCCGGAACCTGCTCCTCCGCCGCGCCGGCTCCAGCGCCAGCGGCGCGACCATGAAGTCAAAACCCGCGTCCAGGACCGCAGAGAGGGCCCCCGGGATGTCGAAGGAGGCCGCGTCGTCGACCTCGACGCCAGCGTACTTGGCGTCGCCAAAGTCGGTGCGCTTGGACAGAGGCATAAGGCGAGGTGAAGAGAAGAGAGAGGTCGAGCCGCCGAGAAGTTTTTTTTCGGGGAAAAAAAACTCGATTCAATGCCTCGTTCGCTGAAGCGTGTGCTGTGCTTGTCTGCTCGATGAGAGTCGCGCGAGGGGTCAAAAACGTTCGGGGCTACCCGTGATCACGATCGGAAGGTGCGAAAAAGGTCAACGAGTCTGTTTCAAGGGCGGCGAATGGGCGCTTGAAGGGAGAGGCTAGTTTTTTCGAATGGAAAACAAGTGAGCTGCGAAAGCGAGAGGCGAGTTTTTTTTTCCCCTTCATTGTTCTCTTCGAAAAAGAGTTGGGACCCCCGCGCGTCGCCCCTCTCTTGTCTCGAATCATGGCACCAGCTCCTCTGATTGCCACTCCAAAGGCGTGCCACGCACTGCCTCTACCACAGGAGCTGCGACGATGGGCACCTAAAGCCTCCGTCCTCCGTGGCGGCGCGAGGAAAGCCATCGATGCATCAGCATCAGCATCTAGCCGACGACAAAGACAGAGGCGACCTTTTCCGCTCTCTCCCGTTGCCGCTTCTTCTTCTTCTTCTGGTTCTTCTGATATTCCATCGACGTCTTTGTTAAACGAAGAAACCATAGAGTGCGTTTGGGGTAGTTGAGGTGAAGTAGAGAGCCGGGAATTCGGAGAGAAAAAATGTCGAAACTCAAGTCAAATCGATATCGAAACTCGACAAAAAAAAACTCTCTCTCTCTTTCCTCAGCGTCTTCAACCCCTCTTTCGCCCGAAGGCTCCGCCTCGACAGGGCCACCATGGAGCTCCTGACGGACTTACCCGGTACGAGAACCCCCAAAGCCCTGGCAGCTCGCGCCACCGCCCTGGCGGCGTGGAGGGCGAGGCTCGCCAGGGGCGTGCTCCCGGAGGTCGGGGCGCTAGCGACGCCGGCGACGAAAACGGCGAACACGGGGAAAAAGGACGTTGGCTCGAAATCTTTCCCGTGGCCCGACCCGGAGCTCGCCGCGGCCCTCGTCTCCGCCCTCCGCGACCTCGAGATGCCCCGCTTCTGCTCCAAGCACCCTGCGTTACTGGACACGCTGCTCAAGCAGCTCGTGGGGCTGGTCAACGACTACGAGAAGGCGCTGGCGGAGGCAGGGCTGCTCGACGAGGAAGGGAACAGGATAAGAGAAGAGGAGGATGAAGTGATAGAGGAAGAAGAAGATAGAGGCGAAGAGGGCTTCGACGAGGATTTCGGGAAGGAGGAGCAGAGCAGCAGCGACGAGGCTATCAGCTCCTCGTCGAGCTCTGGCCGCGGCGGGAGCGGCGGTGGAGGAGGAGGGCAAGGCGGTGACGACGAGGGAGAAGAAGACGACGACTGCGACCCCGAAGACCTTGACGACGACGACGACGGTGGCGGCGAAAGCGGCGACAACCAAAATGGGAGCAGCAGCCGCGGGCAGCGCTCGAGCAAGAGCTCCAGCGGCAGCAAATCCGACGATCTCGACCTCCAGGCCTCGCTCGAGCAGGCAATGTCGGGCGACGAGCTCGCCGAGATGCTCCGCAGACAGCAACAAAAGCTGAACGAACAAAGCAAAAAGCTCCCCTCTTCGGACGAGATCGCCTCCAAACTCTCAAAGGAACTTGCCGAAAAGTTCTCCAGGGACTGGAGGGACGCCGCGCAGTCCCTGCGAGCGGCAGAGGCCGCCCTGGACCCTGAAGCGGTGGAGTCTTTGGTCGCGGGAGACCCGGCTGGCTTCGACTCCACCGCGGGCCTCTGGCAGGATGCCGGGTGGAAGGAGGTCGCTTCTTTATCGAAAGTCTTGTCCGACTGCAGGGAGCTGCGGGATTTGGTGAGGTCGCTCGGTCGCAGCGCGGGACGAGGGCCGCGGAGGAGGGCCCCGGCGCAGGTCGCTGCCCCGAAGGGCTCGCCGGGCGTGCTCCGGTCTCCGCTGCAGCCCGAGGAGACCGCGGGTCTGGCGAGGTCCGGGGACATCTCTCGGATGCTGCCCTCCGAGGCCCACTTGGTGGCTGTGGGGTGGCCGAAAGGGAGAGGGGTGGCGACGAGGAGCGTGGAGGTTTCTGCCTCTATCGACACGGATGACGACGAGGAAGACGAGGAAGGAGGAGAAAGTGGAAGCGGAATCAGAAGCAAAAGCGAGAGCGGAAGCAAAAGCAAAAGCCGAAACCTCACCACCACTACCGTCTCCGTCCTCGTCGAGGGCTCCCGCCCTGCCCGCCTCCTCCACATGGCGCGCAGGGCCGAGCGCACGCTGATGAGCTACGAGCGCGACGGCTGGCTCGACGACCCCGGGACCAGGCCGACCGGGAGGTTCGAGGCCAGGCCCGCGGCGGAAGACGGCCCCTTGATCCTCTGCCTCGACACCTCGGGGTCGATGGCCGGAGCGAGGGAGCAGGTCGCCAAGGCGGTCGCGTTGGAGGCAGCGAGGTCTGCCAGGAGGGCGAGGAGGCGGTGCTTGTTGTATGCCTTCAGCGGCCCCGGAGACCTGAAGCAGCTCGAGCTCGACCCTTCGACCACCACCGGTGCTTCCGATCTTTTGTCCTTTCTGAGGTGTTCCTTTGGTGGGGGTACCGACGCTGACGCGCCCCTGGAGGCGGCCCTGCTGCGCCTCGAGGAGTCCGAGTGGGCCGCCGCCGACGTGCTGATGGTCACAGACGGCGAGATCCCCCCTCCAAACCCCGAGGTGAGCTCGAGGCTGGCGCGGGCGAAAGAGGAGCTCGGGCTGCAGGTCCACGGCTTGCTCGTCGGCGGGAGAGGAAGTAATAATAGTAATTCTGCCAACGACGAGCCGATCAGCGAAGGGATGGCTGCGATCTGCTCGAGGGTGCACGTGTTCAAGAGCTGGTCGGCGGTCGGCGGGAGGTAGAGAGAGAGAGCAAACGAAAAAGAGACAAGAAAAGATATGAAATTAAAAAAAAACTCGAAAAAAATGTTCATTACAGCAGTGTCTTGTTGATAAAGTTTGCGAATTTCGTCGTCGCAGAGTACTCGTACTCGATCCCTTTCTCCTTCAAAAACGCCTCCAGCTTCACTTTCAGCGGCTCCGGGTCGCTGCTCTCGACCTCGATCTCGAAGACGGTCCCGTGCTCGAATCTCGTCTCGTCGAGCTCCAAGGTATGCCCCTCGAACCGAAACTCCTTCCGGACGTTTTTGAACCCGCCGATGCAGACGAGCTCTTTGACCTGGTAGACCTCGCGGAGGCTCTTGAGCACGGCGTTGTCCTGCGGGGCTTCTTCGAGGAACGCGGAAGAGGAAGGAGAAGGAGAAGAATAAATGGAATTCATGTCGTCAACGACAAACTTGCGCGCCGCCTTGGTGTCGGGGAAGTCAAACTCGACCTCCGTCCCTCGCCCGACGCCGTCGACGAGCTTCTGCTTCCCTTTCAGCGTCACCAGCGCGCGCTTGTCGACGTCGTAGAAGCGGATGCGGAGCACGGCCAGCTTGGATGACAGCTCTTTGTGGGGTCCGTCGAGAAAAAAGTTCTCCTGCTGGTGGGTCGCGATCTGATTCTCGGAAGACAGCGCGGCGGCGACGGCGTCGTGCGCCTCTTTGTCGCGGAGGCGGAGCTTGACCTCGACCTCCATGCCCGTGGCGGCAGAGGGGTCTGTGGAGCCGGCTTTATTTTCTCCGGTGGGGCCTCCCGCCATGGCTCTGGTCGAAGAGGTTCTGCTGTCGTTGCTGCCGCGCCGAAGGAGGAGGAGGAGGCGAGCGGCGGCAGCCGGAGCGCGAAGGGGGAGCGCTCGGGCCGACGAGGAGGAGACGACGGCGAGGACTCTGCTGCTGCTCCGGGAGAGCGACGCGAGCATTCACGCGGTCCTTTTTTTTTTTTTACAAAAGGCCGATGCGCTGCGCTGTGGTGAGGTCCGCTGCCAGGGCTGCTGCTGCTGGCGCTTGAGTGGTGGGCTGCTGCTGGGACGAGAACGAGAAAGAGGAAGAGGGGTGAGCGCGAGAGAGAAAGAGATGAAGATATTTTCTTTCTGTTTCTTTCTAAGCGTCTTCCTCTCACCTGCTGCTGCTACTGGTGGTTGGTCGTCGCCGCGAGGTTCTGCTGCTGCTTGGCCGCGGCGCGCTCGCGGCGGATGGTCTCGAGCTGAAGATGAGTTGAGTTGAGTTGAGATGAGGAGGTTGAAGTTGAGTTTTTTCGTCGAGCGTCGATCGATCGATGCAAGTCGAATGCCTTTTTCCATCTCGTTTTCACGCTCTTATTTCTCGCTCTCTCTCTCAATCTACTGACCAGCTCCTTGTCGTCAGACGATACTTCGACGCGCGTGAGCGGGCGGCGGAGCATGTGTCGGGGGGGAACGGGGGAAGAAGAGGGGGAATGCGCGAAGCGAGAGGGCGAAGAGGAAAAAAAATTGTGGAAGAAAACACAAAATCTTCACTTCTTCCGCTCTCAACCATGAGGTCGCAGTCCCTCCTTCTCGCGCTCCGCGGCGCTTCGTCGCTGACAGCCAGCACGTCGACGTCTTCTTCTTCATCTACCGCCTCCGCCGCCGTGTCTGGCTTCAGGCGATACCACAAAAATGTAAGCCGGAGAGAGAGAGAGCGAGCGAGGAGGGATTTTCCGTCGTCGTTTGTTCGACGTTTGAGGTTCTCTTCCGGATGAGTGTCCGCGCCTGTTTTTCCCGAGCCTACCCGCGCTCTTTGCAGCTTCTGGAGCGATGGGATCCGATATCACGATCTACCCTTTTCGCTCGAGCGACGAACGCGAGGAGAAATGGCCTGGCGAAAGAGAACCGCGCGCGGGATGATCGAGGGCCGACACGACGGCTTGCCGACACTTTCTTTTTTCTTCTCAACCGCAATCTTTGACCTCGACCTCCTCTCTCACCACCTCACCACCACCACCACCACCCCCTCCCTTCCAAACAGGTCGTCGACCACTACGAGCGCCCCCGCAACGTCGGGGCCTTTGACAAGCAGGACCCCGACGTCGGGACCGGGCTGGTGGGCGCCCCGGCCTGCGGTGATGTGATGAAGCTGCAGATCCGCGTCGACCCTGCGACCGGCGAGATCACCGACGCGTGCTTCAAGACCTTTGGTTGCGGGTCCGCCATCGCCAGCTCTTCCGTGGCCACCGAGTGGGTGAAGGGACGCATCCTGGACGACGCCACCTCGATCAAGAACTCGGACATCGCGAAACATTTGAGTTTACCTCCGGTCAAGCTGCACTGCTCGATGCTGGCCGAGGACGCGATCAAGGCCGCGGTCAAGGACATCAAGGCCAAGAGGGAGAGGCTGGCGTCGGGGAGCAAGGAGTAGGAAAGTAGAGAGAGAGAGAGAGAGAGAGAGAGAAAGAGAGCAGCGTTGCGTTTTTGTTTTGTTATTCGGGAAAGCGGGGTTTTTCTAGAGAAAAAATGAGGCCTTGAATGAAAAAAAGTGTAAAATTTTCAAATGCAAAAAAAAAAAATGTTTTCAAAAAATACAGTTCATTTTACAGTTCATTTTAAGGCAAGGAAATACAAAAATGGCAAGTGATTCATTGATTCATTCATTTCTTCTTCTTGACGAAGAAGGCGTCGAGCGGGGCAGCAGCAGCAGCAGCGGCAGAAGAGGAGGCGGAGGAACGCTTCTTGGGGTTGTTGACTTTGGTCCCTCCTCCTCCCCCTCCTCGGTTGGCGACTGCCCTCTCCTCCGCCACCGCGCCCGCTGCCAGCAGGCTCCCGCACCCTTTCGCGCCGCGAGGGGTGCCGCAGACGTCGCAGCGGAGCGAGAAGAGGCGCGTCCCGGCGAAGGTGCAGAGGGAGCAGGTCCAGCAGTTGGAGCTCTTCGCCGGAGCAGCCGGAGCAGAGGCAGCGGCGGCGGCAGCAACAACCTCCGAAGCAGCTCTCTCTTCTTCTTCCTCGTCTTCTTCTCCTCCTCCCTCCGCTCCTCCTTCCTCCTCCTCCTTGCCACCCTCTTTGCTCTGCTGCAGCGCCGCGGCGGCAAGGACGTCGTCGAGCCTCCTCTGGCCGCGCTCCAGAGGGACCAGCGCGTTTTCCCAGTTCGACAGGCGAATGCCCAGGAGGCGGACCGGCGGAGCGGCGCCAGCAGCAGAAGCAGCGGCAGCAGCAGCAGGAGGACCCTTGTTCTCCTTCTTCTTCGAACGGAGCTCCGCGCGGAAGAGCGCGACGGCGACGGCCGCTATCCTCCCGGCGTCGTCGCCGGAGAAGCTCGAGACCCCGGCGCACAGCGCCGAGACAGCAGGGTCGCTGTTCGCTCCTCCTCCTAATCCTCCTCCTCCTCCTCCTCCGCCGCCGCCGCCGGCGTTTCCGGCGCTCGCGGCGCGCGAGACGACGTCAAACGTCGCAAACTTGATCTTGAGCGTCAGCGTCTTGGGGCGGAGCCCCTCTGCCTTCACCCCCTGGGCGACGCGCTCCGCGATCTCTCCCAGCTTGCCCTCCAAAAATCCCGGATCGGCGGTGGGAGCAAAGGTCCTCTCCGCGCTCAGGCCCTTACGTCGGTACTCGCTTCCCTCGCCGTCGCCGCAATCGTCGCCGCGGTAGTTGTGTTCGTCCGAACCCACCCCGAGGGACGCAGCCAGCAGGAACTCCGCCGTGGCCTTGCCGAACAGGCAGAAGACCAGCCCGCGACTCGCGTACAGCTGCGCGCAGGTCTTCACGCCCAAAGCACCGTCAAGGATGCGCTCCGTGACGCGGCCGATCCCGGGCACTTTGCGAATGGGAAGCTCTGCGACAAAGCGGGCGATCTCTCCCGGGTCGCGCGGAACGGCAAACGCGCCGTCGGGTTTTCCCAAATCGGAAGCTATCTTGGCCAGGAGCTTGTTGCACGCCACGCCGCACGAAGAAGGAAGGGAGGTAGCTTCTCGGACCGCTGCCCTGATTTCGTTGGCGGCATCCAGAGCGGAAAAAAAGGTGGTCTCGTTCCCTTCGTTTTCTTCTTCCGCTTTCTTCCTCCTCTCGGCGACAAAGTCGGTCACTTCGACAAAAGCCTCATCTAGCCCCGAAGACTCGAAGCGGGGGTCGAAGGCCTCGAGGCAGGCCATTACCTGCTTGGAGGCGCGCACGTACTTGTCGAAGTTGGGCTTGATGAACTGGAGCTGCGGGCAGAGGCTGTTTTGGGGATTTTCAAAGTTTTTTTTGGAGTTTTTTTTTTCACGAGAAAAACCGTGAGCGTCGTCAGTCGTTTTGGACGATTTCCGTTCTCTCTCTCTCTCTCTCTTCTTCTCTCCTTCACGCCAGCCAACTACTCACCGCAGAGCGATGTACCCGGGCATCGCCGACCTCACCCCGAACCTCCGCGCCTCCCCGTTGGCGGTCGTGATCATCGACGTCGACCCCACGGCGAAAGGTCTTGGAGGGTTGGAACAGAGCAGCCTCTCCGGGTCGTCACGGGCCTCGACGGAAAAGAAAAAGGCGTCCATGTCCAAGCAGACCCAGGCCCTGCCTCGGTCCCTTGCGGGAAGGAGCCTGGCAGCTAAAGCATCTGCAGCGCGCTCCGCTGTCGAGACAGCGGATGGCTCGAATCTCCTGAGGTGCGACGCCTTGAGGTGCAATGCCTCGACGCGGGCCGAGAGCTGCTCGTCCTTCCGGGCCTGGTGCGCGCCGTGCAGCGAGTTGGCCGAGGCCTCGAAGACGACCCTCTTGACGTGGTCGAAGTCGACGGCCTCCATGCCGGCCTTGGCGTTGGTGAATACGGTGCCGTAGGTCGAGGGAGGGGCGAGGCGTTGTTGTTGTTGTTGGGGGCGAGGAGGAGGAGGAGGAGGAGGAGGAGGAGGAGGAGGAGGAGGTGGAGGAGCGTTGTCGAGCGTTGTTGTCGCCGTCGTCGTCAAAGGCAGCGGCA
>Ga0114918_10003945_pt1 | contig 12971 bp, 2 predicted proteins | sample LantaG_FD_87015 | JGI IMG/M metagenome (GOLD analysis project Ga0114918, IMG submission 87015) | Deep subsurface microbial communities from Baltic Sea to uncover new lineages of life (NeLLi) - Landsort_02402 metaG | ecosystem: Environmental > Aquatic > Marine > Oceanic > Sediment | place: Baltic...
ATGAACTGTAAAATAAGGACTATCACTTTCGTTTGGTCCTACTCCAACAGGAATAGTAGAAGTTATATCTCTACAATTAACATGTATTTTATCTATTAAATTATCAGAATTAACAGATTCAATTCCTAAAGTATGTTCATTAGTATCTGGCAAAACAAAACTATTATTAAACCAAGTCCATATGTTTTCTTCTATAACTTCATTAATAGAACTTACAACTTCTCCATCTATCAAAATATTTATTGCAAATGTACTATTTTCAGGTAATCCTCTTATCCATATATAATATAAACCCGCAGCATTCCCTTTGATAGGATAATTAGCAATAGGATAAGTATTTCCAGAAGTTACAGAAGAAATTTCTAAATAACCATTTCCAGTAAAATCTTGTTTAGTATCTCCTAATATATATTTATAATCATTTTGAGTTAAAGTTAAAAAATTAGTAGCATCAATAGTAATCCCTACTTCATCTATGTTAGATAAAGAAAAATAATTAATATCATTTATACCTACTCTTTTTAAATAAACAGAAGCTTTAGTAGGAGTGAATTGTCCACTCACATCAAATATCTGAGCTAATCTTATTTTATCATTCATGAAAAATCCATTTAAAAAGGAGTTCCAGTTGTTATTTTTATCGGCCAATTTATTGTTGATATTTTTAACAAATCATAACCAAATGACCATATTTGATTATCAACAACTTCTATTTTATGTATAGTATCTAGTAAAGAATCAACAGGTGTAAAAATATCATTATTTAAATTGTAATAATCACCATTGTTAGATCCTGCAACTAAAGTACTATCACTACTTCCTATATCATTAAAAATTAAAGATGAAGAAATATCGGGACTATCAGCAACATCAACTAAACTTAAATAAGCTTTAGCCCCATAAAAACTACCTCCATCAGTATATAATCCACCATTAGTAGCTAAAATTACACCTGTTTTATGTCTATCTATGGCATTAATTTTAGGAATAACATCATATTCTGTTTTTATAAAATTAGAACCATTACTAGAAATATAAATATGTTCATCAATAACAGCAAACATCAAATTAAGATTAATAATAATTTCAACAGGAAAAGATGATCCTATTGCCTTTCCCCATCCATCTTGATTAAATGATTTGTAATAAATTCCATCACTTCCGCCTACAACCATATTTTCTTTAATAAAACCTAAAGTATATAAATTGTTAGGTAATCCTGTTCTATCTAATTTAGTCCATGTTTCACATACATCATTACTGTAATATATGTTTTTTTCTGTAACTACATATAAAATATCATTATAAAATAATATTTTTTTAACAACTGGATTTAAAACATTTGTAATAAACCTATCTTGTATTTCTTGATTTAAAATATTTATTGACAAAAATCCACCATCTCCACCTACAAATACTAAATGTTCACTTTCAACAACACTAACAGTAGTAGGGTATGGAATAGATAAAGTTGTTTCTAATTCAGAAGCCTCTTCCTCGTAATCAATTGTAGAATTTAAAACATCATAAAAAGTATGATCTCTTGGAATAATATATTTAGATTGTAAATTACTAATATATTTTGTCATTTGATTTGGAAATTTCTTTTCATTAAAAGTTCCCAATTTAACTATATTAGATTGTTGAACTTGAGACAAAGAAGATGGCAAGCCAGAATTTGCAAATTCAAAACTATCTTCCAACTCTGTATGATTTAAATCTCCTATTTTATCTAAAGTAGAACCAAGAATATCTACTCTTAAAATATCATATTTATCAAAAACTTTTTCAAAAGTAAAAACCCCATTAGTAATATCAACAGTAACAGGATTATCTGGGTTTTGATATATAATATTTTTATTACTATCTTTTATTCCAGAATCTTTATATAAATTAGTCGTAATAATTGGAAGAACAACAGGAACTCCATCTATAAATCTTGCTTCTGGGTACAACTGAGATAAAAAAGATTCAATTCCATTCATAATATTAGATACATCATTTATGGTTGCAGAAGAACTTGTAAAATTATCTATTAAATATTGTGTATTATCTTTATATACCTGAGCAGTTGAAGGATTAGAATTAAGAGTGTTAAATATTGGAAAAACAAAATCAGAAAAAAGAGTTTCTTTTATAACAATATCTGTAGATTCTGAAACAATATTATTATTTAATCTAAAATTAACTTTTGAATTATATTTTTGTATAGCCCAACCTTTATTTTGAGATATATACTTATTATATTCATTAACAATTTCTACTCTTGCATCAAAAGATATTCCTTCATCAAAAGAAATATTTTGAAAACCAGATTTATAATTATTATAATAAAATCCTAATTTCTGTAAAACATTACCTACATAGACAGAAGGAATAATTGTATCTTTTTCGTCATATTGAATCCATATATTATTATTTTTTTCTAAAATAAAAATTCTTCTATCTGTTCCAAGATATAATAATGACTCTATCTCGTTCAAAGAAGTTACCACCACATTATTACCTTTAACATTTATCTCAGGCAAAACCCTTAAAATCTCCAAAGAAACATCTTTAAAAATATTTGCATAGGACTGAGTAGCAAAAATCCCATCAGATGTAGAAATATATAAAATATTATTAAAAATAATCATCTTCCTACTTATATCAGCATCTAAGTCTATTATTTTTTCAAAATCTCTACCTACTTCCTTTCTCCAGATCTCATCATTTGTCAAAGCAAAAATATAATTTCCTATTTGAATAAATTGAAAAATCTTTTCTATTTCACTAAATTCAGAAGTAAAATTCCAGGTAGACCCTTCATTATCAGATACCAAAAGTCCTAATTCGTTACTCACTAATAATCTATTTTCATTAACATCATATAATAAAGCATAAGCTTCTGTACTTCTAGGTCCAAAAATACTCAATTGCTCCCACTGAAAGAAAATATATGCATTATCCTGTTTTAGTTTATACACTCCTAAATCAGTACTTATATATAAATTATTAGAAGAATCTTCAACTATATCTCTTATGACTTTTACATACTCTGTTCCTTCCATTAATTGCCAATATGAAAAACCAACCCCTTTTCTATAATAAACTCCTTGATTTGTTAGTGCAAAATAAATACCTAAACTATCTGAATAAAATAATTTAAAAATAGCTGTTGGAGCGGAAAATCTATATTCCCAACTGTTACCATTATCGGGACTAAACAAAATACCATTACTACTAGCGGCTATTAATTCTGTTTCTTTGTATTTAATTTTTAAAATATCATAAAAAGCAATAGATGTTCCAATTCTATTTTTATCAATAATACTATACAAATCTTGTCCAATAAAATGATATACAAAATTATCAGAACTTGCCATTTCTCTTTTGACAGGAATAAGAAATTCATTTATTCTTCCTTCATGACTAATATCTGGTAATTGTAATTTATTTATTTCTCCACTTATTATTTGAGTAGCACTTAAACCTTCCATATGTTCTACAGACAATTCGTTTTTAACTTCTGAAACACCAACCAATTCCAAAGAAACAGATGGAGCACTAAAATAAGGAGATATTTCATTATCTAAAGAAGAATATAATACTTGAGAAAAAAGAATTGTTCCAAGAGAAGAATCGACATTATATGAAATAGGAGAAAATCCACTTTCTGCTTTTAATAAAGAAGCTTTATCAATTACTCCTTTTGAATTTTTAAAAAAATTACTATTTATATTTCCATCTATCTTTACAATATACTGTTCTGCTCCAGATATATCATCTTCAGTTATGTATTTTTGAAAATTTGAAGTAATCCAATCAGTAACAATAATACTTGTATTTAAATCAATTCTACTATCATAATCAACAGTATATCCGTGAGTATGAGTGCTTAACTGTTTAGCCACAGATTCTTTAATAGGATCTTCTAAATTTTTTATATTTCTTTTTACAGTTGTGTCAATATCTATTACTTGTTGACCATTATTTTCTGTATATGTTATTATTTTTGCTAATATTATAGAATTAAAAGGAGATACAGAAGATTCTGTTATAAAAATATCTGCTTCATTACGAAATTTTCTTACCAAATAATAATAAATTCCATCATCTATTAAAGCATCCCTATCAATAAAATCATTTTTTAAAGAAGACACATTTCCCACAATTTTAAATGAATATTTATTTAAATCAGAACGTAATATTTGATATCCATCAAAATCTCCACCTGTATTATCCCACATTAAATAAACATCATGAACACCTAAGTCGGCAGCAGTATCTCCCAGATCAATAACTAAATTTTGAGGAGTAGGTAAAGATACAGAACTACGAGGAGACCCAATTAGTAAAGAATAAGAAGCATAATTATCAATAACAGGATTTAAAGATTCTTCACCAAAAATATCAACAGCAGTTATAAAATACACATAAGTAGCATCGCTATTAACATCATAATCCTGATATTCATATTGGATTGATGGAACAGTATCTATAACAGAAAAATTATTAGGAGATAAAAACACACTATACGTTGCTCTATAAATTTTATAATATTTAATTCTATCTGTATCCATCAACTCCCAAGTCAATTTTATTTCCCCTTCGACACATGATATTCTTTGATCTTCAGGAATATTTGGTTTTTCTAATAAAACTTCATTATTTATAAGAAAAAATATAGTTTTTATATAACTTTCATTTCCCTCAATATCAACGGCTTTTATTAAAAACTCATATCTTGCATCAGATACAATTAAATTATTTGGAATAATATAAGTATTAGCTTTATATAAGTTATCCCAATTTAAAAGTATATTATCAGGAATACTAGGATTATTCTCAAAATAAGTTATTTTACAAAATGCTAAATTATAGGAAAAAAATTCAGAAATACTGTTGTCCCATGAAACCAATAAAGAAAGATCTGATTGTTGTTCTATATTTAAATTAGTAACAGGAAAAGGATTTTTAACAATAGGAGAAACACTTCTTACTATAATCCCATCACTAGAATTTCCATCTTCATCTGAAGTTTGTACAATAATAGAATAATTTGTATGTTCTTTAACAGATTCATAAAAAATATCATTATCTTTATTTCTAAAAGGAAGTAATTTTACATTAAGATTTCTTGAATTTTCTCCTAAAACTATTATAGGTTCAGATTCTTTAGCTCCATTTTCTATAATAGTAACCAAAAACCTATCTGGCATATCAAAATAAGCATCTAATTCAAAATTCCAACTTACTAACATTTCGATATTGATATCATCTGCAACTCCCTCTCTATAATTAATATCAACACTTGATACTTCTCCATATTGAGAACTATCTCTTGGAATTTTAATTAAAGATAAACCATCAGACAAAACCCCATTAAGATTAACTGAATATAATGTTACCCTATATGGAACATTATTAGATAGATCATCAACAATAATATAATTTTCATCAGAATCTACAAATCTTTCAATAATAACTGAACTTGTTGAAACTTCATAATTACTATCTAATGATTGCAAAACAATCTTATAACCATTAGTACTTCTTATATTATTAGAAGGAGAAAAAGTCCAAATAGCTTGTATTAAATTATTACCAGAAAAAACTTGATAAAAAATAGGATTAAGAGGAGTATCTAAATCTTTTAAAGTACTAAAAGAAACACTATTGGAATTTTGAAAATTATCATTAACATCTACTGCATTGACTCTATAGTAATAAAAAGTATCTTGGTCTGCAGTACTATCTATATAAGAATTACTAGAAATTATCCCAATTTCTGTAAAAGTAATATCATCTGTACTTCTCATAATAGAATAATAACTAAAATCTACTTCAGTATTTAAATCCCAATTTAAAAGAACATGATATGCATCTGTAGAAGAAATAGCAACATTTTGAGGAGAACTTGGAGGCTCTTCATCATTATAAGTTAAACTAGAAATATTAGAAACCCTACTATAACCTCCAACCATTCCTTCTTTCATTTTCATATAAATATAAGTTGTAACATCATTAGAAATAGTATCAAATAAACTTCCATATGTTCTAGTTATAAACCTATCAATAAGCCCCCACCCTGACGACACACTAATTTCTCTTAAATTTAAATCAGAGACTGAAACATCCCACCCACTTATATTTCCATCACCTACAATATCTGCTAAAAGAGCAAATTGACTATCAATAATAGTAAATCTTTCCTTATCAGCAGATGCAGAGTAAACATCTCCCCATGAGAATGCTATTAATTTGTAATTTGGAGTTAGTAATGGCATTTTTTAACTCTATTAAGAAATTTCCAAAGCAGCCGTAGAATTTAAATTGACAAATTCATTATTTTCTAATTCAAACATTAATCCAAAATTCTTTACAATAGGAACATCTGAATATTCACCACAATATACTAAACTAGTAATATCCCTAATCTGGAACGTATAAGAGTTAGATGCAGATATAAATTCAGATCCATCAAAAGCATCAATTATTAAATAATATATCACTGATGGTTCAAACAAAGAAATATCTGCATCGTATACAATATTTTTAGAATTGTTAGAATTTATCGAAACCCCTCCTTCTGGAATAGAAGAACCATCTACAGACCATCCACTAAGATCATTACCACTATACACAGTTAAAAATTCATTTGTTCTTTCTGGATCTTCAAAAAACTTAATTCTAAAATTATAATTATGAGAAACACTATCACTATTGGTAAAATCAAATTCTATATCATCTACAAAAGTAGTAGCACAATTAGAAATAAATGAATAATTATCAGAAACTACTACAGAAATTTCATTACCTCCGCTATTATAAAAAGCCTCAACTTTAACAAAATAAAATGTATTACATCTTATATTAGCAGATCCAGGAACTACAAAGAAAACATTAGCTGTTTCATTATTATCTAACGAAATACCACTCACAGACGCAGCTTCGTTGTTAACATTAAAACCATTCTGAGAAATATCTGAAGATGCACTATAAACTAAATTATTTAACCAAACATCATCATATAAAGAAATTCTAAAATAATAAATCCTAGAAGATCCACTATTATTAGTAAAATCAAAATCTATAGTATTTAAATATAATTCTGAACTGTATGGACCATATTCTGGAATATCTTCTGGAGAAATTATAGAACGACTAGGGCTTATAAATTTAATACCAACTCTTAAATTCTCTCCATTTTGATCCATATTAAAAACTCTATTTTCATCAATTACTTGATAATCAGAAAAATCAACAGAATTAGTTGTTCCAATACCAAAAACTATATCAGCAGAAACAGGAACAACCTTTTCACTTGTTAAAATACCTTTTGTTAATTTACTTGGCAAAACAAAATTAGTTGTAAAAAAATGAACCGCTTCTGACGTAACAACTCTTATACTTGCTTTACTAAATAATGGACTGATATCCTTTTGATAACTAATTAAATCAACTTTAAATTGTATAAATTGCCCTTCTATAAAACTAATATCAATTCCACCACCCTGAGACAAATCAAAAGGACCTATCCAATCTTCTAACAAAATATCAGTCTGAGAAGAAGAAGATCTTAAATATGTCAAAACTTTGGTATTTTCTAATTCAGTTGCCTTCCAAGAAAAATTATCCCACTTTACTAAATCATTAGTTCCATCAAATATCTCGCTTTCGTAAATTCCTTTTTCTTGTTCTATTCTTTGTCCAGAATAAAAATTTCTGTCTCCTTCAAATGTAAAAATAACATTTCCTAAACTATCTAACTCTAAAATTTTATTTTCATTAACAAAATCATTAAGTTCAGTAATAGAAATACTATCAGATAAATCAGTACTCAAGTCTCCTTCTGTACTAAATAATTCTGATTTATTTCCAGCTTTATCAATAAGTTGTAAATATATAGTCTTTTCTTGAGTTAATGGTTCAATTTTTGTAATTAGTTTATCAGAAATAATATAAATATTATTTTTATTATCAAAAGTTATATCATTTATCTGTTCACTATGAGTATATTCCCAAGTCCATGAACCAGACTCAGATAAATAATAAAGAATATTTTCAACAGCAATATATAAAATTAAATTTCCATCTTCCTTAACAAAAGACTTAATTTTACTAACTCTACCTGGAACTGTTTGAAAAGAAACAAAAAAAGAAATACTATCTGTATCTGATCTTAAAACCCTAGCATCAAGCCCAGTTCCAGTAAAAATACGATTTTTTTCATTAAAAATAAAAGAATCAATAGAAACTAAAGAACCATTATTAGTATATGTTATTAATGCTGTTTTGTTTATTGGATCTATCTCATATATATATCCATCATTTCCAGTTGCAGCAATTATTTTATCATCAACAGAAACAATACTATTTATATTAGAATCAAGATCTCTTACTATAGAAACCAAAATATTTCCATCAAAAGACCATAATCTACCACCAGATCCTAGTCCGTCACCATATTCTGTTCCTGTTCCTTTTCCTGTTCCTATATATAAAACATTATTTAATTCTTGATAACAAAAAGCTCTTGATTCTTCAAAAGTAAAAATTACAAAACTATCAAAATCTACTTCTTCGTTAACAATATTAAAAACATATAATTTGGATGCTAATAAGTCAGAACCAACACTTATAATTAATCTATTATTGTATTTTGTTATAAAATCAACATATTGATCTTCATTAAAAGTATAAACAACTTGCCATTCTTCATCAGATGGATTATATCTATAAATTTTACCTGTTTGGGAAGTAGACGAGTATAAAGTATTATTATCAGAAAAATATATAATAGAACTTCCATCTCCACCTAAAATATCTAATTGATTTATAATATTTCCAGAAGTAAAACCTAAATCATGTGTTGAATTTGTAGAAAAATCTACAGAAGTTTGATCGGTACTCCCATCTGTTGTGAAATTAGAATAATTAGAAACAATCATCTTATCAACACCAGAACCAAAAATTCCATCACTTCCTGTCACAGACACCCTTACTAAACTTTTATATATTTGTTCAGTTATATTTATTGTTCCAGTAGGAGATGTTTGATCAAAATTAACTTTACAAAAAGGCATATCGAAACTTTGAGCATTACTAACTTTTATTTCGTTTTCACTTCCACTAACAATAGTATAAATATCTTTTCCTATAATATTAATTTCTTTAACTCTTATAACATTAGAACCTAATGCCTTTTGTTCAGCATCACTTTGTAAAAATGAAGATAAAACTTTTATATCATTTCTTACTATTATATCAACAATATCTGTAGATAATAATTTTGTATGAAATCTTATAACATTATTAGGAGAATACGAAATACTAAATCCATCACTTATTTTATTCCCATTTAAAAAAACTTCTACATGAGAATCTTCATCTATATTTTCCCCATCAGTAATAATATAAAATGTCTGAAAATCATCAAAAGTATCATTAAAAGATGAATATTGATTTTGAGAAAAAACATATGTAGAATAAGAATTTTCTTCATCATTAACAGTTATTTGATTAATAGAAGATAATGTCCCTGCCCATAAAATATTAGGTTCTCTCCAAGCTACACTTTTTACATTATCATTCCAAATATCTCCATTCATAGAATTAATTTTTTCAAAATTCATTCCCAACATTTTAGAAATCCCATTAGATGTTGCAATGTACCTAATAGCATTATTCCTAATTGTAATATCATTAATTATATTAGATGTTAAACCATTATTAACATTAAAAAATAAAATATTTCCATTTTGATATCTAATTAATCCATTTTTAGTCCCTATCCAAGCAACATTATTATCATCTATAATAATACATGTAATAAACAAACTTGGTAATTCTGTATTAATAGTAATTGTTTTCGTTTCGTCAATAGTCAGAACATCATCATTTGTAGATATTTTATTAAAAGTAAATATCTTAATACCACTGTCAGATGTTCCTACAAACAACCTATTATCTCTATCAAAACATAACGAAGTTATATCTCCATTTGCCCCTAATAAAATATTAAATCCATCAAAATGATTTATACTATAATAAATCAAACCTTTCATACCAATAAATAAAATATTATTTTTATCAAAAACAACAGTACGAATAGGCCCATCAGGACCAGGAAGAAGAGAATCGTCTGATGATTTTACTACATAAATAGTATTTTCATTATTTAAATACAATAATATACCACAAGGACCAACTATCCAAGCATCTTTATAATTACTCACAACAGCATCCATTGCAGAAGTATTATTAATAGAAATGCTGTTTTTATTTATTTCAGTTATTGTTAAAGGATCAACTGCATCATTTGTATAAAATTTAAAATTACCAAAAGTAGCATGTATATTTAAAGTATCAGAAAAATCTCCAAATCTTATTTCTTTACGATTTTCTTTTCCATTTATTTTTAAATCTGTAAATATGTAAGGATTAAAATTATAATATAAATATGGATCAGTTAAATCTCCATCAATATTTAAAAAAGTATTTCTTACTTCCGTAAATAACTCATTATTATTTAAAAAATCTTCATCATTTCTTAACAATGATTCATATATAATTGGTAAATCATTATTAAAAAAATTAGAAACAACAGGGAAATCCATATTACGTTGATCACCAAATGTTATTTTTATATCATAATAACCTGTTCCACTTGAGAAAAAAGCATCATATAATAAATTATAATATGCAACAAAAATACATTTTCTAGAAAATGATGGAAAAATATCAGGATCATAAGGACTATATGGATCTGGTCCAGGAGTAAAATCTGGATAATAATCTGACCATACATAAAAAACATCACCTGTAACAGAATTTTCAGACAATACAGGAAATTTAGCTCCTCCATTACTTATTGTTAAGACAATTACATCAGTTAAAAAATCAAAACTAGATGACAATTTTCTAGTATAAATATTATAATCATCTTTTATATTATCATGCCATGCTATAAATATATTTCCTGAAACATTAACTAAAATATTAGAATAATCCGCTTGGCCTACATTAGATGAAATAGTTTTTTCACTTGAAAGATTTCCTGTATTTGCATTATAATATAAAGATTTAATTATAGATGAATTATCTATCTGTTGTTCTGTCCACGATACAAATATATTATCTAAATAAGAACTAACAGATGGCCTAAGGGAACCAAATAAACTATTTGTTAATTGAGTGGTATCTCCCCATTTCAAAAGAACTTTATCCCATCTACTATAAAATATTTCAGGAACTTCTAACTTATAATCTTCCCATACTACATGTACATTTTCTTGACTATCAAGTATAATTTTAGGATACCTAGAATCTCCATTATCAAAACTAACTAAAATTTCTTCACTCCATCCTAATTCATTTTTATAAATAAAACTTATATTTGTAAAATCTATTTTTTTTGTTTGATAAACCACATAAATATTATTATTAGAATCAACTATAATATCTGGACTAAGAACTCCATAATCAGAATTTACTATTAATTCTGGGAAAGACCATTCTCCGTTACTATATTTTGAATAATATATCATCCCTGCTTGATTACCATCATCATACCAAACAACATGTATATCATTATTTAAATCTATAGCAACAGAAGGCTTTAGTCCATTTCCTTCTTTTGTAGCACTAGTAAAAAATTTGGTATCAGCTAATAAAGAATATGTAGAAATACCATTAGGTTTAGCATATAATTTTATACTATCTTCTTTACCTATTAATCTATAATCAACTTCTTGAGTAGCATCAAAAATAAATTTTTCCGATATATTGTTAAAATCTATTTCTTGAGGCAAAAAATAAATTGTTTCATAAAAAGATCCATCATTAACATAAAGTCCTAATCCATTAGGATTTTCTGTATTTGATAAAATATCATCATTATTTTCTACATCTATTACCCTCATATTAAAATCTACTGTCCATCCCTTTTTATTATCAACAGTATCAAACCATTCTGTTCCTGGTTTATTTTGAGTATAAAACCACTTCCCACCATTAGAGATATTAGCATATTCTGAATATTCAAAAGGTAAATCAAAATAAGATGAAATTGTTCTTGTCGCCATTTTTAATTGCCATTAAACAAAGTATTTATATTTAACCCATTACTATCAAAAGATATAGAATTATTTCCTATATTTTGCACTAGATCCCACCCATTATCATCAGGTAAATTATTATTTCCATCATCAAAAGATAAAGAATAGCTAAAATCAGATAATTGATAACTATTAAAAATAGATACTCCCTGAGAGTGAGCAAATATAGTATTTAAACCATTAGGAGATATATTTATTTTATTTATAGGAGAATAAGTTTTGTTAACTGTTAACATTTTTTTATTTTCACCTGAAATCATTTTGTAAATAGTGCCACCTTTATTTTCGTCTTGAGGATTTATTCCAAAAATTTTAGAATCTATAGAATCTTCAAAATAATCTGTTAATGAAATAACTTCACTCAATGGAAAATCTATTGTTTTATAAAACTGCAAATTACTATACTCTTCATCAATTTTTGGATAATAATCTTTCTCTGTTGTATAATAAAAATATTTATAAGAAACAATAAAAGAATTAGAAAATTTACTACCAATTTCTAAAGATTTACTATCTGTTGATTCAGAAAATAAATTTGTTCCATCTATAACTAATTCCCTATCTAAATAAATTTTAATATTATCATTTTTTCCAACAACTGTTAAAACATGAGTTCCCCAATTATTTAAACTATTAGATAAAGTACGAGTTACTGATAATAAACCTATTTTTTTATTATAAATTCTAACTTCTCCATATCTAGTCCCATCTTGAAAAACTATTGATTGAAATTTTGTTTCGTCAAAATCACCTTCCTCATAAATAGAAAAAGCAGTCTCGAATGTCCATCCTCTATTATTATCAACATTTAATTCCCACCTAGAACCTAATATACGAAATCTAACATATGAAAAATTATTAAAACTACTA
>Ga0114918_10003946_pt1 | contig 12967 bp, 12 predicted proteins | sample LantaG_FD_87015 | JGI IMG/M metagenome (GOLD analysis project Ga0114918, IMG submission 87015) | Deep subsurface microbial communities from Baltic Sea to uncover new lineages of life (NeLLi) - Landsort_02402 metaG | ecosystem: Environmental > Aquatic > Marine > Oceanic > Sediment | place...
CCCCGCTCTCTCATCCATTTCTCTCCCGCGCCCACCTCCTCAACAACTCACCCACCGCCATGCCCAGCAGGTCCACTGTTGCCGACCCGCGCAGCAGGACGCTGACCCCCAGCAGCACCCAGGGCAGCCAGGGCGCGGTGAAGGTGAGGACGCCCAGGAACGACATGAGCACGGCCGGGTGGCGGCGCGCCCAGACGTAGACGAGCGCGAACGCGAGCGGCGCGCCCAGGAACTGGGCTTTGGCGAGCGGGGCGGCGGCCAGCAGGGCGGTCCCACACAGGGCCAGCATCCACGCGAAATCGGACCCCCGCCCCCGGAAGGATCCCGCCTCCAGGGCGGACGCGTACTTGACCAGGAAGAACATGTGGAAGAGCCAGTCCAGGCCCAGGGGGCCGTAATAGAGGAAGGGGGTGACGATGCGCCAGAGCTCGGCACCCGACCGGGAGGCGATGAGGCGGGGGTTGAAGTACAGGTGGAAGGGGGTGATGAGCTGGGAGGTGTGGGTGTGTGGGTGTGTGCAGACGGGGAGGAAGAGAGATGAGTGAGGAGGGTTGAGGATGGGTGCAGACAGAGAGTGTTGCGTGTGTGGTGTGCTATTGCGTGCGTCGGCGCGCCCGTTCCCCCTTCCCCTTACCTCCAGCGCGCACGCGGCCGTCGTCAGGAAGCAGAGGGTGACGTACGTCCGGGTGACGGGAGGGAGCTGTGTGTGAGGGGGAGAGAGCGGTGAGAGAGGTGAGGGAGCAGGGGAAGGTCGAGAGAAAAACAGCGCACGGCGCAGGGTGCGGTTGCGCGCGTCGTGTCGCACGCCACGCCCCATATCATGCCGCACACGCACCGCCTTGTACCAGGCGTCCATGGCCTGCGTGTGTGTGTGTGCGTGAGGAGAGGGCGGGCGTGTGTGTGTGTGTGAGTGGAGAGAGAGAGAGGACGCAGGCATTGAAAACACGCGCTCGCACTCTCCCGCACAAGCGCGCTCTCGCCTTCCCGCACCATGGCTGCTCGGTCGGGGCGTGTGCTGTGGGCGATGGAGCAGGGTCCGGAGTGAAGAGCACGATGTGCCGCTGCTGGGAAGAGAGGGTCGCGGCGTTTTGCCCACGCGCGCGCACGCTCACTGCTGTGAAAACAGCGAGCGTTTTTTTTTCCTCTCTCGCTCGCTGCTGCACCTCCCCAAAAATGCGCCGCCGACCCCGCCTCGCCTGCCCGGTCGTGGCCCTGACCTGCAGCCTTGCCCTGGCCGGCGTAGTGAGGTGTGGTGGTGACGGGACCCGCCTCCCGTTCGAGGGCGGCGACGCGACCCGCCTCCCGCGTGCGGGCGGCGACGAGAACTCCCTGCTCCCGCTCGTCCTGTCGACCTGGCCGTGGACGGCCGCAGCGGAGGCCGGCGCGGCCGCCCTGGCCGCCTCCACCGCCGCGGGCGCGTCCCCGCGCGAGGCCCGCCTTGACGCCGTCGTCGCTGCTGCGACCTCGTGTGAACGCTCGCACTGCGGTGGGCCAGGGCACGGCGCCCCCGGCACTGTCGGCCCCGGGGGCTCGCCGGACGAGCGGGGGGGCACCTCCCTTGACGCGGTTGTGATGGACGGGCCCTCCGCCGCCGCGGGCGCTGTCGGCTGCCTGACAGCCTCGCCATCGGCCGCGGCGACAGCGCGGGCGGTGCTGGAGCGGACGGCGCACACGCTGCTGGTCGGCCCGGGCGCGGACGCGTTCGCCGCGGCCGCCGGCCTGCCGGCGCACGCCAACCTGTCCACGCCCGCCTCGGTGGCGGCCTGGGCGGCGTGGCGGGCGCGCGGGTGCCAGCCCAACTTTTGGCGGGCGCTGCCGGGCCTGCGGCCCGACCCGCGCGCCGCGTGCGGGCCGTACGTGGGCGGCGTGGAGGGAGGGGCCTCCTTCCAGCAGCACGAGCCTCCAGCCCGCATCTCGGCCGCCTCCCACGACACGCTGGCCGTCGTCGTCGTCGACGCGGGCGGCGCGTCCGCGGCGGGCGCCTCCAGCAACGGCGCGGCCCACAAGATCCCCGGCCGGGTCGGCGACGCGGCCGTGCCGGGCGGGGGGGCCTACGCGAGTGCCGCGGGCGGGTGCGGCGCGACGGGCGACGGCGACGCCCACCTCCGCTTTCTGCCCTGCGCGCACGCGCTGGCCCTGGTGGAGGGCGGGGCGGGGCCGGCCGCCGCGGCGGAGGCGGTCGTCGCGCGCATGGCGGCCGCCGTCCCCGGATACACGGGCGCCCTGGTGGTGGCCGACGGTGGTGGGCGGGTGGGCGCGGCCGCGGCGGGGTGGGGAGCGCCCGGCTTTGCCTACGCGCTGGTGCGCGGGGAGGGGCGGGCGCAGGTGGTGGGCGTGCCCAACCTGAGGAGGCGCGACGGCGGCGGCGGCGTGAAAAGTGAATGAGCAGCCTTGGTTTTTTGTTTTGTTGTTCCATCACCATCCATCCATCCTGTCTCTTCGTTATCTCTCCCTCTCTCGCTCTCTCTCTCTCTCTCTCTCTCTCTCTCTCCCCCCCCCGCCTGCACGCGGGCCCGCTGCCCCACATTGCCTTCCCAGACCGGGCTCTCTATCCCGCCTGAAGCCTTATCCAATGATCTCTCTCTCTCCCCTTCCCATCACGTGTCTGGCGCGTCACACGCGAAGCCCATTGCCCGCTTGTACGCGGCCTCCTCCGCCCGGGTCACCCGGTCGGCCGCCCAGTCGCCGCTCGAGGTGCGGCGGGCGAAGGCCTCCCGGCGGGCGAGGGAGGGGCCGGGCGGGGCGGCGGCGGGTCCGCCCGCTCCCGCGGCCACAGCAGCCACGGTCCCGGGCGCCTGGCCGCCCGGCAGGCGGGACCAGCCCTCCCAGCCCTCGAAAATCTCGTCCAGGGTCGCAAAGCGGCGGCCACCGGCCTTGAAGACGGAGTCCGGGTCCACGCCCGCCTGGTCGCGCAGCAGGGGCAGCAGGTTCTTGGTGCGGGCCCAGGCCGGGATGGTCTTGCCCCGCCGGGTCGTCTTGCCCGCGGCGGCAGGCTGGGCTGAGCCGCCCCCGCCACCACCACCCCCCGCAGCCAGGGGCGCCGTGTTTTCGTCGTCCTCGTCGTCAAAGTCGTCGTCCTCCTCGTCCGAGGGACGGTAGGGCGAGATCTCGTAGCCCGGGGTGCGGGTGACAAAGGCGACCGGGTCGACCAGCAGGCCGGCCCCCGCGGGCGTGCGCGCACCGGCCGTGGCGGGCGTGCGCAGCAGGCGGGCGGGCCCGCCCGTGCGGGGCGGCCCGCTGCCGGGCTGGGGCGGGGCGGCCGCGGCGGCGGCGGCGGCCGCGGCGGCCAGGGTGGCCGGGCCGGGCGTGCCCGCCGCCGGCGGGGCGGGCGGGGGCAGGCGGTCGGGGACAGGCGTGCCGGCGACCGGGGCGGCGAAGGCAGCAGCAGCAGCAGCAGCAGCGGCGGCAGCCGCGCCGTTCTCCAGGCGGCGTGGGCCGGCCGTGCCGGCGGGGACGGGCACGCCTCCCGCCGCCGCCCGGGCCGCCGCCGCCGCGGCCGCCCACTCGGCGGGCGCGGGAGCAGGCGGAGGGATGGCGGCAGCGGGAGGAGGAGGAGGAGGAGGAGGAGGACCGGGCGCCGCCTCGGGCACGGGCGGCGTGGCCTCGGCCACAGCAGCAGCAGCCGTCGCGGCCTTGGCCGCCGCAGCCGCGACCGCCGCCTCTTGAGCCGCCTTGGCCTCGGCGTCCGCCCTGGCCTTGGCCGCCGTCGCCGCCCGCTCCTCCCGGGCCTTAGCCTCCGCCTCTGCCCGGGCGGCCTGGGCCACCGCCCGGGCGGCCGCCAGCTCCTCCGCCTCCAGGCGGGCAGCCTCGTCGGCTTTCGCCTTGGCGGCCTCCATGCGCGCCGCGCGCGTGGCCTCCGCGGCCGCCTTGGCGGCCGCCCGCTCCGCCTCTCGGGCCGCCTCCGCCCGGCGCGCCACTTCAGCGGCCTCCAGGGCGGGCACGCGGACGGCGTGCTGGCCGGACGCGGGTGCGGCGGGCGGGCCGCCGGGCGGCGGGGCCGGCGCGGGCGTGGTGGCGGCAGCGGGAAGTGGGCCGCGCGGTGGCAGGGGGCCCGTCGCGTCGTCGTCGCCGCCACCGCCGCCGCGGCCTCCCCGGCCACCCACCGCGGGCGTCATCGCGTACGGCACCAGGCCGCCCAGGATGCCGCCCCCGCCGCCGGAGGGCGAGGCGTCGCCCGCCGACTCGGAGGCGGGCGCGAGGGTGGAGGCCGGGGAGGACACGGCGGGAGGTGGGCGAGGAGGGGGAGGCGGAGCAGCGGCAGCGACGGGGCGTGGGGGTGGCTGGGCGGGAGCCGCCATCGTCGCCGCCGCCGCCGCCTGCGAACGAGGAGGAGGGCGGGCAGGCGGCTGGGCCGGGCGCGCGGCCGCGGCCGGCGGGGGGCCGCCAGGCCGGGCAGCCTGCGGGGGGGCGCCTGGGCGGGGACCGGTGGCCGTCGGCGCGGCCGGCCGCGCCTGCAGCTGGGGCGGGCCGGTGGGGCGCGCAGCAGGCGGCGCGCCGGCGGGGCGAGGCGCGGGCGGGACGCCGGCCGGCTTGGGGCCGGCGCCCGGCGGGCCGGGCGGCCGGGTCGCGCCAGGGGCAGCAGCAGCGGGCGGGCGGGCGCCGGGCGCTTGTGGCGGTGGCCCCGCCTTGGCAGCAGCGCCGGCCGGCGGCGGCCCTGCCCCACGCCCGGCCGCAGCAGCAGGAGGCGGGGGCGGGGCGGACGGCGGCGCCAGCCGGGCCGCGCCCGGCGGCGGCGGCGCCTGCTGGGGCCGTGCGGCTGCCGCCGCCATCGCCGCGCCGGGCACGGCCGGGCGGGGCGGGGGCGCGGCAGGCGCGCCCACGGGCCGCCCACGGCCCGCACCGGGCGGCGACGGCCCAGTACCGCCAGCCGGGCGCGGCGGCGCGGGAGCTGCTCCGGGCGGGCGAGGCGGAGCCTGGACGGGTCCGGCCTTGGCCGCGGCGGGCGGCGGCGGGCGGGCGGGCGGCGCACCACCGGCCGCGGGAGGGCGGGCCGGTGCACCGGCGGGCTGCGCGCCCGCCGCCGGCACCGCCTTGACGACCGGCTTGGGCGGCGGCAGTGGCGGCGCAGCAGCAGCAGCAGCAGCAGCAGCCTCGGCCGGCTTGGCGGCAACAGGCGCCGGCGCCGGCGGGCCGGCGGCCACCGGCGCTGTCAGGGTCAGGACAGCAGGCCCCACCCCCTGCAGGGGCGGCGCCGTCTTGGCACCCACACGCGCCTTGGCGTCGGGCGGGGCGGGAATGGCCATGGGCGGGCCGCCGGACTTGGGCGCACCAGCGGCAGCGGCAGCCACGGCCGCGCCGAGGCGCGGCGGCGGAGCGCGCACCACGGGGCGGGGCAGCGGGGGGGTCGGCTTGGCTGGGGGCGGGGCAGCAGGCGCGGCGGCAGGGGCAGCAGGCGCGGCGGCAGGGGCGGCGGGCGCGGGCGCGGGCGCCGCGACAGGCGCCTCCTCCTCCTCCTCCACCGCCTCCGCCGCGGGCTCGACCGCAGGAGGCGCGGCCGGCGGCGACGGCGAGGCCGGCATCGGATCGGCGGCCGCGGCCTGCTGCTGCTCCTCCTCCTCGGCCGCGCGGGGCGGCGGTGTGGGCGAGGCCGGCACCACGACCGCCGCAACAGCCGCCTCGCCCGCCTTGCCGCGCGCGCGGACGGTGCGGGCGGCGCGGCCCTGGGGTGTGGCGGCCGCGCCCCGCTTGGCGCCCCGGCGGGTGGCCCGGGCGGGAGGAGGGGCGGCGGCAGGGGCAGCGGCTTCCTCCTCATCCTTGACCTCCTCCTCGGCAGGCGCGGCCGCCGGGGCCGCCGCGGCCCGGCCCCGCCCGGACCGGGCGGCCGACTTGGCCCGCCCGGCAGCAGCAGCAGCAGCAGCAGGGGCGGCAGGCTTGGCGGGCTTGGCTTCAGGCACAGCTGCCTCGGCCTCCACCTCTTCCACCCTGACGGGGGCCGCAGCCACTACGGCCGCCGCGGCCGCCGCCACCTTGCCCCGCCGCTTGGGCGGCTGCGGGGGCGGCGGGGACGGGGCCGCCGCCGCCGCCTGGTCTGCTTCCTCGGCCTTCACGTCAGGTCCCGCCTTGGCCCGGCGCCCGCCACGCTTGGGCGGCGAGGCGGCGGGCGGCAGCGGCAGCGAGGGCGGCTGGGCGGCCGCCCGGCCGCGCCCGCCCCGGGTCGGCGCCTCCGCGGGCTTGGCCTCCACCTGCACCTCCTCCACAGCCGGCTCCGCCTTGACGGGCGGTGGCGCGTCATCGGGAGCGGCCGTGTCTTCGGGGTCCGCCTTGACGGCGGCGGCCTTGGCGGCCCGGCCTCGGCCGCCCCGGGCTGGCGGTGGTGGTGGCGCCGGCGCAACGTCAGCTGGCGCGGCGGCGACGGCGGCGGCGGCGGCGCGGCGGCCTCGGGGCGCGGGCTTGGAGGTGGCGGGCGGGGAGGGAGGAGGGGCCTGTGCGTGCGTGAAGAGAGAGAGCGCGCGAGAGAGAGAGAGAGGGTGCCCAAGTACATCGTCGTGAGGAAGGCGGCGTGCGTTGGGCGGGGGCGCGCGGACGGAGAGAGAGCGCCGCCGCAACCAAATGCGCGCGCGCGCCCGACCGAATTCGGCACACACACTCTCTCCGCCTTTCTCGGGCTCACCTCGCCGCCTGCCACCTTGACCTTCTCCGCCTTAGCCACCGCGGGCGCCTCCGCCCCGCCCCGACCCTTGCGCCGGCCGGTGGGTGCGGGCGGCGAGGCAGCGGGCGCGGCAGCGGGCGCGGCAGCGGCAGCAGCGGTGGCGGCCGGCCCCGGCCCCGCGGACGCGGCCGAGCGCAGGCGGTCCACGACGGCACAGCCATCCGCCCAGGCCCAGGCAGCCACGGCGGCGACGCCCAGGGGGGGCAAGTCGCCGTAGGTGAGGCAGGTTGAGGGTGGCTTGCGTCGGGGCGGCATTTGGGAAGAGTGTGAGAGTTGAAGCGGGGAGCGAAAAATCGCGCCTGTGGGAGGAAGGGCGGCGTTGTCACTCACTGTAACTCTCACTTCACGCACCCGCCGACCATGGCGTCGCCGGGCCTCGCCGTCCTCACCCTCACCCTCGCCCTGGCATGGGCCGCCGCCGGCCTGGCCCCAGGCGGCGGCGGCAGCGGCGGCGCCAGCATCACCGCCCCGCCTCCCTCCTTCCCCCCGCTCTCCACAGCCGCGGCCGCGCCCGCCGCGGCCGCGGCCGCCGCCGACCTGTCCTCCCTGCCCACCTCCGACTGCTTCTCGTCCGTCCTGGCCGCCCTGGCGGCGTCCGGGGGTGATGTGCCCACCTCCGGCCTGCCCTGTGCCCGCCTCACCCACGCCCGCCAGGCCCGGGTGGCCCTAGCCTTTTTGGCGTGCCAGGCGGTTTTTTTGGGCGAGACCGATCTCCCGCCCTGCGCGGCCGCGGCGCGGGCGGGGCTGCCAGGAACAGGAGGAGGCGACGCCGCCGACGACGACGACCGCAACAGCAAAACGCTCAAGGCCTGCGTTGCCTCGCTGCCGCCCCGCCACTACACCTCCTTCCAGGGCTTCTTTCGGTCCGCCGCGGCGACCTGCCTGCACTACGCACACCGCGACTGGGCCGCCAGCGCGGGGGTCCTGCTGGAGCGCCTCGTGGCGGGCGGGGCGGCCGCGGCGGCGGCGTTGGAAGAAGTGCGGGGCGGCCTAGACGGACTGCGGGTCGGCGCGGCCGAGGCAGCCGCAGCCGCGGAAGCCGCCGCGGAGGCCGCGGCCCGCGCCGTCGAGCGCAACAGCGCCGCCGCGGCCGCGGTGGATGAGTTGGCCGCGGCGGAGCGGCGGCGGGCGGCGGCCGCGGCGGACGCGGACACCGCCGCCGTCGCGGTCGCGGAGGGGCTGGCGGCCATGCTGGCATCCATCGACGCCCGCACGGCGGGCGTGGCGGCGGCCGTGCACGCAGTCGCGCACTACCAGGCGGGCGCGGACGCCCTGCTGCGGCGGGCGCTGGGGCGGGCGGGCGCGGGCGCGGGGCGGGCCTTCTTCGGGGCGGCGGCCCTGGCGGCGGCCGCAGCGCTGGTGTCGCCCCGCACCCGGGCGGCCAGCCTGCCCCTGGTGGCGGGGACGGCATGGGTGCTGGCCCTGGAGCGGGGGGCGGCGGCGCTGCTGCCTCCCTTGACTGTCGCGACCGCGCTCGGGCGGGGGGGGGGCAGCCCCTGGCGCCCTGCCCTGCAGGCGGGCGAGGCCCTCGCGGCCGCCCTGGCGGCCGGCGCCGCCCGCCCGCTCGCCGCCCTAGCCGGCCTGAGCCTGGTCGCCTGGGCGTGGGCGACCTGGGAGGACCCCGTCGCGGCCGCGCGGGCGGCGCTGGAGGGCGAGGCCGCGGGGCTCAGGGCACTCCTGGCGATGCGGGCAGGGCGGGGGCGTGGGGTGGAGGAGGAGGAGGAAGAGCAGGCCGCGCCGGCCCGGGTGAGCCGGCGGCCGGCGGCGGCCCGCGCTGTCCGACCGACCGCCGCGCCGGCGACGCCCGGCCCCCGCGTGCTGCGTCCCCGGCGGCGGGCGGCGGGAGGGTGACTGATGAAACATTGGATGAAAGGTGGGTGGGCGGGGCCGGCCTCTGTTTTTAACACGCTCTCTGTTTTTGGTGTTCCCCTCTCAAAACCGCGCCGCCGCACACACACTTACACACGTCCCTCTCTCCTCCTTCTCAGAAGGGCGTCGCCTTGAAGCCCGCCTCCGTCAGGGAGTGCGTGGCCAGGGCGAAGTAGCCCAGGGCGTGGCCGATGGCGCCCCAGGCCAGGAGGAGCGGGATGGTGAAGCCGGCCGGGTCGCCCGACGACGCGACGACCGAGGACTCGGCCGCCAGGCGGTCGCCCGCCTCCAGGTGGGTCATGCCGTTCTGCTTGGGCAGGCCGGCCTTGGCCGCGGACTTCTTCTGGTACTCGAAGAAGACGAACCGGCCCAGGAAGAGGGAGGCGGCGGTGGCTGTGTGGGATGAGAGTGGAGAGAGAGTGGTTGAGTTTCGAGAGCGACAGGGGGTAAGGCGCGGCCGGGTGGAGAGAAAGCAGAGGGGGTCGCGCGCACACGGCCTCTCTCCTTCCCCTCACTTCCACCCATATAACTCACCGCCGGAGATGGCGACGTTGACGTCGGACAGGGCGCGAGGGGCGACAGTCATCTGAGAGGGTGGGTGTGGGGGGGATAGAGTCAGAGAGAGCGCGCCGGCGCCGATGCGGGGAAGGGGGGCGACGGTGACCCGCAAGCGCACGCCCTGCGGCGGCCTTGCAAGCCCTCTCCGACTGGCAGGCCACGCCCGGCGCCTGGCCAGGTTCACGCCCGACCTGGTCCGGGAGTGGGAAGTGCGAGCAAAAAGGGGCGCAGAGGGGCGTGGAGGCAGGCGCCGCTCGCTTCGGCTCAGCCTCACCCTCAGTCTTTTTGCTCCTCCCGCCCGCCCTCGCGCGCCCCGCTGGCGCCACCCGCCAGTCCCGCCGGTATCACTCAGGGCGTAGTGCGATGGGTGTAGCGCCCGCCCGGGTGGGGGCGGAGGGCTGGACCGGCCGGGGTCGGGCATGGGGCGCGCTCCAAGCGCCGTCCTCTATCGCCTCCAGCGCGAGGTTCAGAGGGAGCGGGAGACCCGGCGCCGGCGCAGAGCGACCGAAGGAAAAATTGCGTGCCTTCCCTCTCCCCGCGCACGCAGCGCGTGCCATTCTCCCTCCGCCTCCAAACTCACGTTCCGGCCGGCGCGGCGGGTGGCGCCGCGGGTCGCCAGGGGCGCCCGGGTGCGGGACAGGGAGGCCTGCATGGTGTTCGCGGAGAGAAGAGAGGAGAGGCGAGGAAGAGAGGATAGAGACTGTGCACACAGCTGCGCCCCGCCTTTCTGCTGCCCTTTCTCTCTCGAGCTGCCCTTTCTCTCTCTCTCGTCTCTCAACACACCCTCGTTTCCTCTCATTCATCCGCCAGCTTGTCCGCCCCAAAGAACTGTTGCCGCAGCCCCAGCACCGCCTTGCGCGCCAGCGCGGTCGCCACCCCGACTACCACCGCCCCGCCGCCCGCGCCCGCCAGCCGCCCGGGCGACACACTGCCCGGCACCGCGGCAAAGGCAACCACCGCCGCGGCCGCGCCGACCAGGCCGGCCCCCCACACCACGGCGGTCAGCACCGCGGCCGCCCAGTCCAGGCGGGCCACCGCGGCCAGGCAGGTCGGGCAGTGCCGGGTGTGGCGCTCGTAGTGGTCCAGCAGGGCGGCCCTGGTCAGGGCGGGCGCGGGCGGGGCGCGGGGGTCCCAGTCGGGGCCCCCTCCCGCCTTGTCAGACAGGAAGCGGTGGAACGCGCCCACCCCGGCGTCCGCGGGCGTGGCCAGCCAGTAGGCCCGCCACCCGGTCGGCGCGGCGGCCAGGCGGGCGCCGATGGGGTGCAGGACCGCGTTGTCCTGGTCGACCAGGGAGTGGGAGAGCGCATGGAAGAGGGCGGAGGAGGCGAGCTTGGCGAACGCCCACCCTCGAAAGCGGGCGGCCAGGGAAGGGCGGCGGCCGCCATGGCCCGCCCAGGAGGCGTCCCCTGTCCCAGCCGCCCCGGGCGCAGGCTTCTGGTAAAACTTGCCAAAGGTGGACGTGAAGCCGGGCTTGGTGGGTGTGAAGTAGAGGACGGCGATGGCCTGGCGGCCGTCGTCGAAAGTGTACTGTTTTCAGCAGAGAGGGAGAGAGAGAGAGAGGAGAGAGAGGAGAGCATGAGGGAATGGAAGGGCTAGGGCCAGCGAGGCGGGGGGAGGGGGCAGTAGACCCACCCATTTTTTCGTCCGCGCTCTCGTTCCGCCGCCGCCACCCGCCCTTACCTCCGCCCGTAGCCGCCCGGGCGCCGTGAACTCGCGCTTACCGACCTACGGAGGGGAGGGAGAGAGAGATGGAAAGTGAGGGTTGCGCGCCCTCTCCTCGCCGCCCCCCTCCATTTCATCTCCTCACCCGCGCACGCGCGCGCGTGCTTCCATCTCATCCCTCTTCTCCCAACTCTTTTTTCTCGTCTCTCTTTCTCACCATCTTCTCCGCGATCTGCTTCTTGGTGTACCCGCCGTGGCTGACCGTGAAGCCCGTATCCGTCAGCCCCGGCGGGTCCAGCCGCATCACGCACGGCGCCGCCCCCGCCCTCGTGTTGGGGCCCATCACTGCCTCATGCAGGAAGGGCGCGTGCGAGGGGTCGAGCGAGTTTTCTGTCATCAGGGACCAGTCCACGGGCGCTACCTGGAAGCCCCACTCGCCCGCGGAGCCTGGGTACGTGGCAGAGTCGGCGCCCGAGGTTTCCGGGTACAGGGGCAGCGGAGTGGACGCCGCCGCCGCGGCGCCGGACCGGCCGGGCGTGGGCCAGACCCAGACCAGCCCCTGCTCCACGCGGCACGGCAGGCTGGCCAGCCGGGCGCGGGCGGACCCGCAGACCGTCGCCTCCGCTTTGGCGTCCGCGGCCTGCGGGTTGGCCACACAGCTACCGTCCCCGCTGAACGCCCAGCCGTGGTACCGACACGTCAGGATGCCGTCCTCCAGGCGGCCGGAAGACAGGGCGGCCAGGCGGTGGGGGCAGACGTCCAGGGCCGCGTTCCAGGCCGCCGGCTCGCCTTGGGAGGGCGGCGCATGCCACAGGACGACCTCCGTGCCCAGGAGCGTGACCTGGGCGGGTGCCGCGCTGTCCAGGGAGGAGGCCAGGGCGACAGGGTACCAGGCGGACCGCCAGGTGAAGGCGGAGGAGGGAGGAGCGGGCGCGGTGGGCGCGGTGGGCGCCGTTGTGGCCGCTGCTGCGTCGAGAGAAAAGTGAGAGCGCGGGCCTGGAATCTGAGCGAGAACCCTGTTCACACACACTCACACACACTCGCGCACCGCTATCAACTGCAGCCACAGGCGTGGGACGGCGTTGGCCGCCAGCCGGGCGGCCGGCCCCGGGCGTCGTCGTCGACGCCACAGATGCAGCACCGACCGCGCGGCGCGCACTCGCCGGCCGGCCGGGGAGGCCCACCTGGCGAGGCCCACCCGCCAACCTAACTGGGCCAGGGTGGGCCGACAAAGCGGCACCTTGGAGGGAGCGCATTTTTTGGGAGGGGCGGATGCGGGCGTGGGCGTGTGTGAGGGGGACGCGCTGGCCAGGAATGGGGGTTGTGCGCGAGCGAGGAGGGAGAGAAACGCGCCTCGACCTCCTCTCGCACTCTCAAAATAAAATAGATGGTCCTGGGCGACGCCACCAACCGCCGCCCCGCGCCCGCGGGAGCGCCCGCGGCGCCTGACCACCTGGCCAAGCCGACGACTCAGACGCTGGAGCCGCCCGTCGACCTGTCCCGCCTGTGCCTGCAGGGCGGGCACTCGGGCTGGAAGCCGCGCGGCATGGGGGGCGCGCCGGCGGTGCCAGGCCGGGCTGCGCCTGCTGGCGCCGCGCCGGCGGGCCGGGCCGCGCCTGCGCCTGCTGCTGCTCCTGCCACCGACCGTGCCCCTCCTGCACGGTCAACAGCATCTGGAGCCGCGCCTGAGCCAGGCGCCGCGCCGCCGTCCGCCGACGCCGGCGATGCCGGCGCGCCCCCCGTCGCGCTCGCCAAGGTCGGCTCCGGCGGCAGCTCGGGCGGTTCCGGTGCCCGCACCCGGCGCACCCGGACGGCGGCCCTTGTGTTGGAGGAGGCTGTGCGCGTGAGTTTGTGGGCGAAAGAGGTCGACAGGGGCGTGTGTGCGCGTTCGGGGAAAGAGAGACGGCACGCCCGCCGCGCTCGATGCGCGCTCTCTCGCTCTCCTCAACCACTCTCCTCACCATTCAACACAGCCCGCCTCCGCCGACCCCATGGACGAGGACGAGCCCGCCGCCGCCGCCCCCGCCGCCGCCCCCGCCCGCACCAGCGGCCGCCGCGGCGCGGGCGCAAAGGCCAGCCCGACGGAGGCGGTGGGTGCGGCGGCCGTGCCTCCCCCCCCCCCCCCCCCCCCCCCCCCCCCCCCCCCCCCCCCCCCCCCCCCCCCCCCCCCCCCCCCCCCCCCCCCCCCCCCCCCCCCCCCCCCCCCCCCCCCCCCCCCCCCCCCCCCCC
>Ga0114918_10003948_pt1 | contig 12963 bp, 9 predicted proteins | sample LantaG_FD_87015 | JGI IMG/M metagenome (GOLD analysis project Ga0114918, IMG submission 87015) | Deep subsurface microbial communities from Baltic Sea to uncover new lineages of life (NeLLi) - Landsort_02402 metaG | ecosystem: Environmental > Aquatic > Marine > Oceanic > Sediment | place: Baltic...
GAGAGAGAGAGAGAGAGAGAGAGAGAGAGAGAGAGAGAGAGAGAGAGAGAGAGAGAGAGAGAGAGAGAGAGAGAGAGTGAGTGTTGTTCGTTCTCGACGTCGCCCTCGACCTCGAAAAAAAAAAAAAAACTCATTCCAACAACTCTCACCCTCCGACCACCGACAGCACCCCGTTAAAGGTCGGGTGGAACTTGGCCAGCGCCTCTGCCTCAACGGCGATCTGCGTTGCGAGCTCCCTCGTGGGCGAGACGACCAGAATCCCGATCTTGGATCCCTTGGCGACGGGGCGGGCGAGCAGGGCCTCGTAGGCAGGAATCAAAAACCCGAGCGTCTTTCCCGTCCCCGTTTTGGCCTTGCAGACCAGGTCTTTGCCCTGTAAGGCCGGAGGCACCGCCGCTGCCTGCACCTCGGTGCATGTCTCGTAGCCCAGCACCTCGTGCAGGGCCCTTTTCGTTAAAGGAGAGATCGGGAGCTGCTCGAAGCGGGTCGAGGTCAGGTGCGCCTGCGTGGTCGAGGACATCATGGGCTGCTGGGAAGCGAGTTTCGGGGCCCTGGCGGCGGGGGCCCTGGCGGGGCCTGCGCCGAGGGCGTTGGCGATCTGTTGGTCGGGGCGGAGGAGCGTGAGAGGGGTGGGTGGTGAGTGAGAGAGGAAAAGGGAAGAGAGAGAAGAGGAGGTCAAAACGGCGGCGAAACAGAAGGCGCTGCTAGTCGGCATCGAATTCTCATGCGCCGCCCGGGCAAAGACTCTTCCGCTCGATCCATGCTCCCAATTCTCTTTGGGATACAAGAGTAGGATCCCCTGATAGCTCAGCGTCATCAAAAAAAGAGGAAGAAAGGGACGCAGGCAGAAAAGGCGAGCGCGAAAAAGATATGCGTTTTTCTTTTTTGCCGGCAGCGGCGGCCCGATCGATCGCTCGCTTGCATGCCTTTTCCGGATTTTCGTTCCGCTCCACAAGCCCTCAATTCCGTCTCTCTTTTCCTCTCTAGCATACCTTGTCAGCCTTCATGGCCGTAGAGGGCAGGCTAGGGGCGAGGCCGGGGGCGGGGGCGAGGCCAGGAGCGAGCCCCGGAGCGCCTCCATTGCCTCCTCCGCCACCGCCGCCACCGCCGCCTCCACCGCGGCGAGCCCTGCCTCCGCGAGAGCGCGGCCTCCTGGCTCCTCCTGCGCCTCCACCAGCTCCGCCGCCGCCGACGGAAGGGCCGTCGGTCATGGACGCGAACGCGGCTGCTCTGGGGAGGAGAATCTTGCTTCGTCGGCAGAGGGAGAGAGCGGAGAAAGGAAGAGAAGCGGAGAGCATGAAAAGAAACTCGGGGGGGGAAATAGTGTTTTTTTTTCCTTCGCTTTTTTCCGTTGTTCGTCAAACTCTCTCGACTCTCGCTCTCCTTAACTCGCTCTCTCTCTCTTTCCCTCTCTCCCTCTCCGCCTCTTCATGAGCAGCCTGGCCAAGCTGCTTGCCGAGGCAGCGAAACCGGTGCTCAGCGAAGCGGGCGTCTGGAGGAAGCCGGCGCGCTCTGCGAGGGCCGCGGCGGCGTGGGCAAAGAGCTTCGGCGGGTAAGGAGATGAAGGTGGAGAGAGATCGATGGCTTGATTCGGAATGCTTGTTCTGCTTTCGTTTCCTTTCCTCGCTTTTTCCTGCTCTCTTCGCGGAGGCGAGCCAGACACGCGAGACTTCAGCCTAGACTGAAGCTCATTTTCAATTCAATCACAAACTAATTACAAAAAACAGGGACGAAATCGGCGAGATCGCATCGACGACGACGACGACGACGACAACGACGGCCGCCGAAGGAGCTTCTTCGACCTCGACCTCGACCCCTCCTTCATCAAAACCCAAACCCCCACCGAAGCCCTTCGGCTTCCGCCGCTTCAAGGGCCACAAGCACGACCGCGAGGCCGCGCTTCGAAGAGCCAAGACCGAGCTCTACATCTCCTCGGGTCAGGCCGACGAAGACATCAAGGCCCACAAGACCGCGAAGCGCGAGCTGGGCCTGGGAGGGGCTTCTCCTATCGACCGGCTGCTGACTCAGGCGTCGGAGCTGAGGAAAAGGGTCGGGAGGTCGGCCCCCGTGACCGGGAAGGGGCAGCAGGGCAAGTGAGTTGGAAGAGTTGAGAAAGAAAGAAATAAAGAAAATGCAGACGGAAAGAGAAGAAGAAGAAGAAGAGGAGAAGAAGAAGTGTTCTCCTCTCCTCCCTCCTCCTGCTCTCCCCCCGCTGGGAGAGGTCGCCGCCCTCGGGGCCGCAGCCGGCGTGCGGTGGCGCCGCCTGCCCCGCCTGACCGAGGCGCAGCTGCTGCTCAGGGAAGAAGAGGAAGATGAGAAGAAAGGAAGAAAAAGGGAGTCGGTGCCGCTGCACGCGAGGCTCGAGGGCAGGCTCGTCCCGACATCTTCTCCCTCGAACCCCTCTCCTTCTTCTACTTCTTCTTCTGCCGCTGCCGCTCGCCTCGACAGGGCGCACGCCGCCGTGGTCGACGGCTTCCTTTCCGAGAGATCTCGCGCGGAGCTGCTGTCGCTGGTGGTCTTCGGGGGAGCGAGCGGAGGAACAGAAGGAAAAGAAGGAGGAGACAAAGAAAAAGAGAAAGGGAAAGGAAAGGCGACAGCTCGACCTCAAGCTCGAACCTACGACGAGAACTCCGGCGGCGCCGGCCTGCCGAGGCCGCGCTGGGAGCGCAGGACCGCGGATTCCGTAGAGGCTGCCGCCGCCGAAGAGGAAGGAGGAGAAGGCGGCAGCGAGCGCCGCCTGGGCTGGGGCCTCTCCTCCGCCGCGATCGACGACCTCCTCGACCTCGCCTCCTCTTCCTCTCCCGCTTCCGATCCAAATCGTCCTCCGCCGCCGCGCTCCTTCGCCGAGATCGGCTCGAAGCTCTCCGCGATGTTCCCTGAGCACGACTGCCTCTGGCTGCCGTCGGGGAGCATGGAGGGAAGGGAGGAAGAAGAAGAAAGAGGAGGAGGGAACGGAGGAAACTTTTCGACCTCCCCTCCCTTCCTGGCCAACGCCGCTTCTTCTTCGGACGCCTTCTCCTACCACGTAGACTGTGACCCGGACTCCACGCACCCAAACACTCCCTGGGCCTCGGCCTTCGGCCACTACGTAAACGGCGAGCCCAACAAGCCTCTGCTGGCCTCGATAATAATCTACCTCAACGCGAGCTGGAGCCCGAGCTTGGGAGGCGAGACTCTCATCTTAGACTCGACGGCGGGCGTCGGGTGCGCCGTGCTGCCCCGCCCGGGAAGGGCCCTGATCATAGAGAGCGACGTCTTGCACAAGGTGTGCCCCCCGAGCTCATCCGCGGGAGGGAGGCTGCGCTTCTCGCTCGTGCTCAAGCTCGCCCTCTGCCCCAAGAAGAAGAATTTAAACGACAAAGTCAACGTTCTGTCACGTGACTGGTGGGGCCAGCCCGCGGACCTGGGCTCGGCCAAGGCCCTGTCGGAGCTGGTGAGGAAGGTGGGGGAGGAGAGGAGGAGGGGCGGGGAGAAGAAGAGGCAGCAGAAGCACGGAGGTGGAGAAGACGGAGAAGAAGAAGATGGAGGAAAAGAGAGAGTGGAAGCGACGAAGAAGCAGGCAAAGACAGGCAAATGAGTTTCTTTTTTCTTTCTTTCTTTCTTTCAACGTGTGTGTGTATAAAATAGAAAACGTTTTTTCGGTTAACAACTGATGGGGAAAATGAAAAGAAGAATCAATGGTTTTTTTGGCTGTCGTCGTCGGAAGGAAGGAATGAAGGTTCGGTTTCGCTCGTTTTTTTTTGTTGTTTTCGGTTTCGGTTTTGATTTGTCGTTTTCTCTCTCTCTCTCTCTCTCAACTCTCTTCAACTCTCTCTAATTGTTCGCTCGCTGACTGTTTTCTACTTGTACAAAATAAAAAAAAGGAATCAAGGATCATCTTCGCCTTCAGGCCGCAGCAGAAGTCGCAGAAGAAGAAGAAGAAGAAGAAGAAGAAGAAGAAGAAGAACTCCTCGTCGCCGTCGTCGTCGCTTCCGCTTCCGCTCTCGCCTCTTCCTCAAGCCTCCTCTGCTCCTCTGCCTCCCTGATCGCCTCGGGCCCGAACAGCCTCTCCACCACGGCCCTCCCCTCGGCGATCCCGGCCCTGATCGTGGGAACGTCGGTGCATACGGGCGCGTAAGAGGCAGCGGCACCGGGGAAGACGGGATAGAGCAAGGTCCCGCCAAACTCGGGGCGCGTCGCAGCGGCGGCGCCGCGGTCCTCCAGTCCCAATTGGAGCATCTCAAAGTCCGCGAGGCCGAAGGAGGCGACGAACTCGACCTCGCGGCGCCAGACGGGCTTCATGTACTCCGGGGACATCACCGCCTTCTTGACGACGCGCTCGACGACGCCTAGAAAGAGAGAGAGAGAGAGAGAGAGAGAGAGAGTGATAGAGAAAGAGAAGGGAAAAGGGTGAGCGGGGAGGGAAAAGTTAAAATCTTTTCTCTCTCTCTCTCTCGACTTTGAAAGAAAAAAAAAACGCTTCCTCTTCCTCTTACCTCCAACGAGCCTCGCCACCGCCCCCGCCGGCGGGGGCCTCGTGCACAGCGCCAGCACGTGCGTCGCCCCGTCGTTGATCGCGGCCCTGAAAGGGACAGGCTCGAAAACGGCAGCGTCGACCAGCCTCCTCCCTCGGTGGAAGACGGGCTCTCCGGCCACCTCTGGCACGTTGGCCGAGGCGCGGAGGCAGGTGGCGAGGTCTGAGGCGTCCTCGAAGTCGTCGAGCACGACCGGGGCGAGCGAGTCGACGCAGGAGGCGATGACCTTCAAAGGAACGTCGGAAGAGACCACTTTGTCCCAGCTCAAGGGAGCAGCGCCGGAGGGGCTCATGATCTCCTCCAGCAGGAAACCCAGGTCGAGGGCAGGGGGAGACGCCACGTCTTCGTCTTCGTCTCCGTTTCCGGTGACAACAGCCTCTGCTGCTGCTGCTGCTGCTGCTGCTGCTGCTGCTGCTGCTGCTGCTGCTGCGTCGGCGTAGCTGTCGAGCGAGGAGGAGAAGTCGCCCGAGGACAACGAGGAAGAGGAGAGGGAAGAGGTGCTCGAGCTGCTGTTGCTCGTTGAGCTCGCTCCTCCCTTTCTCCCGTTGCTCCCTTTGCGGATCGCAGCCAGGCTCTTGGGGTTGAGCACCTTCAGCCTGCGCATGTCGCAGAAGCGGTCGTTGGCGATGTGCTCCTGGAGTTGATTAATTTTTTTATGATTTGAAAAAGAGAAAGGGAGAGAGAGAGAAAAAAAGTTAGTTTTTTTTAATCGTTTCTCCGCCCTTCCCTCCCTCCATTCCCAACGCTTCTTTTCTCATTCTCTCCCTCCCCTTCTCCTCTCTCTATCCAACTCATTTTTTTCTTACCGGGTAGATGTCCACCCCGTCTCTCTGCCCCGACAGGAAATAGGTCGCGTTGATCGCTCCCGCCGAGGAACCGTAAACGCAGTCAAAGACGTCGCGGAGGCCCAGATCATGCAGGGCCTGTAAACCCCCACCGGAGACGGCCCCGCGCATGCCCCCACCTTCGACGACAAGCGCCAGCTTGGCCGTGTCCCCCGGTGCGCGCTTGCCCGGTTTGGAACCCGAGCTCGCCCTCTGCCTGACCAGTTCCAAGACAGGGTGTCCGTGGTCGATCCTGGGAGGTGGCGGGGGGGCCTTGGACCTCTCTTTACCTAAAGAGATGACCCGTCGCCTCCTGGTGGGGAGGGGAGGGGCTGCGGAGCGTTGCGGGGAAGGGGGAGAGCCGGGAGGGGAGCCGGAGGGAGAGAAGGGGGAAGGGGAGCCTGGGCGGCGGAGGCGAGGGGGGGAGCGCGAAGACGGCGACGGCGGCGACGACGGCGACGACGACGACGGAGAAGATTCCGATTCCGCCACAGTCGAGGTCCTTGCCGCTCCTCTGCTGCTGCTGCTGCCGTTATCTTCTCCTTTCTCCACCCCTGCCTTTTGCTCCCTCCTCCTCTCCTGCAGCGCCCTGGCCAGCTTCATCGGAGCGGGGACGACGTTGGCGGCGACGGACTTGGCTCCACGCGAGGCCGCCGCTCCAGCGGCGGCGCCGGCGCGGGCGGCGAGCTGCCGCGCCGAGGCCGCCGCGGCCTGGCGGGCGGCGACGGCCGTGGGGGTCTTCGTCGCCTCAAGCAGGGCGCGGAGCGGCTTCGGGATGGACGGGGAAGGTCTGGACTGCTGCTGCTGCGCAGGAGGAGGAGGAGGAGGAGGAGCAGCAGACGGAGCAGCAGGCGGAACAGGCGACGGAGCCTGTGTTGTTGTTGAGTTTTTTTTTTCCGCGTCGAGGTATCGGAGAGTCAGCCGAGGGAGGGAAGCGAAAAGAAAAAAAAGAAGCAAAAAACAAGACGCATCCTGCCGCGCGCTGCCAAGCCGCTCTTTGCCCCTTTCTTGTCCGTTTCTTCCGTAACGGGCGTAGAACACGTCGAAATCTCTCGCCTGGAACAAAAACTAGAACCACAAGCTCGCTGGCGAGGGAGCATATCACGGAGATTCGGAGAGGAATTTCCAGAAAGACAGAAAAACGTGGTGGAGAAAGAAAACGTTGACCACGCCTGTCACTCACCTTGGAACTGCCCGCCTGGACGGCCTCTGCTGCCTCCTGCGAGGGGGTTGCGGCAAGGAAAGGCGCCAGCGAGCGTCTCACGGGCCTGTGGGACCTGGGGAGCGCCGCACGAGGCGTGGCGAGCGAGGAGGTCAAGGGCATCGTGATGTCGCTTGCACTTCTTTTTCGACGCAGCAGGCGATGAGAAAGAAAAAGAAAAGACGAGTGCTTTTCTGTCTATAGCTTTGCTAGCTGCTAGCTGCTCGTGTCTTGTCCCGGGTCTGTCGCTCTATTTCTCTCACTCTGTGCTCTGGGGGCAGGAGAGAAGGAGAAGAAATAAAGAAGGAGAGCGGAGACAGACGAAGAAGAAGAAGAATGAAGAGAGCTTGCTTGTGGTCTAGAAAGCTTTCGAAAGACGCTGAACGAAAAAGTGTTTGGAGAGGGAGGGGGAGAGCTCATTTTCCCGTCAAAACTCGACGGCGGGCAATCGAAACTCCGAGTCTCGCTCGCTCGCTCTCCAATGCGCCTCCGCGGCGCCCTCTCCGCGCTCCGCTCGCTGCGGTCCCGGGCACCAGCCGTCGGCGTGATCTCTCCGGTTGCTCCCCTCCGGCTCACCAGGACCGCAGCAGCAGCGGTAGCGTCGGCGAGCGGCAGGCTCACGAAATCGCACCACCACCATCATCGACGACCGCTGTCTTCTTCACTCCCCTTTGCTCGACCTCCTCTTCGCTGCCCCTTTGCTGCCCGCTTCGCCTCCGCGGCAGCCGCTTCCCCTCCGCCTCCACTACCCCCCGTCGAGGTCGACGTCAGCATCGACGGCTCGCCCCTCATCGACGGCTTCGACGCCCTCGCCGAGGCCCCCAGCGGCCCGGAGCTCGAGGGGCTCGCGCGGCAGCTCGAGGACGACGCCCGCGAGGCTGCGGCCGCGGCCCTGAGGTTCGCGGCCAGCCCGAATGCTTCTTCGGACCCTTCCTCCTCCTCCTCCTCCGGGTCTCCTCCTCCTCCTCCTCGCCTCTCGATCCTCTCGCTGGTGCTCTGCGACGACGCCACGATCGCCGGGCTCAACGAGGAGTGGCGAGGGGTGGAGGGCCCGACCGACGTCCTCTCCTTCCCGCAGGCCTCCCCGAATCGCAACGGCAATGACGAAGAAGAAGGAGGTGGAGGCGCCTTGCCCTGGGAGGTCCTGTCGCAGTTCCAAAACGCAGGGACGCAGGCAGAGGACATCGAAGAACGAGAGGAGGACGTCGACGTCGAAGACGAGGAGGACGATGACGAAGAAGAGACAGAAGGAGAAGAGCAGAGCTCGTCTCTGCCGCCGAGGGTCTTAGGCGACCTGGTGCTCTCGCTCGATACTGCCCAGAGGCAAGCCCTGGAGAGGAACCATTCTCTCAGAACAGAGTGCCGTGTCCTGCTCGTGCACGGCGCCTTGCACCTGCTAGGCTACGACCACGAGGATAAGAATGACGTCACGGAAGAGGAGGCGGCGGAGATGGCGAGGGCCGAGAGGGCGATCCTGAAAGAGCTTGGGTGGGACGGCGACGGGCTGATAGACTCCGCGACCAAGGCCGGCGAGAGAGGAGGAGATGGAGGAGGAAGCTCTGCTTCGAGCTCTTCTTCCTCCTCTCCTTCTGCTTCGAGCAAGAACAGCACCAGCAGCAGCAGCAGCAGCAGCAGCAGCAGCAGCAGCAGCAGCAGCAGCGCGCGGAGGAGGTCTCTTTCTACTTCCTCTTCCTCCTCTTCGTCGAAACCAAAGGCGAGAGCCGTTGCGATCGACCTCGACGGAACTCTTCTCACGTCCTCCTCCCGCGCCTGCCTCGAGGGGGCCGCTGCAGCGGCGGCGGCGGCCGCCGCGGGCGTGTCCGTCATCATCTCGACGGGGAAAGCACGGCCGGCGGCGGCAGCTGCCCTGGAGAAGGCCGGGTTCGGCGGCGTGCTGGTGAGCTCCGAGAAACCCGGGGTCTTCTTGCAGGGGCTGGCCTCTTACGGGAGGGCAGGGAGGCGCGTCGGAGGGATCGAAAGCGATTCTCCCTCTTCTTCTTTCCCTTCTTTACCCGCGTCCGTGGTGCGAGCTGCCTTCGAGTTCGCCTCTGCCACCCCCGGAGTCTCCGCCGTCGCCTTCACCGGCGACGAGTGCTTTTCGATGAAGATCACAAAGGATACGGAAGAACTTCATACTGTCTACCACGAGCCGCTGCCACGAGTACCCGACGGAGGCATCGAAGAGCTGCTGTTTTTGGATGGACAAGAAGGGGAAGCGGCGCTCTCGTCGCGAGTCCTCAAGATGCTCTTTGTCGCCGAGCCGTCCCGGGTCGAGTCGCTGCTGAAGCCTCACTGGCGAGACTTGCTGCTCTCGGGTAAAAAGTCGAGCTCGAATCCCCATTCTTCCTATTCGATCCCTGCTGGCCTCGCTGCTCCGATGCAGGCCGTCGCCAATATGCTCGAGCTGGTCCCCTCCGGCATCGATAAAGGCCACGGCCTCAGCGCCGTTCTGAGAGATCTGGGCATCGACCCCCGGGAGGTCGTCGCGGTCGGCGACGGCGGCAACGACCTCCCGATGATGAGGGTCGTGGGGCTTCCAGTGGCGATGGGTAACGCCGTTCGGGAGGTCAAAAGCGTTGCGAGGCACGTGGTGGGCACGAACGACGAGTGCGGGGTGGCGGAGGCGATCGAGCGGTTTGTTCTATGAGAGTGAGTGGAGGTGAAGGAGGGAAGGAAAGAAAGAAAGAGAGGCGAAAGCGGTTTTTCTTTCTTTCTTTCTTTCTTCGAGTTTTTTGTGGAAAAAAGAGAGAAACTCGAGAGCTACGAATGTAAATAGAAAAGAGTGCGGTTCATTGATATTCTTATTTCTCTTTATCTCTCTCTTTGGCGGTGACGGAGGGACGATAAGGGAGACAGCAGGAGGAGGTCGAAAACGACGAAGAAGAAGAAAAAAATCACAACCTCCCTCCTCTCTCGCGTCGAGAAGCGGCGAATCGGAGCTAGCGAAAGAAGAAAAGGAAGAAAAGAAACTCATTCCCTCCTCCCAACCATGGAGGCCGCGTCGCCGCAGCCCCTCAACCTCCATGACGAGCTCTTGCGCGACTTCCATGACACGGTGAGCATTGGAACTCGCAAGGAAAGAGGCTCCCGAGTGGTCGCGTGGGGGGGCGGAATTAGAAAGAGGGATGGAAAAGGCAAGGGCCTCGATCACCTCTAGCAAAGCATGAAAAGAAAAAAAAACTCCAGAACAAACGCGCGGGAGCCCACTTCTCTGCTTGCTTCCTGTTCAATTCCTATCGTAGCTGTGTTGATTTGACGTGCTCTCGCAGCTCGTGGGAAGCAATTGTCTCTCGGGGCACCGCAAGGGCCCTCCCGCGCGAATAGAACAATCGGGGAGAGAGAGCGAGAAAGAGAGCTTGCCGCTTTTCGTCAATTCCATTCCTTCTCTCTCTCTCACCCTCCTTCTCTCTCTCACCCTCCTTCTTCTCCTTCCTTCTCCTTCCCAACCTCCGCAGGGCATGTACGATTACGCGTCGCAGCTGGGCCTGATCCAGGAAGGGGAGCTTCCGGAGGTCCGCATGCACGGTAAGGAAAAGAGAGAGAGAAAAAAGAGAAAAAAGAGAATTTCTTCAACTAGAGCGAGGGCTCGATCGGCGCTCTCGAAGAGGGCGAGCGAGCGAGCGAGGGCGACCAAGCCAAATGTTGGAGAAGAAAAAAGAGGAGGGAAACTTTGAACACACGCTCTCTCTCTCACTCTCTCTCTCTCTGCTTCTCTTTCATGCTTCCACAAACCTCCCAACAGAGCAATGGACGCAGCAGCCCGGAGCAGCAGCAACGACAGCAGCAGCAAAGACCGACATGGAGGAAGAAGAAGGCGGCGGCGAGGAAGAAGCAGCAGAGAGGCAGAGGCAGAGCGCCGCCGCTGCCTCTCGCCCGCCGCCGCTGCCTTCGACTTCGCCGCAACAACAGCAACAGGAAGAAACGGGCCTCCCTTCTTCTTTCCTCGAGTCAGAGGGGGACATGGTCGTCGGCAGGGACGCGCTCCGCGCCGCGGCGGCGCTCGCGGCCCGCGCTGCCGAGGCGACAAGGCGAGCGAGAGAGAGATTGGCCGCTGCGGCGGAGGCGTCGGCCGCCGCCGCCGCGGAAGCGAGAAGAGCCAAGATGAGCGGCGGCGGCGGGAATGGTGGAAGAGCTGGCGACGAGAACACGACGACTGCGTTGAACGCCGCCGCGGCAGCTCTCACCACAGGCCGCGGGAGCAACAAGCGGAGAGCAAACGCTGCCGCCGCCGCCGCAAACGACACCTCCTTGGTCTCTCCACCCCCAACCTCCTCCTCGGACTTCATCCCTTCTTTACCTTCCAGCGCCGTCTATTCTGCAGCAACGGGGGCCAACAACATGGGCCTGCGCCATTTCTCCCTGAAGGTGTGCGAGAAAGTGGAGTCGAAGGGTCTGACGACGTACAACGAGGTGGCCGACGAGTTGGTTCGTGATCTGAAGGACGAAGCGGCCGCAGCAGCTGCTGTCGCTGCTGCGAGTGGCGGCGTCGGTGGTGGTGCTCTCCCCACTTCCACCGGCAGAAAGAACGATTCTCCTCCCGGGTCCGGAAAGGGCAAGTACGGATACGGCAGCAGCGATGCCGCCCTCGTGGACGGAAACCCCGGTTCCACCTCGACGACGCCCCGCCCGATCCGCAACCCCCCTCTCGGCAAGAGCACCTTTGACGAGAAAAACATCCGCCGCCGCGTCTACGACGCCCTCAACGTGCTCATGGCGATGGACATCATCACCAAGGAGAAGAAGGAGATCATGTGGAGGGGGCTGCCGCTTCCTGGAGGGGCGGCGCTGGCCTCTGCGGCGGCGAGGCGGGGAACGATGACGGCGGGGACCGGGGTTGCGGCGATGGCAAACGGCGGCTCTGGCGCCACGGGCAGCGCAGCAGCAGCAGCACTTAACACTACCCACCCTCCCTCTGCCTCTGCCTCCCCTCTCTCCTTCGCGGCCCGCCTCGCCAGGCTCCGCGCCGAGCGCGACCAGCTCCGCGCGGCCGTCGACAGGGGCTCGGCGTTCGCCGACGAGCTGTCGAGGCAGGCGACGGCTTTCGTCAATTTGATCGCCAGGAACGCCGACGCCCCGGCTCCGCTGCTGAGGGCCGCGGCGGCCAAGGCCGCTGCCGAGGCCGCGGAGATCGCGGCTGTGTCATCTGCTGCCGCTGCTGCGGAAGCGGAGGCAGCAGCGGCAGCGGCGAAGAAGGCGACAGAAGGAGGAGAAGCTACTCCGACGGCGCCGGCGACGCCGCCGACGCCTCCGCCGCTGTCGCTGCCGACCCCGCTCCCTCTGCCCTTCATCCTCATCGCTGTCAGGCCGGACGCCGCCGTCGAGGTGCAGATCGCCGAGGACAACTCCGCGGCGGCCTTTGACTTCCACGACGCGCCCTTCAGGATCACGGGCGCGGAAGAGGTAAGAAAGGGGGAGGGGGAAGTTTTTTTGGAATGTTTTTTTTCGTGAGCGGGAACAAATTAAAAAAAACGCGAACCCACTTTCTTCTCTTTTCCGAAACTCAAACAACAACAAAACACCAGGTGCTCTACCAAATGGGCCTCGACAAGACGGGAGAAGGGCTCACGGCAGCGGAGGCCCTGGCCGCGGCGGCAGAGACGATCGAGGAGATGGAGCTTCGGGACGAGCGAGCGACGGACGTGGCGGAAGCGGCGGCGGAAGCGGCGGCAGCAGCAGCAGCACCCAAGCAGCAGCAGCAGCAGCAGCCTCAGCAGCAGCAAGCCCCTCCTGTTCCCCTCTCCCCCAACACGATCAACGCCGCGCTGTCGTTCCTGGGCGGAGGGGGCGAGGAGGAGGACATGCTGAGCTCTCCGGTCCCCGTGTCGAGGGCGGCGACGAAAGGAGGAGCAACAGCAACAGCGGCAGCGAGGGGCGGCGTTTCTGCTGCTGCTGCTCCCGTTTCTACTGCGCCTCCCGTCTCCGCCGCCCCGTCCCTCGGGACAGCAACGCCCGCGGCGGCGGCGGCGAACGGGATCGCGGCGACAGCGTCCCCCCTCGCAGCCCAGCCGGGCGCGGCGGCGGCGGCGGCGTTAACCAGCAGAGGAGGGATGGACTTTTCTTCTCCCGTGGGAGGAGGAATGAACGGCAACAGCCTCGCAGCGCGCGCCGGCTCCCCCTGCGGGGTCGCCACGGCGAGCGCCGCCACCGCGGCGGCTTCTGCTTCCATCGCCACTGCGAGGGCCGCCGCCGGAGGAGTGGCCGGGGGAGCAGGGAGGCGCGGGAGATCGGCTCTTGCTTAGAAAATAAAAAAAACGAAAACTCAAAACCTTCTTAAAAACACCATCAAGCTTTTCTCTGCCCTCTCTCTCTCTCTCTTTGCCTTTCTCCCCCCCCCCCCCCCCCCCTCTCCCCACCATAGATCGCTTTTTCCTTTTTTTTTTTTTTTTTTTTATTTTTTATAAATCGTAGGGAGTGGCACACGGGC
>Ga0114918_10003949_pt1 | contig 12961 bp, 13 predicted proteins | sample LantaG_FD_87015 | JGI IMG/M metagenome (GOLD analysis project Ga0114918, IMG submission 87015) | Deep subsurface microbial communities from Baltic Sea to uncover new lineages of life (NeLLi) - Landsort_02402 metaG | ecosystem: Environmental > Aquatic > Marine > Oceanic > Sediment | place...
AACAAGTGAACAATGACCAATGAACAATGACCAATTACGCCGCGTCAACTGGAGAGTCATCCTCGGTCTGCTGGTGAGCGGCGTATGCCTGTACATCGTCATCCAGAACCTGCAGCCGGCGGAGGTCTGGCGGGCCTTCAGGCAGGCTCACTATCTGTGGATCGTGCCGGCGGTGGCGCTATACCTCTTCGCGCTGGTGGCCCGTACCGCCCGATGGCAGGCACTTCTCTCCTCCGAGCGGCGCATCCCCCTGCGAGAACTCCTGCCGACGATGGCCATGGGCCGGGGGGCGAACAACGTCTACCCTTTCCGCACTGGCGAGATCGTGCGTGTGTTGCTGCTGCGGCAGCGCAACGGAGTTCCCGCCGCCGCCGGGCTGGCCTCCATCCTGGTCGAGCGCGTCTTCGACGGGCTGACGATGATCCTGTTCCTCATCCTGGCGGCCCTCATCGGAGGCCTCCCCGATTACCTGCGCTACATCGTGTGGGCAGCAGTGGCGGTTTTCGGCGCTGCGTTGGCGCTGGTCTACGCGATGGTGTTGTGGCCCGTCCCTATCCAGCGCCTGGCAGAGTGGCTCATCGCCCGCCTCACCCCGCAGCGTTTCCGCCCGCGACTGCGTGACGTCGCCGGGCGCTTCATCCGTGGCTTCGCCTCTATCAGGTCCGTCCTGACGCTAACCCTGGTTCTGATTTTCTCCATCGCCGTGTGGACGGCCGAGACGTTCAGTTATCGCCTGCTGATGAACTCGTTCGACTTTGGCGTTGACCTGCACCACCTCCTTTTGATGAGTAGTGCGGCCAATCTGGGCACGGCGCTGCCGTCGGGGCCGGGTAACCTGGGCACCTTCGACGCTCCAGCCATCCTGGTGTTGACCCGTGTCGGCGTCGCCCAGAACACAGCCATCAGTTACCAGACGTTGCTGCACGCCGTCTTGTGGTGTACGGAGACCTTCGCCGGGCTGTGGTTTATGTGGCGCAGCGGTCTCGGCAAGTCGGACCTGAAGCAGACGCTGGCGGAAGGCTGAAGTCCAGGAAGTCCAAAGTCCGAAGTTCGAAGTCCAGGGTCTGAAGTCTGAGAGGGGGGAACGATGAAGATCGCGATGCGTGCCAGAGGAGAGACAGAGGGGCGATGGAGAAAGGTGGTGGACCGCAACTACCGGGATGAAGCCCACTTACAGCGGCTCCTGTACGAGTCGCCCGACCTGATCCCCATCGAGGACCTGGGGGAGGGGACCATCGGCCCACGACTGTTCATCAAGGAGGCCGGCCTGCCGGGCTCGGGCAACACCGATCTGATTGGCGTGGACGAGGCGGGGGACATCACTATCGTGGAGTGCAAACTGGCCACCAATTCTGACATCCGCCGCAAGGTCATCGGCCAGGTGCTGGAATACGCCGCCTACCTGTGGCAGATGCCCTACGACGAATTTGACGGTATCGTCCAGCGCCGGGAAGGGCAGCCGTTGGCGGAGTTGATACGCCAGCGACTGGAGGAGGGCTCCGTAGAGGACTGGTCGGAAGAGGAGTTCCGCACCAGCGTAGTGGAGACGCTGCAGCAGGGGACGTTTCGTCTCATCATCGCCGTGGACGAGGCAAGCGACGAACTGCGGCGGATGATCCAGTATCTGAACGCCAGCGGACCGGCAGGCTTCAACATCTACGGGCTGGAGATGCGCTACTTCGCCGACGACCGGACCGAACTGCTGGTGCCGCAACTGGTGGGGATGACAACTCGAAAGCCCGCAGTAACGATAAGGCACAAGCGGTGGGACGCCGCGAGTTTCTTTCAGAAAGCCGAGATGGATAACCCTCCTGAGGTGATGCAGGTGATGCGCGACCTGCTGGAGTTCGCCGAGCAGGAGGCGGATAAAGTGTGGTGGGGGACGGGCAAGGTCTACGGCTCCTACACCTTCCACTTGCTGCGAGACGAGTCAGTCATCTCAGCGTTCACAGTTTTCACCACCGGTAAGATTCAATTCAACCTGGGATGGGCTCATGGGCGGGTGCCTGACTCTTTGTTGGAAGAGTGGATTGCCGCCCTGCGCAGAATCCGCGGATTTCGGACACTCCCAGACGATGCCCTTGGCAAGTGGCCTAACTTTTCCCTTGCCCGCGCCTTCTCCGACCCAGCCGACCTGGAGCAGTTCGAGCAATCGGTGCTGGCGCTGAAGGAGGCCATCCGCCGCCTGGACACGTCCCCGGCGTAGCGGCCATTGGGATTTGGTCATTGGGGTTTGGGATTTGGGGCCTGCCTGCTCACGGCAGGGAGATAAGGGCATAGCGGTTGCTCATCTCTAACCAGGCCAGCCAGAAGTCGCCCTTGGCGATTTGAATGGGGGCATTATCGAAGATTGATCGTAGTCCGCAGGGCGGCCAAGATGGTTTAACACCATTGCTGCACAGGCAGCAAGGCAATCAGCCGCTTGTCTCATGCTATGAAGTGGCACGCTCAACAAGCGCCTGGGCATGGTGTTGTAGCTCCTCGATGAGTTCTTTGGTCACCAGGAGTTGACCAGTTTGAGCATCCACGTCAACGGTGCCGACCTGGCCTAACCTCCCATGAGGTAACACGGAAAGATAGACTGGCACACGCCATAGAAACCGTTCGCCGTCTATTACCAGGCTTGGTTCATCGCCCCCCATGTGATCACTCACGTGGTCTAGTACGTAGCCTGTCACCTTCTGGCGTGCCACAAACGCGGATACGTTGAGTTCGGCCTGGACGCGGACGTCTACCCATACCTGCCCGCGTGTCAGGCTGCGGTTCTGAAGTATTAGCGGTGTAGTAGCAATTTCCATTTTGCGGCCCTCCACTGCAACCTTATAATGTAAAATTGTTATTACTCAGGCTGCCCGTGATGCGTCATTCCGAGGAGCGTAGCGGCTTGCCCTGAGCGTAGCCGAAGGGACGAGGAATCTCGTTCTTTGAGTGTCAAATCATTGCCAACGCGAGATTCTTCGCTCCCTTCGGTCGCTCAGAATGACGATGCCTGAGTAGTCATGTAAAATCTATCATAGCGGTAAAGTGAGAAGTTGTCAAATGATGGACATCGGCATCATTGGCGCGGGTATCACTGGCCTGACGGCAGCCTACGATCTGACGAAACAGGGCCACGCCGTCACCATCTACGAGGCACGTCCCTACGCCGGAGGGCTGGCAGCCGGCTTCCGCGACGAGCGGTGGGAGTGGCATCTTGATCGTTTCTACCACCACTGGTTTGCCTCCGACGACGACGTAATCCGTCTGATTGACGAATTGGGGGCCTGCGACCAGGTCTTCTTCCCTCGCCCCACTACCTCCATCTACCACCAGGGCCGGCTCTACCCGATGGACAGTCCTGTTCCCCTGCTCCAGTTTATCCCTTGGCCGCCGCTGCACCGTGCTGTTCGGACGCTTCAGTTTACCCCGCTGCCGCTGATGGACCGTCTGCGGGCCGGGCTGGTAGGTGTCTATCTGATTCTGACCAGGAACTGGCGACCGCTGGAGCGCGTTACGGCCGATGAATGGATGCGCCGGACCGTCGGCGAGCGGGCCTACGACGTGATGTGGAAGCCGCTGCTCATCAGTAAGTTCGGCGAGGAGTACTACCGGGACGTGAACATGGCCTGGATGTGGGCCAGGTTGTATAAGCGCACTGCCAGCCTGGGTTACTTCGTCGGCGGGTTCCAGGGCTTCGCCGACCTGCTGGTCGAGCGGGTGCGGGCGCAAGGCGGAGAGGTACGGCTGGGGACGGCGGTGCGGGCCGTCCGCCCCACCGCCGATGGCCGCCTGCGGCTGGAGACGACGGCGGGCGTCGCCGAGCACGGGCGGGTCATCGTCACCTGCTCCCCTCAGACGATGCTACAATTGGCCCCCGATCTCCCCTCCGACTATGCCGCGAAATTGGCCCGGCTCAAGTTAATGGGTGCGGTGGTGCTCATCCTGGCCCTCAGGCACCGCCTGACCAAAGGCCACTACTGGATCAACCTGCCCAAGGGAGACGGGTTCCCCTTCATGGGGCTGGTCGAGCACACCAACTACGTCAGCCCGGAGCGTTATGGCGGCGACCACCTGGTCTACTGCGGCGACTACCTCCCGCCCGACCATCCCTACTTCCGCTACAGCAAGGAACGGCTGCTGGAGACCTACCTGCCGGGCCTGGTCAAGATCAATCCCGATTTCCGCCCTGACTGGGTGCGTGCCAGTTGGATGTTCACCGAAGAGTATGCTCAGCCGGTCCCCACCCTCCACCACTCGCGCAACATTCCGCCGCTGAGAACGCCCATCCCCGGACTGTGGATGGCGAACATGAGCCAGGTCTACCCCTGGGACCGGGGCACCAACTACGCGGTGGAGATGGGGCGGCGGGTGGCGCGGGAGGTGGCTAGATGAAAGCAGCCATTCTCGCTATCGGCGACGAACTGACCTGCGGCTACCGGCTGGACACCAATTCCCAGGTCATCTCCCGGCGACTGGCGATGGTGTCGCTGGACGTGATCCTCCACCTGACGGTGGAGGACGATGCAGAGGCCATCCAGCGTGCGCTGCGCACCGCGCTGGATGCGGCCGACATAGTCATCATCACTGGCGGGCTGGGGCCCACGGAGGATGACCTGACCCGTCAGACCATCGCCGCCTACTTCGGCCTGGAGTTGGTGGAGGATGCCGAGGCGCTGGCCCGCATCCGAGGGCGGTTCGCCCACCGGGGCCGCACGATGCCGGAGAGTAACCGTATCCAGGCCCAGGTGCCCGCCGGAAGTACAATCATCCACAACGACAGAGGTACCGCTTCCGGGTTCTACCTGCGGGTGGACGGGAAACACATCTTCGTCACCCCTGGCGTCCCCTACGAGATGGAGGGCATGCTGGAAGGATTCATCCTGCCCCGGCTGCGGGAATTGGTGGGAAGCGGTCATCACGTCCGGCGGGCAGCGCTCAAGGTCTACGGCCTGCCGGAGTCGGAGATCAACGAGCGCGTCCGGCCCATGCTGGCGCGGGGCCGCAACCCGCTCCTGGGGCTTCTCCCCCACCGGGGCACCATCACCGTTGAGGTGGTCGTCGCAGGCAGCACACCGCAGGAGGCAGAGGCATTGCTGGCGGCGGATCTGGCGGCGCTGCGGGCCGAACTGGGGCAGTACGTCATCAGCGAGGACGGGCGGGATCTGCCCCAGGTGGTGGCCGACCTGCTGGTCGAGCGCGAGCTGACCATCGCCACGGCGGAACTGGGTACCGGGGGACTGGTGGCCGCCCGCCTGACCGAGCCAGAGGGTAGCGAACGCTGGTTCCGCCGCAGCGCAGTGGTTGACGTGGAACTGGCATCGCTGGATAAGCCCAGGGGAGGTAGCCTGGCGGATGAGGAGACCGCGCTGACGATGGCTTCGACCGCGCGGTATGCCACCCATGCCGACGTCGGCGTGGGTGTGGGAGAGATCGCCATTCCCGAAGACAGCACCCCCCAGCGGCCCTACGGCGTGGTCCACGTGGCGGTGAACCTGCAGGGGCGGGAGACCTGCCGCCGGCTGAGTTTCAACGGCGACCGCGCCCGTGTGCGGGAATGGGCCGCCGACGGAGCCCTGGCACTGGTGCGGGAGTGGGTGCTGGAGCAAGAAGAATGAGCGAATGTGCGAATTACGAATATACGAATGTACCGCTTGACGTGTCTGCCTTTCTTGCTGTATACTGGGTGCAGTGATGAAAGGGGAAAGGAGAGAGCCGATGCCCGAACAACTGCTTGATTTGACCATCTCCCTTCGGGACGAAGTGGACGACGAGGAACTGGACCGCCTCACCCGGCAACTGCGCGACGAGATTGACGAACTGGACGTCGAAGCGGCCGGTCTGGCGCGGGGCGCTGAGTTGCCACCGGGCGCCAAGGGTGATCCCATCACCGTCGGCAGCATCGTCGTCGCCCTGGCCTCTGCCGGCGTGTTCACCAGCCTGATTGAGTTGTTGAAGTCCTGGGCGCTACGCCGCGAGGGGCGCACGATCACCCTCAGAGCCAGAGCCGGCGACCGGGAGGTTGAATTGGCGTACTCCCCGACCGAGACCTCGCCCGAGGAGATGACCGACTTCGTCAACGCGGTATTGGGCGCGCTGCGACAGGGAGAGTCGCCCGCGGCGGGAGGATAAGCATTATCGTTGGTCAGCCTTGCGAAGGTTGCGAATAAAACCTTCGCAAGGTTCTCCAAGGAGGAGAGTGTGGGATGACCCCAGAGGGCCAGCGGCTGGCGTTGGTCGTCGCCAGCAGCCATTTCACCGATCGGACGTTGCAGCAGTTAGTCGCGCCCGGCAAGGACGCTGCTGACCTGGCGCGCGTGCTGGCCGATGCTATGATCGGCGGCTTCGAGGTCGAGAAACTGATCAACCGCCCCTCCCACGAGGTGCGCCGCGAGATCGAAACCTTCTTCGCCGGCCGCAAGCGGAATGACCTGTTGCTGCTCTATTTCTCCGGCCACGGCGTCAAGGACGACGACGGGCGGCTCTACCTGGCGACCACCGATACCCAGCGCGGGCTGTTTCGCTCGACGGCGGTGCCGGCTACCTTCGTCAATGAGACCATGACCGCCAGCCGTTCCCGCCGCCAGGTGCTCGTCCTCGATTGCTGCCACAGCGGGGCCTTTGCGCGGGGGATGGTCGCCAAGGGGGGCGAGAGCGTGGACATCCGCGACCGCTTCGAGGGGCGGGGCCGGGTGGTGCTGACCGCCTCTAACGCGACCCAGTATGCTTTCCAGGGCGATGAGGTCATCGGCGAGGGCAGCCGCTCCGTGTTCACCCAGTACGTGGTGCGAGGGCTGGAGACCGGCGAGGCCGACTTGAATGGCGATGGCTGGGTCTCGCTCGACGAACTCTATGATTACGTCTACGACCGGGTGACCGACGAGATGTCCCAGCAGACTCCTGGCAAGTGGGCCTTCGATCTGCAGGGGGACATCCTTATCGCCCGCAGCCCGGTGGGGAAGCGGGAACCGGCGGTAGCGGAGGCCCGGCTGGCCGCGCAATATGCCGAGGGCATCGGCGCGCTCACCGCCGGCCAATGGGAGAAGGCGCTGCGCTGCTTCGAGCGGCTGGAGGCCGAGCGGCCTGGCTACCGGGACGTGGCCGAGCAGGTGACGCGGCTGCGCAGATTGATCGCCGCGATGGAACGGGCGACGGCACCTCCGCCGCCCCTTCGGCAGGCTCAGAACGCAGCGGCACGCCCGCCGTCCGGCCCGCGTCCCAGCACGCTCCCCGAGGAAGGCCAGCGTCCGAAGCCTGGGCGTTCGCGACCAAGTCGGCTGCCGGAGGAACGACCAGGTTGGCTACCAGAGGAATAGGGAGATGACAGCGTTCGGTTTGATCGAGGTTTTTATCATTCTGATCTTTGGCGTTCTGTTGGTCGCCGGTGTATCATGGATCATCCGCAGAGGGAGAGAACAAAAGACGCCCCAACCCGAGCATCCCCAGGCGACCCGTCAGGCGGCGGAGAGGACGCCGACTGGAAGCCCTACAACGCGGCCCAGACCTGCCGGCCCCTTTGCGAACGTCGAGCGGCAAGTCGAGGTGCTGCGCCGACAGGTGACAGACGGCCTGCTGGCTGAGGAAGAGTGCAAGGCGCGGATGCACGACCTCATGGTCGAGGACGCTGACGGGAACTGGTGGATGGTGGGCTACGAGACCGGCGAGTGGTACCGCCACGACGGCATTGATTGGGTACGGGCCGATCCTCCGGCGGCCCGCGGTGACGGGAGATCAACCGGAGACCCACGATGAACTTCGCCGAAGTGGAATGGAGAGATAGGAGGAGATCATGAAGCCGCTATGGCAACAACAGCAGCAACGGCAACAGCAGATGCAGCGGCAGCAGGAGCAGATGCGAAAGCAACAGGAGCAGATGCGACGACAGCAGATGGGCGCTGCCTGGATGGAACAGCAGAAAGCCAAGGCCAGGAAGGGGCAACCGGATGTGCTACCCCAGGGTAGGGAATGGGACAGGTTCGCCCAGGTCGAAGGGGAGGTAGCCAGGCTGCGTCAGGAGATGGTCGCTGGTCGTCTGAGCGAGGAGCAGTTCAAGGCCCGCCTGCGCGAACTGATGGTGCAGGACGGGCGGGGCAACTGGTGGATGATAGGGTACGAGACCGGGAAGTGGTATCTCCACGACGGTACTAACTGGGTGCGGGCCGATCCGCCCGGTAGCGTCGCTCTCAGGGCGGCCCCGCGGTCTGTGGCACAGCCTGTTGCCCCTGTCAAAACCAAGCCGCGCCGCTTCTGGGGAATCGTCGTGTTTCTGTTGGGCCTGGCAATCACGTTTGGGGCCGGGCTAGGAGTAGGCAGCCTGACTGCCGAAATTGAAAACGAGGTACTTCCGTTTATCACCGCCGGCATCGTCTGGCTCGGCGGGCTCATCTATAGCATTCGCTGGGCCCGCAAAGTCTGGCGGAGAGAGTAGGGCGCTGCGATGAGCTTCGCTGAAGTCGTTCGTGTCCTTCGTCCTTTCGGACTTTCGTGTTTCACCCCTCCTCCTTACCACTCACAGCCAACTCTAACTGCCGCTGGTAGAGTTGGCTATAAAGCCCGCCCCGGGCCAGCAACTCGTGGTGGTCGCCGACCTCGCGGATGCGGCCTTCCTCCAGCGCGATGATCTTGTCGGCACTGCAGATGGTGCTTAAGCGGTGGGCTCAGTCCCCCCCTTGCGCTCCCGCCGGCCGAGGACACACAGCAGCCCATACAGGCTTTCGACGGCGATGCCGTGCTCTTTCCAGAAGGTTTTCGCCTGGGGGGTGTGGAAGGCCCGAAAGTCGTTGGATAGCACAATGTCCGGCCGGGCAATGACGGCAGAGGCGAAGATAGGGGCATCGGAGGGATCGCTGCAGAATGGAAGGACGGCGGCGATTTCTGCCGGGGTTGGCCAGCGGACCAGCCGCTCGGTGAAAGGCATCAACAAGGACACTGCTCGGGGCCGATGTCTCGGAAACCGCTCGTCCAGCACCTCGTCCAGTTCGTCCATCACCGCCTGGCCGATGATCAGATCGAAAGCGGACTCGTCGTAAAGTTGGAGCACCTCACCAGCCAGAGTAGGTGAGCCGGTCCGGTCGTGGGGAAAGACGATCATCGCCAGCAGCACACCGGTGTCTGGGAAGACACGGATGGGATTCACCGGGGCTCCTGCTGGTCGGTAAAGGCCTGGACAGTCTTCTCGTACCTCTCCTGCCAGATGCGTCGGCGTACCTGGCGGGCGTAGTGGAGCAGTTCTTCTTCGGTGAGTTCGGCTGCTTCAGCGGCAGGGGCCAGAAAGGCGCTGAGTTCCCGCAGGGGCAAGCGCTCCTGATCTGCTGAGGTCTCCTCGACGTAAGTCTCCAGTGCCCTGACTGCCAGCGTATTGATAGAGATCGACCGGGCGGCGGCGGCTTGGTGCAGTTGCCGGTGCAATGCCTGGGGAACCCGAATCGTGATGCGCTTGACATCCACACTCATCCTATTGCCTCCTTCTCACAGGTCATCATAGCAGCATTATAGCAGCACCAATAGAGGCTGTCAAGCCTCCCTCCGCCCCGCTCGCTGCCAGTTCCAACTGCCGTTGGTAGAGTTGGCTATAAAGCCCACCCCGCGCCAGCAACTCGTGGTGATCGCCCACCTCGCGAATGCGCCCCTCCTCCAGCGCGATGATCTTGTCGGCGTTGCGGATGGTGCTCAGCCGGTGGGCGATGACCAGCGACGTGCGCCCCTTCATCACCTCGTCCAACGCCTGCTGGATCAGGTACTCCGCCTCGGCGTCCACCGACGAGGTGGCCTCGTCCAGGATCAGGATGCGCGGGTCGGCCAGGATGGCGCGCGCCAGCGCCAGCCGCTGCTTCTGCCCGCCGCTCAGTTTCACTCCCCGCTCACCGCTCTCGGTGTCGTAGCCCTGAGGGAGTTGTTCGATGAACTCGTGGGCGTAGGCGGCCTTCGCGGCGGCGACCATCTCCTCCTCGCTCGCGTCGGGCTTGCCGTAGAGCAGGTTCTCGCGCACGGTGGTGTTGAACAGGAAGGTGTCCTGCAGTACCACGGCCACGTGCTGGCGCAGCGACCGGATTTGCACGCTCTGCAGACCGTGTCCGTCCACCAGGATGCGGCCGTGGATGGGATCGTAGAAGCGGCACAGCAGATTGGCGATGCTGGTCTTGCCCGCCCCACTGGGCCCGACCAGCGCCACCACCTCGCCGGGGGCCATGTGGAACTCGACGTCGTGTAGCACCTCATTCCCATCGCCGTCTGCCCAAAAGCCTGGATGACACGGACGCTTGCCAGGTTGTCCTGCAGCCGGGCGTTGGTGTCGCCCAACCGGTCGCGTACCCGGCGATAAATGGGCCGCGCGCGCTGGTTAAAGAGCCGCAGGCCGACGGCCATGATCGGCAGCGGGATCAGCACGACCAGCGCCAGTTGCCAGTCAAGCGCCAGGAGCACCGCCGATGCCCCCAACAGTCGGAACAGGTCCACAGCCGTGAGGGCGACGCCATGGGTGACGAACTGCTCCAGCACGTTGACGTCGTTGGTCACCCGTGACATCAGTTCGCCGGTGGAGGTGCGCTCGAAGAAGGAGAGGGAAAGCCGCTGCAGGTACGCATAAATGCGCACTCGCAGGTCGAAGATGAAGCGCTCGCCCAATGCGTGACGGATATACAGATCTAGGACTTATCCTCCAGTCTGCGCTGAGCACAAGTATAACACGTGAAACGTAAAACGTGAAACGCGAGACGTGAAACGTGATGGTCACGCATCACGTTTCACGCATCACACCCACTTGCCAACTCCCCGCAAAAGCGGTATAGTCGGAGATAGCACGACAAAACCGCGCGGGAGGAGTGACATGGCACAATACGCGGCCGCAGTAGACCAGGAAACCACCGGCACCCGCTTTATGGTCTTCGACCGGCAGGGACAGGTGGTCACCTCGATGTACGAGGAACGTGCACAGATCTACCCCCAGCCCGGCTGGGTCGAGCACGACCCAGGGGAGATCTGGGCCAAGACGCGCCGTGTCATCGGCGGCGCGCTGACCGAGGGGGGTATCCAGTCGGTGGAGATCGCTGGCATCGGCGTCACCAACCAGCGGGAGACGACGATCGTCTGGGATCCTATCACCGGCGAGCCGCTCTGCAACGGTGTCGTGTGGCAGGATACGCGCACCCGCGCGCTCTGCCAGCAACTCATCGCCGACGGCCTGGAGCCAACCTTCCGCGAGAAGACTGGCCTGCCCATCGCTACCTACTTCTCCGGCCCCAAACTGAAGTGGTTGCTCGACCACGTCCCAAATCTGCGGGAGAAGGCGGAGGCGGGCAAGGCTGTCTTTGGCAACGTGGACACCTGGGTCATCTGGAATCTGACCGGCGGGCCGCGGGGTGGGGCGCACGTCACCGACGTGACCAACGCATCCCGCACGATGCTGATGGACCTGCGCACGCTGGATTGGGACGATGAACTACTGGAGGTCCTTTCCATCCCGCGTCAGATGCTGCCGGTCATCCGCCCCTCGTCCGACCCGGCCCGCTACGGCGCGACGCGAGCCGACGGGCCCGTGGGCGGCGCGGTGCCGGTCTGCGGCGACCTGGGGGACCAGCAAGCGGCCCTCTTTGGCCAAACCTGCTACGACGTGGGCGAGGCGAAGAACACCTATGGCACAGGCTGCTTTATGTTGCTCAACACCGGCCCCAAACCCGTCCCGTCGAAGAGCGGCCTGCTGACCACCGTCGCCTACGGCCTGCCGGAGGGGACGACCTACGCGCTGGAGGGCTCCATCGCCATCACTGGGGCAGCGGTGCAGTGGCTGCGCGACAACTTGGGGCTAATCCAGGACGCCGCCGAGACAGAGGAAATCGCCCAGAGTGTGGAGGACGCTGGCGGCATCTACTTCGTCCCGGCCTTTTCCGGCCTCTTCGCCCCCTATTGGGACATGGACGCCCGTGGCGTCATCGTCGGCCTCACCCGCTACGTGACCCGCGCTCACATCGTCCGCGCCACGCTGGAATCCATCTGCTACCAGACGCGGGACGTGTTGGAGGCGATGCGAGCCGACTCCAGCATCGAGTTGAGCGCGCTCAAGGTGGATGGCGGCGCTACAGTCAACGACTTCCTGATGCAGTTGCAGGCCGACGTCCTGGGCGTGCCGGTGGTGCGCCCGGTGGTGCACGAGACGACGGCGCTGGGTGTGGCCTACGCTGCGGGGCTGGCAACCGCCCTGTGGTCGGGGCTGGACGAACTGCGGGCCAACTGGGGCGTGGACCGGGTCTTCGAGCCGGGATTGGACGAGGCCCGGCGCGAGGCGGCCTACGCCGGATGGAAGAGGGCGGTGGAGCGGAGCAGAGGGTGGGTGGGAGGAAATGAACAATGAACAATGAACAATGACCAATGACCAATGACAGACCCTAAATCCTGAATTGAGGAAATTGCCACATGATGAACAGCCACTTGAGCCGCGAAATCCACGAGCAACCGGAGGTCCTGGCCCGTCTGTTGGACGAGCAGGCCGGAACCGCCGCGCAGATTGCCGCTGCTATCCGCGCCCGCGACGTGCGCTATGCCGTCATTGCCGCACGTGGCACTTCCGACAATGCTGCCCGCTATGCCCAATACCTCTTCGGTGCGGCTGTTGGGCTACCGGTGGCACTGGCCACCCCCTCGCTGTTCAGCATCTACCGCACGCCGCCGCAGTTGCGCGACGCGCTGGTGCTGGGTATCTCCCAATCGGGCCAGTCGCCCGACATCGTGGCTGTCGTCGAGGAGGGGCGGCGACAGGGAGCGCTGACTGTCGCCGTGACCAACACGCCCGCGTCCTCGCTGGCCCAGGTTGCCGCTCACGTCCTCCCGTTGGACGCGGGCGAAGAGCGGGCCGTGGCCGCCACCAAGACCTATACCGCGCAACTGGCGGCGCTGGCGCTGTTGGCGGTGCAACTGGCCGGCGACGGTGAGCGGCTGGCCGCCCTGCGGAGCGTGCCGGAGGCGGTGGAGAAGACGCTGGCGCTGGAGGAAC
>Ga0114918_10003950_pt1 | contig 12961 bp, 19 predicted proteins | sample LantaG_FD_87015 | JGI IMG/M metagenome (GOLD analysis project Ga0114918, IMG submission 87015) | Deep subsurface microbial communities from Baltic Sea to uncover new lineages of life (NeLLi) - Landsort_02402 metaG | ecosystem: Environmental > Aquatic > Marine > Oceanic > Sediment | place...
CGACGACATGGGACAACCCAGGTGCTACACCACAACGATGAACCAGTACCACGCCTATAGATGTAAGGACTGTACATCGGTGGGTAGGAGCAGATTCAGCCGATTTAACAAGGAGAACAAGAAGCATCTCACCTCTCCTATTGCAAGGTAGTATATGAAAATTCTTGAGTTATACGCAGGAAGCCGATCTATAGGGAGGGAGGCTGATCAACATGGACATCGAGTGTTTTCTGTTGATGTAGAGCCGTTTGATGATATTGATTTGGTCGAAGATATCGAATTTATAGACTTTAAACAAATCCCATTTAAACCAGACATGATATGGGCCTCTCCCCCCTGTACTTCATATTCAATTGCTGCAATATCTACCCATCGTAATGGAGTTGAACCTAAATCTTTCTTTGCCAGAAAAAGCGATAGGCTCATTAAAAGAACGCTAGAAATAATAGATTATTACAAATGTGTTTATTATATAGAAAATCCGGTGGGGATGTTACGTAAAATGCCTATAATGAAAGATAGGCCAAGGGCCACTGTTACATACTGCTCTTATGGAGATATTAGAATGAAACCAACAGACATATGGTCTAATAATATTTATGGTTTATTTAATCCTAATGGGTGGCATCCCCGGCATAAATGTTGGAACAACAATCCAAAATGTCCCCATGAAAGAGCTCCAAGGGGATCTAAAACTGGAACTCAGGGCGTAAAAGGGGATTTCAAAAGGAGTATGATTCCAAGTGATTTATGTAAAGATATAATAATCAGCACACAAAAAAGATTATAGCTATATGGATTTGGTGATTAGAAAAGTTTCACTATATTTGTGAAATGGACAAATCAGACATTGCGAAGATTTTTTATTTCAGTATACACCCACTGCAAGGCCCTTCTGAGCCTGTCCACCAGTGGGTGTTTGCTTTTCCACAATATTCGCCCGCACCTGTTTTCAGCTCCAGACAGATCAGACAAAATGGAGATAAATATGGCAGTGATAAAAGAGTCAATACACCCCACACTCACAAGAGGGAGCAACGTCCAACGATGACGACTCCCGACCTTCAAGCAGTCATAGCAACGAGTGTGCGTCCTTTAGGGGGGTAGGGAGATGGTGTATAGGCTGGAGCAGTGGGCTCCAAACTCTTCTTGCTATGCTTGAAGGGGTATAGATCGAGTTATGCCCAATCGCTAAATTACAGCAATAAAAAAAGGATGAATAAAGTTTGCATTTCTCATATATGTTGATTACATTTACGCAATGAATAACAAGAAGAAGATGTCAATATGGATGTATCAGCTGTCGGTGTACGTACCGCCACTGAGGGTCAAGAAGGAGATTGGCGAGGCGGGTCGGTGCTACACTGAGGCAAGTGTCATACACCCCTATCGGGAAGACCCTTTCAAGCTGTACTGGCTAGCCCCTTTCCACAGGGACCATCCTGAGTACTGGGATGTCAACTACGTAAAACCAGAGAAATGAAATTAGGAATAATCACAGCTATCCACGGTCGCTACGACATGACCAAGGCTTTCCTCACTGCAATGAAGAGGTTGAAAGAGGAGTTTGATATACCCACCTTTGTAGCGGTTACCAAGGGAGATGAGAGTATAGACATGCTCCAGTTCGGAAACGTGGGTTTCGTTGAACATGAGAACAAGCCTTTAGGGGCTAAGTGGAATGCCGTTGTAGAGTTGGCGGCCTCGTCTGACTGCACCCATTTCATGATCTTAGGGTCAGACGACATACCCTCCTCACGGTACATAGAACATGTACTAACCCTTGGTGAGTACGATGTATCGGGAATAAACGGCATGTGGTTCTGGGGACTCAACCCCCGCAGGGCAGGGTTCGAGGAGTTTGGCTTCTTCCACACGAAGGTTATGTGTGGTGCTGGCAAGGTGCTGAGCCATGCTGCTCTGGACGCATGTGATTACCGTCCATGGCCTGACAATGCTGGCTTTGGGATGGATGCCAAGATGATGCGCATTGTGCGCGACGGCTCTAGGCAGAAGCATATCGGGTTGAAGTATCACACCTATTCTATCCAGGAATGTGGTGGGTTCCTGTTGGACGTGAAGTACGAGCACCACATATCGAGCATGTCGCCTATCACAAGGCGCCCCACGTTCCACCGCGACGATGCGTACAAGGCACTACCTAATCACCTACCTCAAGGGGAGTGTGAATACTTATTTGGTCTACACAAGCACATGGTAGAGTGGTGGGCCGCACAAAAGAAGATGTGATGAATTTAACTGACATACCAGCATACTGCATCAACCTTGCTGATCGTGCTGACCGTTGGTCTGAGGTACAAGATGAGTTATCTAAATTTGGTTGGGGTTTGCCGGTAGAGCGGATTGAGGCGGTTAAAGCAACTCCGGGATGGGTGGGTTGTGCGGAATCCCATTTTATTGCATTACGAAGGGGTAATACGGCAGGTAAACCATTTTGTGTTTTAGAGGATGATGTTTTGTTTTTACAGGATCGTCAGGTGTTGTTAGATGCTATTGACCAGCTACCGGATGATTGGGATATGCTTTACCTTGGCGCATCCCCCAAAAAACCACAGGAGAGATATTCTGATAATTTATTTAGATTGGACAATGCTCATGTAACACATGCTATTATGTGGAATACCAGAAAGGGTGGGGCATTAGATTATGTCTTGAACGATAGGGCGGCGATACGTAAGATAGATGATTATTTTGCCACGGTAATACAGCCCATGTTTAATTGTTTTGTCACTTATCCAATGGTAGCAACACAAAAGCACACCCAATCAGATACGTGTAAGCGCAGTGATGTAAGTACTATTTTGAGAAATTATAATACTTTTTGTAAATGATCGGATTTCATATGATGGGTGGTCTTTGTAACATGCTGTTTATAACTGCTGCTGCTGAGTATATGTCATATGAGCATAATGTGGATTTGTGTTATAATGATATCAATGAGCATTTCGCTTATCTAAAGAGACACGGGTTGTGGGTTGCTCATGGAGAGGAGTATAAGACTGTGTTTAAAAATCTTGATTGGTTTAAGAATCAGCAGTTTAAAGGTCAGATAGTAAGGACGCGCAGGATTGGATTTGGTTATGAGAAGATTATCCCAGAACACGGCACAGAATATTATGGTTACTTCCAGAGTTATAAGAATTTTGATGGCGAGTTTACCAGAAACCTGTTTACTCCATCTAACGATGTTCTGTCAAGGGTTAACGATAGATGGGTAAAGTTAGAAAAGGGTCTTACTTGTTCTTTGCATGTCAGAAGGGGTAATTATGTTGTTCTCCCAAAGAATCATGTAGTACAGGGAATGGATTATTATAAAGAGGCTATATCCAGGATGAGGACTATTGGCGTGGATAGGTTTGTTGTTTTCAGTGATGATCTTGATTGGTGTCGTCAGGCGTTCATTGGAGATGAGTTTATATTTGTCAGAGATACTGATTATATAGAGATGTTCCTGATGAGCAGATGCAATCATAATATAATAGGTAATAGCACTTTTTCATGGTGGGGGGCATTTCTTGGTGATCCAATTGGAAGAACGGTAATAGGACCATCTCGTTGGTTTCCCCATGACAAGCTTGATTCCTCTAGTATTATACCCGAAAACTGGATAAAGATATGACGGCCATTAAAGATTGGGTTTTGGCTGATGGGGACAATACCCTCAGACTGCATTATAACCTAAATGATGATTCAGTGGTATATGATGTAGGAGCATATGAAGGTTGGTTTGCTGACAAGATAGACTCTCTTTATGGTTCTAAGATATATTGTTTTGAGCCTGTACCCGATTATTCCTCTGTTCTGATAGATAGATTTAATGACAGGCATAACATATCTATTTCTCAATGGGCCATATCAAACTTTAGAGGTCCCTCAAAGATGAAAGTAACTGGAGACACATCTAGCCTAATTGCCGGTTCATCCGACACTATATTAATACAATGCTCAACTCTTTATGATGCGATGTGTTATTTTGAGACTCCGTACATTGATCTTTTAAAGTTAAACATAGAGGGTGCGGAATATGATGTATTAGAGAATGTTATTGGGGATTCTATTATTAAATCGTTAGGTAATATACAGGTGCAGTTTCATAATATTGGAGAATCATCTGTTGATAGATATAATTATATAGAGAAGGAGTTGGTGAAAACACACAGATTAACATACAGGTACCCGTTTATATGGGAAAATTGGGAAAAGAAAATTTAAAGCATATGCTATGATAGAATTATATTCAAAGGTAGAGCCCGGCAGACTACTACATGTGGTAAAGCGCTTATATGATGTCGAGCGACAGGTAGGATTCCGAGAGGATATTCTTGATGCAGACAACTTCATCCAGTGTTCGTCGCTGAAGATGGATAGGGGCAAAACATTTAAGCCGCACAAGCATGTGTACAAGGAGGTCAGCTACCCAAAGTGCATAGCACAGGAGTCGTGGGTTGTTATCCGTGGCAGTGTCAGGTGTATCTTTTACGATCTTGACGACACCATCCTTGATGATGTTTTCCTAGCCCATGGAGACACGTCCTTCACCTTAGCTGGTGGACACACGTATGTTATCTTAGAGGACGACACTATCGTATACGAGTATAAGACAGGCCCTTACGAGGGGCAGGAACGAGATAAAGCATTTATTGATGAGAAATAATAATGTCACGATCATAGGGACCGGGAGTTATCTTCCGCTAAAGAGGGTAACTAACGAAGAACTTTGTGAGATAATAGACACTACTCCCTCATGGATTGAAGAGAAGCTTGGCATTAAAGAAAGACGAATGGCCAATAGCATATCAACATCTAGGATGGCGTATTTTGCTGCTCTTGCTGCTCTCGATGATGCTCGTGTAAATAAGGAGGAGTTGGATTTAATAATTGTTATCACTTCGAGTCCTGATCAAATATCCCCCTCAACAGCGAGCGTGGTGCATCGTAGATTGAATATTATCAAGGATGTTCCTTCGTTTGACATTAACGCTGTTTGTGCTGGGTTTGTTTATGCTATATCAATTGCATCTACATTAATCAGTGCTGGTGCATATAAGAAGATCCTCATTGTGGCTAGCGAGGCATACTCCAGGCACACTGATTTCGATGATAGGCATTGTGTATTCTTTGGTGATGGAGCGGGTGCGGTAGTGTTGGGTGAATCCCATGATGGGTGGATGGTTAGCAATATTTCTTCCAATGGCAGCGGGACCGGCATGACTGGCTTCCATATGCCACTCAATGGTCCTTTCATACAGAAAGGGAGAGAAGTTTGGGAGCAGGCTATCAAGGTGTTACCTGCATCCATCAAGGAAGTGTTGGAAGAAGCGGGTATTGAAGCCAGTGAGGTTGATTTGCTAGTGCCCCACCAGCCCAGCATTAATATTCTAAAATACGTTGCCCAAGAGCTTGGTATGTCCATGGACAAGGTAAAGACGGTCATGCATAAATACGGCAATATAGCCGGTGCCTCCATACCGATTGCTTTAGATGAGGCTATCAAGCTAAAGGAGATTGTGCGTGGGAATAAGATAGTCTTATCGGCAGTAGGTGTTGGATGGGCATGGGGCTCAGTATTAATAAATTACGACAAATGATATGAAAACAATAGCTGTCTTCGGAGGTACGGGTGGATTGGGTGTTAAGCTAACACCTCTCCTAAAGGAAAAGTACAACGTTATCTCCTTGGGGAGTAAAGATGTTGATGTAACTCAATTTAATCAGGTTCAGCGGTTCTTTAATAACAATGATTTTGACATCGTTCTTAATATGAGCGGGAAGAAGCACGATGTGTTCTTGAGCGAGGTAACAACAACAGATCACTACAACATAATTAATATGCTCAACGTGAATACCTTGGGTAACTATAATATTCTGGTAGCCTGTCTTCCTCTCCTGATTAAGAAGGGATGGGGCAGGGTCATCTCCCTCTCCTCGGTATTTGCTGAAATGAATGTGCCAAAGAACTCAGTCTACTGTGCCTCGAAGGCTTTTATTGACAGGTTGATGAGCGTGGCTAACAAGGAGAATGCGAAGCATGGGGTGACCTGCAACACTATCCAGCTAGGCTATTGGGATGGGGGCATGGGTCAGCGGGTGGAAGAAGAATATCAGGAGATAGCTAAGAATAAGATCGGGCTTAAAAGATGGGGGAGGACAGAGGAGCTGTATAACACTATTGGTTATATTATAGACAATGAGTATGTTTGTGGTACAAATTTAAGAATAGACGGGGGGATGTAATGAACATATTGGATAAGATAAAACAGAACAGGGTGGATTATGATTCCATATTAGATAAGGCGATAACATTTCGATCTCCGTTATTTGCGTCACCCATAAGCGTTATCATACCAATAAGGGGAAGGACTGAGTTTCTGGTTCCACTGATAAGATCAATGAGAGTAAGCGATGACCGTTGTAGTATAACGGTGGTAGAACACGACCACGAGCTTAAACACATTGACACTTGCCTCTCTCTCGGTGTAAGTTATGTGGGTATAAAATGTGAAAAAAGAGATCCGTTTAATAAATGTTTAGCACATAATGTTGGGGCAATTCTATCTCATAGGTCTGATTGGTTGTTATTTCATGATGTGGATTGTTTGGTCCAAGACTGTTTCTTCCACAGATTAGCCGTTAATTATGAATCTAATTTATCAGATGTGTTCCAGTCGTTTGCGAAAAAAAGGGTCTTATATTGTTCTGAAGAGTTAACTTATAAGTTAATTAATCATGAATCAAATGTGAATGAATTAACCGCCCACAGTGATGGCATAACCATTGGGAAGTCAGGTGCTCCTGGGGGATCTATACTCATATCCAGAAAATTATTCTTTCTTATCGGAGGATATGACCCAGAGTTGTTTTGGGGGTACTCCCCGGAGGATTCTTTCTTTTTATTGAAGACGGGCTTGTATGCCTCTATCATATCGTGTAATGATATAGAGGTATTCCATATGCATCATCGGTGCTTAAGAAAAACAAATCCTTCTTTAAAAGCAATGAAGAAAACACAAGGTGCGTTTCTTGGTTTATGCGATGAAGATAAGATGGCTATTATAGAATATAAAAAAGGATTATTATCAGCATGGTCGTAACAGATTTTTTTGATAGGTCATATTGTATAAATTTAGATCATCGACCAGAGAAATGGTCATCTGTTGGTATGGAGTTTTCTAAACATGGAATGAATGTAGATCGGTTTAGTGCGGTAGATGGTAATACGATTACAGATGGGCATATCCTCAAGGGAGGAGCGCTTGGCTGTACTCTTAGTCATAACAACATTATAAGACACGCGTCTGATAACGGAATAAGGAGTGTCTTTATATTAGAGGATGACGTTGTATTTGATGACGACATAAATGTTAATTTCACGGAGTGGGTAACGGAAGTTCCCAATGATTGGGATATGTTGTATTTCGGTGGCAATCACAATACACATAAGACAGAAAAGATTTCACCCCATCTTATAAAGATAACGAATACATATACGGCACATGCGTATGCTCTTAATGAAACCGTGTATGATTTGATATTAAAAAGATTAGAGAATATGAATTTGATAGTCGATGTTATATATTCTGAGATACAGAAACAGTGTAATGCTTATTGTTTTAGCCCAAGGCTTGCGTGGCAGGCACCTGGTTATAGCGATATTTTAAATGTATATGCGGATTACGGATTTATAAAAAATAATGACGGATGCAACAAAAGGAAGAAATAACACACGGTATGGATGTTCGCATAAGCGACAGGGCTGAGATTACCAGACCTCATCTCGTTAAGATGGGAAGCCACATAGCCATTGACACTGGAGTGTATATATCAACAGCAATGGATATTGGTGATTATGTTCATATAGCCCCATATGTCTGTATAATAGGAGGGGCTAATGCTAAATTGATAATGCATGATTTTACAAACATATCGGCAGGATGTAAGATAATATGTGCAGGAGAAAGCTTTAAGGCGGGGTTGTTTTCTCCGATAGTGCCGATAGAATATAGAGAAGTAATAAATAAAATGGTTATTTTTAACCGGTTTTCTGCCGTAGGTGTTAACACCGTGGTTATGCCAGGCGTTATTTTAGCAGAGGGTTCGGTTGTTGGTGCTGGCTCGGTTCTAACAAAAGATACTGAGCCGTGGACCATATATGTTGGCAGTCCCGCGAGGCCAATAGGGGAGAGGGATAGTTGGTTAATATTGAAGGGGGCTAAAGAACTTGGGTATGATGTATAGTCCTATAGTGTATTGCAAATGGGATTTAAAATCTAAATTTCTATACCACAAGCAGATAGAGATTTATGTGGACAGGATGCCATCTACGGTTAAGAAAGATGATGTTGTTAGAATTATTATACTACAGGAACCTCATTCTATATCTAATCTGGTATCTAAGATATTGAGGAATGACGATTTATATGATTATGTGTTTACCTATTACGAACCTTTGTTATCAAATAAAAAGGCTGTTCTCTTCATTGGCATTTCTTGTTGGGTTCATGATTATATATTTCCACAAAAAGAATTCGGAGTGTCTACAGTTGTAGGTGGTAAATCGGGAAAGAATTTAGAGGGGCATTGGATTAGGAGGGATTTATGGAGTAGAAGAGGGGAGATCAAAACACCGACCAAATTCTATCTAAGTAGTCATTGTGTTATAAGAGGTGAGGATTACGGAAGCAATTTGGTTTTAAGGGACAAGAAGGAACCTTTGTTTGACACCATGTTCTCAATATCTATAGAGAATACTAAGATGACAAACGTGTTTAGTGAAAAACTTATAGATTGTTTAAGGACGAAAACGGTTCCTATTTATTATGGGGCACCGAACATAGGGGACTACTTTGATATAAACGGAATTTTAGTGGCGGACAGCACTCAACGGATTATAGACATAGCTAATGGTTTAACTCCTGATTTGTATTTTAAAATGCAGGATTCTATAGAGGCTAATTATGTAAGGTCAGAGGAGTATGTGTATTTTGTATCAAACTTAGATAAGAGGTTAAACGAAACACTAAATAATAATGGAAGTAAAGAAGGTTAATTTCGATATCATAAAAGAATTTGAAGAAAGTGTTGCTGATTTTTTTTCATCTCCTCATGCTATCGCTGTTGATAGTTGTACGCACGGAGTGGAATTGTCTTTAATCTATACTAACGCTAAGGGAATTATGGTCCCTAAGAGAACGTATTTGTCTATCCCATTTTTGGCTTACAAATTAAATCTTGAGTTGGGATGGAAAGACGAGCAATGGTCAGATTATTATTATTTAACAGAGAACGTTATTGATGCTGCCGTACTTTGGAAGAAAGGGAGTTATATCAAGGGCACCTTTATGTCTGTTAGTTTTCAATTTCAGAAGCATTTGAGTCTTGGTCGTGGTGGTGTTATATTAACAGATAACGATGAAGCGGCAGCCCAATTAAAAAAGATGTCATATGATGGTCGTGTACCTGGCGTACCGTGGCGGGATCAGAACATAGATACCATTGGATACCATTATTATATAACACCAGAGACAGCCCAACTTGGATTATCGAAACTAGATTCGGCCATTTCCACCCCCCCGAAGCAATGGGTTGTAAGCGACTGGCCAGATTTAACGGAAATGAATATTTTTAAAAATAACATATGAGAGCTTTTATAACTGGAATAGCGGGACAAGATGGTAGTTATCTTTCCGAACACTTGTTGAACATGGGTTACGAAGTACACGGAATGGTAAGAAGGAATTCTGTAGCCGAGAACCAACAGTATAGGTTGGAACATATTAAACATGATATACACATATATTATGGGGACATGACCGACCAGACGTCTATAGAGAGGATATTAACAGATGTTAAACCAGATGAGATATATAACTTAGCTGCTCAGAGTCATGTAAGGATAAGCTTTGATATACCGCAATACACATTCCAGGTTAATGCCCTTGGAGTGCTTAACTTATTAGAGGCTTATAAGCGATTGTGTCCTGAGGCTAAGTTTTACCAAGCCAGTTCTTCAGAGATGTTTGGATTGTCTGTCGATGAGGATTTATATCAAAGAGAGACTACCTCAATGAATCCCACAAGCCCATATGGATGCGCCAAGGTGTCTGCTTATAATTTAGTCAGGCACTACCGCAGGGCGCATGGGCTTCATGCTTGTAACGGTATACTGTTTAACCACGAGAGTCCAAGGAGGGGGAGTAATTTTGTTACCAGCAAGGTGGTTAAGACTGCCTGCCAGATAAAGCTCGGAAGGGAAAGCGTATTAGAATTAGGAAATATTTCTTCGTTTCGTGATTGGGGATATTCAGGAGATTATGTAAAGGCAATGCATTTAATACTTAATCACGATGTCGCAGACGATTTTGTTGTTAGCTCTATGCAAGCACGTTCTGTAGAAGACATGTGTAGAGTTGTGTTTGAGTATTTGGGAATTTATAATTATAAAGATTATATTGTACAGAACAAGAAGTATCTTAGACCGGAAGAATTGCCATATCTGAAGGGAGATTCAACCAAGATAAGAAGTGTTTTGGGGTGGACTCCAACATACACATTCGAGACGATGATGGAGGAGATGGTCGATCATTGGTTAAGCGTATTGAAGTAAACACCATTATAACGAAAACAGCTAAAAATGATTACAGCACAGATCGCCAGTGTTCCAGATAGGGTAGATTCCCTACATCTCACGGTTACCAGCCTGATCGACCAAGTTGATCAGATATTTGTTGGTTTAAATAATTACGACGAGGTGCCCTCTTTTCTACAGCACGATAAGATTGTAAGTGTATTGATGGACAATTCTCTCGGAGATGCGGCTAAGTTCTATGATGTGGAACAGCGTGATGGATATGTACTGACCTGTGATGATGATTTGATTTACCCACAGGGATATGTGGGGTATATGACAAGTGCTGTAGACCGGCATAAGTGTGTGGTGACCCTTTTAGGAAAGAGGTATGACAATCGCCCAATAGCAAGTTATCGTAGAGGCTACACCCATATCAAGAGGGCGTTGCTGTCTGTGGCCTTAGACGAGGAGGTTCATGTGGGTGGTACTGGATGCATGGCATTTCACACAGATCATCTCAAGGTCAGCATAGACGACTTCAAGAAGCCCAACATGGCTGACTTATGGATGGCCAAGGTAGCCCACGAGCAGGGTGTGAAGATAATGGTGATAGCCCACCCGCAGCGGTATCTCACACACAGAAGGCATGCAGTGGGGATATGGAACACATCGGGTAGATTGGATGGGTATCAGACAGAAGTGATCAATTCATTTTTAAAATAAGAGTCATGAAAGCAAAGCTAGAATTTGATTTGCCAGAGGAAGATGATATGTTTCAGAGGGCTGCTAAGGCCACCGATCTATGTAGCTTCATATGGGAGTTCCAACAATATCTTCGAGGGCAGATGAAGTACGGAGACCCCCCTGATAATATTGAGAAGATTGTTGAGCGGTGGCATTCAGACTTATCCGAGGAGGGTATAGATATGGAGCATCTGTATAAATAAAAGTTTGGAATTGTCATTTCTTTGGATTATATTTGAATGATGGATGACAGACTACAGAGAGCAAAGGCGGTTGACATTGTTCAATACCTGAGTGGTATGGGGCACTCACCACAGAGAGAGACCGCTGTTGTCTGTAAGTATTCATCGCCCATACGCTCAGAGAGCGACCCGTCATTTTATGTTAACAAGGAGACCAACTCGTGGATGGACCATGGGAACAAGGAGCATGGCGATGTGATTGACCTTGTACAGAAGATGGAGGACTGCGGCTTCCAAGAGGCGCTGGATAGGCTGTTAGACGCGGAACGTCCACGAGGGACATACATTCCGCGAGATAAGTACGATCCACCAGCAGCCATCGAGGTATTGGGAACCAACCCAAAGATAACCAACCCCACCATTGTAAACTACCTGGAGAATGAAAGGAAGATCCCAATAGAGATAGCAAACAGGTATTGCGACGAGGTGCTGTTCCAGTTCCCAAGCAAGAAGTATGTGAGCTACTACGGAGCGGGGATGCTCAACGATGCAGGCGGCTGGAGCCTACGCAGCGTATGGTTCAAGGGCTCAACGTCGCCAGCAGCTATCAGTACGGTAAAGCAGGCTGAGGATTCAAATAGTATTGGGTTGTGGGAGGGCATGGTTGACTGGTTGTCATACGTAGTCCTTCACGGAGAACCTTCATACAAGTGTATAGTGTTGAACTCTCTTGTGTACATCCCCTTTCTATTAGAGGAGCTAAAGCAATGCGATGTGGTCCACTGGTGGGGAGACAATGATGTAGCGGCAGACGAGAAGACTGAGTTGATGCTTGCAGAACATATCACCCTCATGGATCACAGAGGAGAGTACAGTGGATACGGAGATTTAAATGAATACTTAAAAGACAAATAATATGGCATATCATGTTGGTTCATTCAAGATAGCTGGGATCATCTACAAGATCTATCCTACCGGGGCTACGAAGAAGGGTTACCCCAAGAGGGAGATGGTCTTAGAGTTCCCCACATCTTCTTACGGCACACAGAAGACAGCTGTAACTAAGTTTGTAGTTATGGGAGACGATGTACAGATGCTGGATAACTACAGCGAGGGAGAGTGGGTAGAGATGTTATTCAAGCTGGATGGCTTCAAGTGGAAGAGTCCCGAGACGGGCGAAGAGGTGGTGCTCAATAGCAACAAGCTTGTGGACATCCACCGTGGAGAAAATCCTTTTGAGGGAGGCGAATCTCTCAGCCAAGATCCAGACGCCAATACGCCTGACTATCTAGCTGAGCTAACGAAGAATGTAAAGGACCTCACACAAAACCCCGAACCACCAGATCTGTTTGCTCCTGCACCCGAAGGCCCACACGACGGGCTTCCATTTTAATACTCAGGTAGTTATGGAGATAAGGAAAGCTACATCGGTAATGCAAATATTCCC
>Ga0114918_10003951_pt1 | contig 12961 bp, 17 predicted proteins | sample LantaG_FD_87015 | JGI IMG/M metagenome (GOLD analysis project Ga0114918, IMG submission 87015) | Deep subsurface microbial communities from Baltic Sea to uncover new lineages of life (NeLLi) - Landsort_02402 metaG | ecosystem: Environmental > Aquatic > Marine > Oceanic > Sediment | place...
TGATTGTTAATATAGCGACCCATTAAATACTGTGCTACTTGTTCACGGTTAGACAGGGCATGCCATCCTCCTTGCTCAGTAATATAGACACTTGTCAAACCATTTGCCATTTATTTAATTTATGGTAATTATATACTTGACAGACCCATATATTTGATGATACAATCAAATCACAATAAATATTAACAAGGAGTCTGCCAATGGAAAAGTTTAGCAACCTATTAGAATTAACACAAGTATTTAATACAGAAGATAAAGCACTAAAGCATTTAAAAGAAATAAGATGGTACGGCAAACCATACTGCCCGCATTGTGGACACAAAAAGGTTTACGAATTTAAGGACAGTAAACTTTATAAGTGCGCATCATGTAGAAAGAAATTTACAGTAACGGTAGGAACGATATTTGAAGATAGCAAAATTCCACTTATAAAATGGTTTATAAGTATTTATCTTATTAATTCTCATAAAAAAGGTATTAGTTCTTTACAGTTGAGCAGAGATATTAGTGTTACGCAAAAAACAGCCTGGTTTATTCTACACAGATTGCGACTTGCCACAAGGACAAAGTCTTTTAATGAGCCATTGAAAAACACAGTAGAAGCGGATGAGACGTATATCGGAGGCAAGGAAAGAAATAAACATTTAAGCAAAAGAAAGAAAAATACTCAAGGCAGGTGTGTCGAAACAAAAACACCTGTTTTGGGATTGGTTGAAAGAAATTGAAAGATAAAAGCGTTTAAAGTCGAAAATGTAAAGAGAAATACCCTACAGAAGAAAATAATTGACAATGTTTTATTAGGATCTACAATAATGACAGATGAATATAAATCTTACAGGAAGTTGGATATGGTCTATAAACATGATTTTATAGCCCATGCAGAATTTCAATATGTAAGAGATGAGTGTCATACGAACACGATTGAAGGATTTTTCTCACTACTTAAAAGGTAAATTCTAGGGATTTATCATTTTATATCGACAAAACACATTGAGAGATATTTAAGTGAAAATACTTTTAGGTATAATACTATTGATGAAACAGAGGAAGATAGATTTAACTTACTTTTAAATAACTGTAATGGTAGAATTACCTATAAAGAATTAATCAACTAAAATTTAAGGGGGTGTTTTAAATTTTAATAAATGAATTTATTGAAAAAAACCTAAAATTAAAAAATGCTATTCTTTATTTTGCTAAAGAGCATCCTAAAAGAAAGGGTCAGCCGCTCTATCAGACTTATTTATATAAGTTTTTAGCTTTTATGGATTTTACAAGTATTGAAGAATTTGGCACACCAGTATTTGGATTGGAATACGCTGCCCTTGATCAGGGTCCCGTTCCTATGGATATTTATAATAACAAAGATTATATAAAAAATGAAAGTTTTGAATTTATAAAAATAGATGAAAACAAATATATAGTAAAATCAAATAAACAAGCAGATTTGGGCTGTTTTTCAGAATATGAAATAGAAAAAATGAATAATCTTCTTGATAAGTATAGTAAAAAAGGTGTGTTGGTTAAAACAGTTAATGAGGAAAGCCATTCACTAAGAGCATATAAAGTCACAGCAAAAGATAAATTAATTTCTTATGATGATATGTTTGTTGATTTAGAAAATAAAAGTGAAAAAGATTTAACACCCGAAGAAGAAAGCTATTTAATATATAAGGGTATTAAGAAAATAACCTCATGAGGGTTGGATCAATATTTAAATGGGGCGACTATGAACAACAAAATGATCCCAGAGTATCGGGAAGATTATTTATCTTTTTTGGATGTAGCCCTTCTTTTTTAAACCCAATTTATGCTTATATTGCAAGTACTACTGCAAGGACTTTGTATTATAAGTCAGGTAGTCAATATCAGAATAATAAGAATATAATTTGGTTTAATCAAGGTGAATGTAAATTTAAAGAAGAATGTATTTTAGATTTTGATAGATATTTTTATTATGATATTGAGTTAAATGATATTATTAATAAAACCGTAATTGATATTATTCCTGATGAAAAGTTAAGAATGATATACGATAAAATTTATAATTGTAAAAGGATAAGAGATGGAATAGTAAATGATATCCATTTTTGCTTTAATGGAATAGGTATTAAAAATTTAAAAAAACGTAAACAAAATTAATAAATGATTAAAGAACCAAAACTAAAATTAGATATTCCCTTTGAAGAAGCATTGGAAAGATTTGCTTCTGTAAGTAAAAAAGAGATTAAGGAAGCGATTGATAAAGAGGGGAAAGACAAAGAGAAAAATCAAAACTAATTTCTTTATTTTATGATCTAGTATAAAGCCGACTTGTGATTATCCAAGTCGGCTTCTATACTTTTAACCCTAGAGGAACTTAGTATAATCCCTAAGTTTTACTCCTTATATTTCCAAATTAAAGTAGTATAGTACTTGGTAATTCCTTATTCCGCTGGAAAACTCTAGAATCACGGTACTCCATATTATTTCAGGCGTTCTACTTAATGTATCTAGAGCAAATTACGGATTAAATAGAAAAATTTCTATTTAAAATCACACCTTTCTTAAAAAATTGGGCAATCCAAGATTACCAAGTACTATTATAGAAATAGTATGTTAAAATTAGTATAATTGGGTCTAATTAATATATAATTACCTAAATTATAAATTGTTTATGTTAATCAAATACGAAGACAGGCAATTCTTGTTATAAATTTACCATTTATTTATATGAATTCTTGATTTGTCATATCTATTAGAAGGTTCTTTTTTTTCAGCCGGATATCCTAATGAAACAATTGATAACGGAAGTACTCTTACGGGTAGGTTAAGCAATTCTTTTATGCCTTTAACTCTGTCTTCTCTTGGATAAACACCAAGCCATACTGAACCAAGTCCTAAATATTGTGACTCAATTAGAATATTCTCTGTCGCAGCCGAACAATCTTGTACCCAGTAACCACTAAGTTTTTCTTTATCTAAATCAGCACAAACCACTATTGCTAATTGTGCCTCTTTTAACATTTGAGAGTAAGGATGTACCTTTGTAATATCAGCCAGTATGTTTTTATCTTCGATAAGTATAAATTCCCAAGGTTGCTGGTTTCCTGCTGAAGGAGCAGCCATTGCAGCTCTAAGTAAGTTCTCAATGTCACTATCAGATATAGGTAACTTTGAATATTTTCTTATACTTCGCCTTTTAAATATTTCTTTCACTATTGCCTCTCTAATTTATTGTTAGATGTGTTAAATAATTTAAACATTAAATTTTTATACTTAGTAAAACATAAAAGGAATTGGTTATCAATACAATTCCGGTATAAAGATATCCCTATCTAAATAAATAATCCTGGTTCTAACTTCGTCTGCTGTGGCAAGCCAGAAGAAGTCTTAGCTCGTTTCCCTTTTGATATTCTACCTGCTTTTCCGCTGATGGTTCTGTGGAGCCTTTCTCCACACCCTCCCTGTGAGCATAAATGGAATTTTGCCCGGGGGTCATACCCCAGTGTCCCAGCAGTATGTGTTTAACATCTGCGAGCATCCGCGGCCGCTTCAGTAGCAGATTGCTGAAAAGATAAATCTGGCCAATCGACATATAGTTGGCGGCATGTCAATAGGCATCAATCTTGTGTAGTAGTTCTGTGGAAAGAGTTTTTGTCTTCATAACGTTACTCTCTTAAAGTCGATATATCCACGCTCTACATCTGTGTGGACCAGTTGCACGCAAAGCATGTGGCCGACCTCCATACCTTCAAAACCGCTCTCCAGTCTTCCTTCAATGGGCGGATGCATAAGGCGGACCCACGTGCCTTTATCCGATGCGCCGGTGACAATGGCATCGAACTGCTCTCCGATCCTTGATTCCAGTAGTATTGCTGCTGCGGATTTTGCGACCTTCCGTTCAACTTTTTTCGCTTCGTCTTCCTCTTTAGTGCAGTGTTTTGCGAGTTCTTCTAATTCATCGTTCTTGTAGGGTAGAGGACTTCCCATCACAGCTGCTTTCAGCAACCGTTGTGTAATCAAATCGGGGTATCGGCGGTTCGGGGCGGTGGAGTGAGCATAGTCCTTGACCGCAAGACCGAAGTGCCCGGCAACACTTCCTCCCGGAAGTTGGACGACGTATTCACCCGGACCCAGGAGTTTGACGACGCTGAGAGAGAGATCGGGAAAGCGGATAGGATCGGCAGCTTTCGCCGATACCAGGAATTGCTCTAAAGCCTTTGCGTCGGGTTCCCTGGATAACGTTGAGCCTCGCTCTGCCGCAAGCTCGATGATCCGGTCCCAGCATTTGGGTGTGCGAACCACGCGACGAAACGACGGAAACTGTTTTGACTCTAGGTATCGTGCAGTAACGCCGTTGGCAGCGATCATGAAGTCCTCAATTATGTCTTTGGCCCGGTTCCTGTTATCGGCTTCCAAGTCCTTGAGCTCATCTCCGCTGAAGACTGGACGGACTTCGATTGTTTCGAGATCAAGCGCACCGTGCAGGTGACGGAGCGCCTTCAGTTTCTGTGCCAAGCGGTCCTGGAATCGAAGGTTTTCGTCCAGGCCACTGACAGTGCCGATCACCTGTGGCATCGGCCCGTTATCCTCCAGCCAGTCGGCCACACTATTGTAGGCCAGCTTGGCCCGATTGCGTACCATTGCTCGATAAATGTCCGAACTCTGAAGCGACCCGTCCACGGAGAGAACCATTTCAATAACGATGGCCAGTCGATCTGATTTATAGTTGAGAGAGGTAAGATCCGTGGAGAGTTTCTCGGGCAGCATCGGAAATGTCTCGGCGACTGTGTAGACCGAGGTGGTATTTTGTCGCGCATGATTGTCAATAGCTGATTGCTTTTTCACGACCGCGTCAACGTCGGCAATTGCAATCAGTACATTAGCGGACCCGTTGGGATTGGCTTCGGCAACGGTTAGCTGGTCCAGATCAAGCGAATCATCGTTGTCGATGGAACACCAAAGAAGGTTCCTGAGATCACGTACCGATTCCTCAGTTCGCGTCGCTGGCCCTTGGATTCCGTTGAGCTGAGCGAGCACCTGGACCGAGAAATCTGGAATAAGTCCTCTTTCAATCATCGCCCGATGGGCAATTCTTTTCAGTATTGAGCGGTGTTGTCTGTCATCTGTATTCGTCATATTATATCACCTTCCTGGAATACTATATTGTGGTTTCTTGCTCAATGAATGCATTCTCATTGCCACCCACCAATTTAGCCTTTGTATCAATTTTACAGCATCCTATTGTAAATTTAAATTTTTTTGTGAATTGTCCTGCCATTTGTCTAATTTCCATTAAAAATGACTATAGCCCCTCCCTCCCCCCTAAACTATTTTTGCCTATTAAGCTGTCTGAACTTTATGAACTGCTAAAAATTAACTCTGTTTTATACTTCAGTAGATATAGTCCTTTTAATGAAAGTCTTACCATTTCTCGTTGAGTTGTAGAGTGTTTTTTCAACAGTCAATATAAAAACAATTGCATTATATTAGATGCAATAAATATCAAATAAAGGACTGCTTCTACGGTTCCCCCACCATGGACAAAGCAATGTTCTAAGCCACGTTCACTTTTTAAATTGCTAAATATCGAGTTCTCAATATCCAAAAACCCATAAATTCAGCAGACATGTTCGGTAAGACGGCGACACCTTTAATACCAATAATCTGTAAAGAAGAGGCTTTGCTTATAAAATTCCTACACTGCCATACTTTATTGGCAATCTATTTAATTTAAAGGAGTTGCATCTGCTTGGTAACAAATTAACCTCACTTCCTGATTCCATCGGAAATTTATCTAATTTAGAAGTGATTAATTGATAAATATTAATTAAGACAAAACAAAACTTTTAATTTAATCAATTCCTCCAAAATTTGGTTCTAACTTCGTCTGCTTTTCCCAGCCACTTCCGTAATTATATGTATTAAATTATTTCTTATCTTTTTCATTTTACCTGATTTGAATTAAAGTAAGCATTTGGTAAATTACAATAGCCAGAATTAAATTAATATGACTGGAGGAAGTTAATTGTGAAAGAATTACTTATAAAAAATCAAGCTTACTGTTATATTTTATTTTCTAAGCACTCTGAAGTATCATCTTTTCGTATCATTAAAATATGCTCCATACCTGCTTCTATAAAAATTTTACCTTTTGTTTTAAATCCCAGCCGTTTATAAAATTCTTTGTTACTAACTTGTGCATGAAGTTTATATTTAGATATTCCCATATCCTTACCAGTATTTATCATATAATTTACTAACTTTGAGCCAATTCCACGTGATCTCCATACCTTCCTTACAGCTATACGTTCGAATTTTAACCAACCATTAATTACACACATTCTTCCTGCTGCGATAGGCTCATTACCTTGCATGCCAAGTATATGAATTCTATTCAATTCATTTTCATCAGTTTCTATGTAATATGGGATATTTTGTTCTTCACAAAATACAGTAAATCTAACATTGTAAGCAGCAATAAGTTCTTCGAGGGAGCATATAATTTTAAAAGAAATATTTGAATTATTTTTCATATGATAAATAGCTGCTATTTTTATAAGTCAAACTGAAAAAAATTATGAACTACCAAAATTTTATTAACTTTATATAAAATATATCAAAAAAATAATTAGTATTAAAGGATTAATATGGATAATTTCCAGGACAAAGCAAATTTTCCATTTTCTGGCTAAAATAGAGATCAGCATAGCGGTAATTACCCTTACAGGTTGTAAATGCCCCATCTGTAATACTTTAAGCCTTTGGCCAATAATTAGTTTTACTTCACCTCGGTCAAACTCAGACAAGTCTCCCCAGCTGTACTGCTGCTTTATGAAGGCTTCTTTTGTCTTTCTCTCAATTTCCCTTACTGCATTGTATACAGTGGTATAATCAATATCATGACCATCGTCCTTAAGTGCTTCTAAGATATCAATCTTTTCTTCATTCTCTTTTAGGTAGAGTTGTATTTTTTGCAGTATTTCATCAGTTAATTTTTGCTTTTTCCTACCGGCACTGTTGTATTTTGATGAGCAGATTATATCTTCCTTTAGTTTGAGATCACCACTGCCCATTAGTTTTGATTTTACATCTTCATAGTTTTTCAGGTATTTACCGATAGTAGTTCTTGAAATTTTCATTTACCTTGCAGCCTGCCTTTGTGGCTTTCCTTCAAGCATGCTCTCCAGTATTATTTTTTGTTTGTCTACCAAACTTATCACTCCTTTAGTCCTTCCTATATAACTTAAAAATTATATAGGGTATGTTATTTTGGAGTGGTACGGTTTTCAAATGAAATATGGCCTAGATTTAGATTAATACAAGCATCCTCCCTTAACCTGATCTCAAGTCTTGTGGTATCAGGGTTACTATTTTCAAAGAACTTACTCTCTATGTATCCTTTCTTCCATCTGGAGATAAGTACCGGTGATATGGAATACTTTCGTGGCATCTCCAGCTGTCTTACCTGACCAGAGGTTACTGCTTCTCTCTTAAAATCTTTTGTAAATGTTCTTCTTGCTCTCATCTGATGAGACCTCCTATCTCTTTAGTCTTTGGTAGTCTCATCAGTTATCCTAACTTATCTATTTTTAGTTAACAACGTGCCTAACCTAAGGGGTTCACCCCAAACACTATATAACCTATAAATATAATAATTATCTAACTTTATTATTTATAATTACCTCCCGATTAACGCTATAAAAGCTGTATAAGACACCGCAGTTCCCTGTTCCTGTTTAACTTTTAAAACTTAATAGAGAAAATTTTCATTTGATTTATTAGAGATTCTTTAGAATCCCAGGGGTTTTATTGGCTCTGGATTATCGTCCCAGACTACATACTATTCTTATTTACAATAAGGGCAGGCTACTTTTAGATTATAATTTCCCGGTTCTTTTTGGTGGTACAAAGGAACCATATCCCTATTTACCGGTCAACTTTTTGTTCTGTAGATTTTATAACAGTACTGGCAGATAAGCTTATCAGTAAATTCTGAAATATTTATTGTTTTCTCTATTTATAATTTAGTTAAGAAAATTTCTAAAATTTGTTTCAAGTATTAACTAATCCATAAAATCCATACTCACCGTATAAAAAAGGAAGATATGTCAATCAGTATCTTTTGTCTCCAAACGTGTACGCCACATTGTCTGAGCTTTTCTCCAGTGAAAGGCAAATAGTGGAATTGCTATAACCGCCAAAAGTATTCCTCTCAGTAAACCTTTAAATGCTATATCTTTTTCACTCTGAAGAGAGGCATTCAGTTCATCTTCGACTAATTGGTCTATTTCCTCCTTGGATAGGTCCTGATATTGATCTGCTGGATACATAGTCCTTATGTTGGACTTTGTCATATATGTTGTTGGTTTTACATAATTGATAGAACCATTATAAACTGTAACGAGTCCCACTATGAAGATTACAAGTGCAATAAGGCAAACAATGTATAAATAAATCTCTCTAAAATAAACTCTTCTTGCCATTTCTAACCTCCTTGATTATAAGACCTTGCTAAATATTATACTTTCAAACTGATTAAATTTCAATTATAAAGATGGCTTTAAAGTCATACAAGTTAAGGAAATTATAAAGATAACAGATTTAGTTTTATTAGTTTTCATCTAATACCTACTGTTAGATAATTTGGCTTTTTAAAAATACAAGGATAAAAAAACAACAATTTAAAATATTATAACAATAAATACAAGAAAAGAAACTTACTGCTGAATTTCTAAAATAATAGCTGATATATAAAAATATTTTAAAAATATGGTATATTATTGAGAAAAAAGGAGATGTAAAGTATGAACTGTCCCCAGTGTCAGGAAACTGTAGAGGAAATAAAAGGTTCTCCAGTTAGTCCTTATATAAACACCTACAAGTGCACCAAGTGTGGTTGGCGAAAGTTAAAATGTGGAAATACAAGCTGTGACGGTTATCTGGAGCAAGAGGGAATGGGGTATCCCAATACGGTGAGATACAACTGTGTAAAGTGGGCTGGTCCGGTACCGGTACAAGATTCAGTTAAACAAGGTGAAGCATAAACTTAAATTTAAGATTAAAGACACTCTAATATATTGGCGAAGTAATTGAAACTACCAAAATTACCACATATTGGAAATATTTTTAAAAAATGACAAACAGCCTGACAATTATATTAATATTTGTAGCAATTGCACTATTTCTCGGCATTTTAATAGTTGTTACAAGCAACTTGCTTCCTAAGGAAAAAGAAAAGTCGAAAAAGGTACAGGATATACTTAAAATAATCCCCAATAGGAATTGCGGCGCGTGTGGATACACCAATTGCGAAAAATATGCAGAGGCTATTGCAGAAAATCCTGAGGTGGCTTTAAAGGACAAATGTCCCTTCATGATGAGCGATAAGGAAAAATTATCTGAACTTGAAAAAATATTAGGTATTAAAATTAGCAAAGATAAATAAAGATAATTTTTAAACATCTGAAATAAATTTTGGGGGAATCTATATAGCACCTAATCTAAGTTTGGCGTAATTATAGGTAATGACTAATTTTTAAAAGGTGTAAGCTCAATAGGGCTAATAGAGATTTTAAGTTAAAATTGCTGGTTTAGAGCCTTTTTAAGATACTTTTTAATATTTTCTCTTTTAATTCTTTTCTTTTCCTTGTATCTTTTGGAGCATTTTCTAAATTAAAAATTAAAGTATCACTTCTATTTCCAAACTTTGATATAAGCCTCGTTATTTTATAAGAAATAGTTGCCAGTACAATTTTATCCGAATCTATGATTCTCTCTATAATTTTTAAAAAGGCAGGGTGAAATAGCTCCATCTTTCCAATTTCATCTATAGCAATTATCTTAATATCAGAATCTCTTAGTGCATGATACAAAGTATTCATCCCCACACTTTCAAAATCTCTTAAATTAACCCTATATTTTCCCACCTTAGGGCCGTCATTATAATAAATATGTGAAAGAATCCCTTTTTTACCTTCATAATTCTCTATACTAAAACCAATACGCCTTCCTTCCTCCCTAATTTCTCTGGTAATAAATCCATATAAATGTAGATCAGGGATGTTCTCCTTAAGATCAGTTACAATGTTATTGAAAATCGTGGTTTTCCCACTGCCAGGATAGCCAGTAATAAAAAAATTCTTATGCATGATAATTAACATTAGTCCATTTTCTGTAAGCTGTTTCCATTAGTATTTCTTTAGAGCCAAACTGTGAGTTTTCAGGTATGGAAATTAATCTGTCAGTGTCTCTTCTAGCAGTCACTGCCATGGATATGGCATCCAGGATATCATCTTTACCCAGATATTTTCTTTTATATTTATTCACTGAATAGTTAAAAATTTCTTCAGATTTATTGAAGACTAACTTTAAAACTTTCAATCGTTCACTGATACTTTTATTCCTTTTTTTAAAGATTTTTCAATTGCTTCTAAAATTTGCAGGTCATTTAATGCTATCTCTGTTGTATAGTAAGGTTTTGAATTTGTTTCCAGGCACTTACTGAAAATTTTCCACATTCTATAATACGGATTCTCATCACTTATTTTTACAACATCGCTCCTGCCGCTATTTTCTTCTACTAAGATCTTTGAATCTTCTTCATATAATGCCAGACCTTTTGTTCCTCTGACAATGAAATAATTTCTATTACCATCCAGAAAGTATGAATTGCTAAAAGTACCGATTAGATTATTTTTGTATTCAAAAATCATAGATCCATAGTCATAATCACCATACTCCTGCCTGTGTTTAAATCCTGCCGCATAAACTGTCAGGGGTTTTCCAAAAATTTTTGAAAGTATGGCAATTTCATGAATACCGCCATCCAGAAGCATACCTAAGGGAAATGCCGGTTTAATTCTCCATTCTGTATTTCCATAATCTTCTACTCCATCTTTAAAGCCTATGTAACCATGATAAAGCCTGTCGAACATAAGAATATCTCCAAGCCTGCCGGAATTTACTATTTTTACCATTTCATCCACAAGGCTCTTATAAGCATACTGTTCTAAAACAAAAACTCGTTTTCCTGTCTTTTTCTCTTTTTTTACCAGTTCCTTCCCATCTTTAACATTTGTAGCCATTGGTTTCTCCAAAAACACGTCTTTACCTGTATTAAGAGCTTCAATGGCAACTACCGGATTCATTGGTATTGGCGTCATTACAATCACCGCATCTATAAACGATTGTTTAACCAGTAATTTATAGTCTTTATAAAAGGGTATGTCTGGATATTCTTTGTTTATTTTATTTTTGCTTTTCTCACTGGTGGCACAAAAAGCAGCTATTTCAAACATGTTGCTAAATTTTTTTAAAGCTGGTTTATGCGCCCTTTCCCAGATGATACCTGTACCTATTATACCTAAACGAATTTTACTTATAATTTCTTTCTCCCTTTATAATAAGATAATATTTTATAATTAGGTTTAAACTTTAATTTAAACCTAATAAAATCTCAGCAAACTCTCGCTATTATTTTACCGAGTTTAATTCATAAATAAAAGAAAAGAAATCTTAATGTCACAGCCAATTAGAAATGATGAAAAGCGAGCCGGCCCCGCCTGCCTTTCATCTTTTCATCATTTCTTAAGATACTATGTGAAAACTTTAAACCTTATTTTATTTTTTTTCTTAGAAGTTTTAATTCTACAAAAGATTAATTTAATTTCAAAAAAGTAGTATTTTTTATTTAAAATATTGTAAAATGGATTTTAATTATTAAAAAAATAAAGAATAAATCAATGGAAAATATTGCTATAGTTACAGATACCACATCTGATATTCCTGAACAGTTAGCCAGTAAGTATAAAATAAGGATGGTGCCTCTATATATCGGATTTGGCGGAAAATTATTTCTGGAGGGAAAGGAAATAACCAGTAGTGAAGTATATGAAAAGCTGGAAACTGGAGTAAAAATATATACCTCCACGCCTTCTGTTGGTGATTTTGTAGAGGTTTACAGGGATTTAATAGAGAGACAGAAAAAAACTTTAATTTATTCAATCCATGTTAGTTCAAAGCTCTCTGCTACTTCAAATGCAGCAGATCAGGCCAAAAAATTTTTCCCTCAAGCTAAAATAAAAGTTATTGATTCCAAAACTTCCACCATCAGTCTGGGTTTTATTGTTTTGGAAACTGCAAGAGCGGTAGTAAGGGGTGAATGTGAAGAAAGAATAGCCAGTATTATAGATTATATGATAAGGAAAAATAGGATGTTTGCCACTTTTGAAAATTTTGAATATCTATTTAGAGGAGGAAGAGCACCTTTCTTAGGAAAGTTTTTATCCAAGTCAATAAGACTAAAACCAATTATTACTATAGGCAGTGATGGAAAGGTAAAGCTAAAGAAATTTGTAAAAAATAAAAGAAATTCTATTGTTGAGCTTTACAGGCAGATTAGGAAAGATTCTTTTGATCCTTTTTCTACCGTAAAGAAAAAAATCGGAATCTTTTATGGTACTGATATCAATCCAGCTCTAGAACTTAAAAAGATGATAAAAGAGGACAACAGAATTAAGATTGACGAGCTGATTTTAACTGAAGTAACCACAGTTATGAGTGCTCATACCGGTCCTGGTATCTGGGGGGTATCTTCTTGTCCTGTGGTAAGTAAATAATTTGTTTTTAGCTTTTGGCTAGGGAAGAAAGATGGCTGCGATTATATAAGGCAGGATTGCAAAGAGCCCAAAAAGAGGATTTCCCCTTCTGGTTTTATTTTGATTGTCCCAATTGAATAAATATATGGCTAATCCAAATGATAATATTCCACTTGAAAGCAAAATTAGCATTGACCATAAAGGATTATAATCAATAGATTGATTATATGAGTAGAATTTAAATAAATTCAGTGCATGGGTACTTGGCAGAAGTATTCCGATTTTACCTAAACCAGTGGGCAGCAAATCAGATGGGATCAAAAAACCACCTATAACCATTGATGGTATAAAAATTAGCTGGGACCATAGCATGGTTGCAA
>Ga0114918_10003954_pt1 | contig 12954 bp, 18 predicted proteins | sample LantaG_FD_87015 | JGI IMG/M metagenome (GOLD analysis project Ga0114918, IMG submission 87015) | Deep subsurface microbial communities from Baltic Sea to uncover new lineages of life (NeLLi) - Landsort_02402 metaG | ecosystem: Environmental > Aquatic > Marine > Oceanic > Sediment | place...
CTCTCTCTCTCTCTCTCTCTCTCTCTCTCTCTCTCTCTCTCTCTCTCTCTCTCTCTCTCTCTCTCTCTCTCTCTCTCTCTCTCTCTCTCTCTCTCTCTCTCTTCCTCCGGAACCAGCTCTCTCTCACTCACCGCAACAACAACAAAACGACCCCCTCCTTTTCAAATCAAAACCACACCTCTTCAAAAGAGTTTTACCTCCACGGCAAGCCGACCACTTCTCTAAGCGTCGACGCCACGCGCTCGGCCGCGCTCGACATCTCGTTCGACCTCACGATGCACCGCCTCCCGTGCTCTTGGCTGACCCTCGACGCGATGGACGCGACGGGCTCTTCTGAATTGGACGTCTCGCACCACATCCACAAGAGGAGGATCGACCCTTCCGGCCACGGCTTCATGCCCGACGACGAAGGCGGCGTGAAGAAGGTCGAGATGGGCCCCTCGAACAAGCCGGCGCTGCTGCCCTCCGACGGCACCGCGACCTGCGGCTCCTGCTACGGCGCCGGGCTCGGGCCCAACGAGGTGCCGCCTTCTCAGGCAGCGGCGGCGGCGGCCAACGCGACGACAGGAGCAGCAGCGGACGACGGGGAGAGGAGGCCCGACCCGCCGCGCTGCTGCTCGACCTGCGATGAGGTCAGGGAGGCCTACCGCCTGCGCGGGTGGAAGATGCCGGACCCGCTGACGGTCAGGCAGTGCCACGACGAGGGGCACAGGGAGGAGGTGCTGCAGCAGAGGGGGGAGGGGTGCCACATCTGGGGCAGCCTGCGGGTGGCCAAGGTGGCGGGCTCGTTCCACATCGCGCCGGGGTGAGTTTTTTGAGTTTTTTTTATTTTTCCCCTTCATTTTTTTCTTTATTTTTCAAGCTCATTTCTCTTCTTCTTTTATCTATCCACCCCCACGACCACAACGACAGAAAATCCTGGAACGGGCCCATGGGCCACACGCACGACCTCTCCCCCTTCACGGGCAGCGAGATCGACGTCTCCCACACTGTTAACAAGCTCAGCTTCGGTCCCCCTTACCCGGGGCAGCACTCTCCGCTGGACGGAGCTCACTACTCCTCGGAGGCGAGCGCCGCCCCGGGGCCACCGCCGAGCGGGGCGGGGCAAGCTGCGGCGATGCTGGCGGCGATGAACGGGGCTTCGCCGGACGCAGGTGAGAGAGGGGGGAGAAGAGAGAGAGAGAGAGAGAGAGAGAGAGAGTTTGGTCTTTGAGGTCGAGGTCGAGGTCACTAGAGGTTTTTCGGGGAAAAAAACTCAAACAAAGAAAAACTCAACCTTGAAAAAAAAAACAGCCGTCGCCGCGGGCGCCGTCGCCGGCGCCGACCCCGCGACGGGAAGAAGAGCCGGCGCCGTCCAGTACTTCGTGAAAGTCGTCCCGACCACGCACACGCAGTTTGTCGACTCGGCCTTCGAGCACGCCTCCGAAGGAGGAGGAGCGGAGACGACGACGACCCAATCAGAGAGAGAAAAGGACCAGAAGAGTCAGAAACCGAAAACAAAGAAAGAAGTCACGACCTGGTCCTCCACCTTCTCCGTCGCAGAGCACGTCCGCTCCCCGGCGGGAGATGGCTTCGACCCCCCTGGCGTCTTCTTCTTCTACGACGTCAGCCCGCTGAGGGTCAAGCACTCGGTCTCCAGGCCTTCCTTCGCGAGCTTTTTGGCCTCGGCGTGCGCGGTCGTCGGCGGCGTCTGGAGCGTCGCGGGCGTGGCGGAGGCGGCGCTGGCCGCCAAGAGGGCCGCCTCGGCGAAGAAGTTTGAGCTGGGGAAGGCGCATTAGGATTTCGCTGTGTTTGTGTTTTGGTTTTTTGATCCAGTTTCGGGTGGAGAGTGAGAAAAAAAAGTGTAAACGCAAGAAACGAGGGAAAGAGAGAGAGAGAGAAGAGAGAAACGCGACGGGAAAAAAAGAAGAAAAGAGGTCGGAGGTCGACGCCGAGTGCCTCCATTTTCTCTTTCCTTCGATTGAAACACTCGACGAACGAAATAAAAAAGCAACAAAAAAACCAAAGACCGAGCTCTTTTTCGACTTCTTCTCTTTCTCTTTTCCTCTTCTGAGTCTCTTGCTGCGATGGCGTCCAAGCGCATCTCCAAGGTACGGAGGTTTCGAGACACGCCCGGTGGACGAAGCGGCGAAGAAGAAAGCAAACGACAAAGCAAAAGACTCGACGTCGATTGCTCTCAGCGCCTTTTTTTTTCTTCCCTCTTCGGGGCGCACCTTTCATCGCCGTCTTTCTCGGCTTGGGAGCCCTTTGATCGCCTTTGCGACGTCGAGACGATACAGCACGCTCGCCTCTACCCCTGGGCCACGTTACACGTGGCTGAAAGGGAGGGTTTTTTCCCGTTTCCAGAGGGCGGAGGAAGAGAGCAACAGGGAAGGAAAAAAAGCATCGAAACTTTTTACCCAAGGCGCATCGCTGTTGATCGACCCTCGCTCTCACCTCTCTCTCTCTCCCTCCCTCCCTTCTCCTTCTACCACTCAAAAACAGGAGCTGCAAGACCTCCAGAAGGACCCGCCGACGTCGTGCTCTGCGGGCCCGGCAGGGGACGACCTCTTCCACTGGCAGGTGAGAGGAGAAGAAGAGAGAGAGAAGAAGAGAGGGAGAGAGGGAAAGAAGAAAGAGCCGTCGAAAATACAATCGATGCCGCTTCAAACTTTTCGCTCGTTCTCTCGGCCGCCGACCACGCCCCGCTGGCGCATGTCTCGATCTCTACTGCCATCGTGGACATGCGACCTCGGTCTACTCCCTTCGTAGCTCGGAAAAGAACAACAAGAAGAAGCAGCGAGGGCTGGGAAGGAGCCGTTTCTTTCAATCAACAAAAAAAAACTCACGATCGCTCCTTCTCGACCTCGACCTCCGAAAACTTCCTCTTTCTCTTCTCTTCACCTCCTCTTCCACTACTCCGCCAGGCAACCATCATGGGGCCCTCCGACTCCCCTTACACCGGCGGCGTCTTCTTCGTCATGATCCACTTCCCGCCCGACTACCCGTTCAAGCCCCCGAAAGTCCAGTTCCAGACCAAGGTAAAGAAAGAGGAAGAAGAGGAAGAGTTTTTTCATTTTTCGTCGTCCTTTCTTCATTCGTCGTCGTTCGACCTCTCGTCTCCTCCTCTTGCTCATCCCCTCTCCGAATTCCAAAACAAAACAAAAAACCCCACCAAAACAGGTCTACCACCCCAACATCAACTCCCAGGGCTCCATCTGCCTCGACATCCTGAAAGAACAGTGGTCCCCCGCTTTAACTCTCTCCAAAGTCCTTCTGTCGATCTGCTCGCTGCTGTGCGACCCCAACCCTGACGACCCCCTGGTGCCCGAGATCGCCCACATCTACAAGACGGACAGGGCGAGGTACGAGGAGACGGCCCGCGAGTGGACGCGCAAGTACGCGATGGGGTAGCTAGGGAAGCAGGGGAGGGAGAGGAGAAAGGGAGAAGAGGAAGGAAAGGTGGGGATGAGAAGGGGAGCAAAAAAGAAAGGCAGGAGGCACGCGGGAGAAAAAATTTCAACTTTTTTCCCCTCTCCTGCTTTGCGACGCCTCCTCCCACCCACCCAATTTTGCCCGAGTTGTTGTGAACAAGCGAGCGAGCGAGAGACAGAAAGACAGTCGAGAGTCGAGAGAAACCTTCCCCCCTTACACCTGAATGAAAAAAAAGAATTGCAGCCCTCTTTTTTTGTTTTCTTTCTTCTGTTTCCTTTCACCCCCCAACTATTTATCGAATTCTGTTTCTTTTTTTTCTTTCTTTCTTTTCTGTGTGAGTGCATGTGTGTGTTTCTGTGTGAATGCATGTGTGTCTTTTCCAACAATCAAAAAATCAATTCGGGGAAGCGGAGGGAGAGGTTTGAAGAAGAAGAGGAAGAGGAGGTCAAATAAATTTTCATTTCCGTTTTTTTTTCAACTCTCGAGTTTCAATTGCGTTCTTTTTTCCGCGCTACTCGAATGCCGCCGATAGCGCACCCCCCCGCGTTCTACGCCAAGGTAGCAGGCATCTGCTTCGTGGTGAGGATGTGCTTTAAGTTTCGGAAAGACAGGAAAGACGACGAGAGAGAGAGAGAGCAGCGAAGAGAACGAGGCGTGGAGTGATCGAGCAGATCGATTCCAAAAGAGGCGACCTCGACCTCGACAAAAACCTCTTCTCTCTTTCAAAACCTTCTTCTCTCCTCCTCCTCACCTCACTCCAATCAATCAATCGAATCAGGCCGGCGGCCTCATGGAGCTGTTCATGATCAAGACTGGATTCTACGAAAAGTAAGAGAAAGAGAGAAAGAGACAAAGAGAAGACAGAGAGAAAAGAGGCAGGTTTTTTCTTTTCCGACTCACTTTTTCTTTCTTCCCCCACTCACTCTCCAAAAAACCAAACCAAAACCAAACCAAACCAATCACCACCACCACCACCACCACCTCCCAGGGTCACCGCCATCGAGGCCGAGCGCCTCGAGGGGGAGCGGGAGCAGCGGAAGCTGTTCGAGAGGCAGCTGCGGGCGGAGGTGCAGAGGCAGGCCCGGGAGAAGGGCGTAGTGGTGAAGCTGCCGCCTCCAAATCCGAGCAGCAACGAGGAGTGACTTTGATTTTTTGTGTTTTTAAAAGAACTTGAGAGTACGCCCCGGAGCATTTAGACAGAACTGAACGAGAGAAGAAGCGGGTGGAGAGACAGCGCACGTGTAACATCAACAACACTTTTTTCATTCATTCATTCATTCGTTTTCAAGTTTTTTCTCTTTTCCCCCTTCAACTCTTCTTCTTCCTCTTCGCCTCCTCGACCAGGACCGCGACCGTCTCGTACCTCGCCCGCGCCCTCCTCGCGTCCGTCGCACGCTCCCGGGCTCGCCTGCGCGCCGTCCTGGCCTCGGAGGCGGCCTCCTCTTTATCGGCGGCGGCGGCGTTGGCGGCAGCGGCCCGGAGGACCTTCGCCTCCGCCTCGGCGATCAACGCGTCGGCGTCGTCGTCGAGCCCTTGGTTGGCGACAGCAGCAGGAGGAGGAGGAGGCAGGGGATACGCTTGCTGTTCGTTGTTCCTCTGCCTCGCGTTGTCCCCGTTGCCGCGGCCAAAGGCCACGGGCAGCGACGCCCATGCCTCCGCGGCCGAAGAAGCAGGAGGAGCCGCAGCGGCGGCGTTGGCCGTCTCTTTCCTCTGCAGCTGCTTCTGCGAAAAGTCCACGGAGCACTCTTCTCCTCCCCTGCCACGGGCACGGAGCTCTTCGTAGAGGGCCGCTTTACGCTCGAGGGCCGCGGCCGACGCGACGAGGCGGTCCGTGTCTTCTTCGTCGTCGTCTCCTCCTTGTTCTTCGAGGTTTCGTCTTCCTTTCTTGTCAAAGATCGGATTCGACGAGAGCAGCTTGCTCCTCTTCGTCGTCGCCTCCCCTTGCCGCCTGCGCGCGCTCTCCTCCCGCGCCCGATCAGCCTTCAGGCGAGCGGACTCGATCGCCGCGCGGATCCGGGCCACGCCGGCGCTGCTGACGTCGAGCAGCTCGCGCGGGCGCGGCATCGCGAAAGAATGTGTTTTTTTTAATTCTAAGGCGAGTCAAAAATAATTTCCACTTTTCTCTTTTCCGCCGACGAACCTGTCTCTTCTTCTTTCTCTCTTTCCCTCTCTTTCGTCGTCTCTCCTCCCTCTTTCTTCTTCTTCCTTCTCCTTCTCCCAGGAAACATGGCCGCCCCCTCGGCCCCGCTGAGCTTCGAGGCGCGCCTGGGCATGAGCCTGGACGACATCATCGCCACGAGCAAGGCCAAGGTAGGCTGAAAGAGCGTCGGCGCATGGAAAAAGCAAAAGACGAACGCACTCGTTTCGTTCGTCGTTCTTCCCCGAGCGAACGAGGAGCGAGAGAGCGGCAACCGAAGCATGGCCCATCGCAGCCTGGTGCTGCGCTTCTCTCTGTCCGTTTTCACGCTCTAGTGGTTGTCCGAGGTCTTTCATTGGCTTCCCTCGCGGCGGCAGAGCAGTTGGACGGCAGGAACAGTGGCCGCGAGGCGAGAAGCATGGGTCGTTTTTTCCTTCCGATCATCGCCGAAGCGGGGGGGAAGGGAGCGACCGACGACAGCACCGCGACTGATGCCCGAGTCCTCGCTTCTTTGGGCTCTCGCCTCTGTGGGGCGCGTTCGCTCCTTGTTTCCGACGATGTAGACGCGATGGGGATGGTCTCTTCTACGCGCCCCCGCGAGTGGAAGTGGCAGAGAGAGCAGAGAAGGGACGCAAACAAAACGGCTGCATGCATCGACAGAGCGGCAGCATCGTGGGACGAACGAAAAGAACGACGAAAACCGACGACCTCGAAAAGAAAAAAATCCAACTTCAGCTTCAACCTCAACCTCAACAAAAACAAAACAAAACAACTCAACCGCAGCAGGCGAGCAAGCCCGCGCAGCAGCCAGCACGCGGCGGCGGCACAGCCCAGGCAGCCCCCGGCGGCGGCGAGAAGAAAAAGGCCAAGAGGAACAGGAAGCGCGGCAAGGGCGGAGGAGGAGGTGGTCCGACCGCCATGGAGGCGACGACGACAAACGGCGGCAACAGAAACGGCAACGGCAACAACGCCCGCCGCCCGGTCTCCGCCGCCACGCAGGCGCAGCAGCGCGGCTCGGCCCGCGCCAAGCAGGTGATGGCGCAGGGCGCCTCGGCCCGCGAGGCCAAGCTCGCGGCGGCGAGGCAGGCGCGCACCGGCTCCGCGCCCAAGGCTGCAGCCATGAACGTCGACGGCGCCGGAGGAGGAGGAGGGGGCAAGTCCCGGAGGAGCCGCGGCAAGCGCGGCGGAGGAGGGAAAGGGGTCACCGCGGGCACGGCGCTGCACGCCTCGGGGGCCCGCTCCAACGGCGCGATCAAGATCAGGGGCCTGCCCTCTGCTGGAGGCAAGAAGAAGAAGGGAGGCAAGGCCGGCGGCATTGGCGGCAGCGGGATTCCCAACCCTTCCGCCGTCCGCGTCGTCATCATCAACGACAAGGCGAAGAGGCAGGGAGGCGGAGGTGGTGGTGGTTCGCAGCAGCAGCAGCAGCAGCAGAGACCGAAGCAGCAGCAAAAACCTGGGGGCTTCCTGCGCCGTTAAATGGGCGAAGCTTTTTTTCGATTAATCGGGTTTTCTTCGTTTGCGCACGTAGAAGAGAGAGAGCAGGAGAGTCTTTTTGTTTTCCCCCCCTTTGTTTTCCTTTTTTGAACTTTTAAAAACGAAAACGCTTGCCGCATTAAAAAAAACAAAAAAACATTGTTATGACACACATCAAAAAATAACAAAAAATAGAGAGAGAGCGTAAAGAAGGAGAGAGCGGGAGGGGGGAATTCAAAATCTGCTCTTCTTCTTCGGGCGGTCTTCGTCGTCGTCGTCGTCGTCGCTCGAACTCTCTCCCGCTTCTTGCTCGTCGTCATCTTCCTCCTCTTCATCTTCCGCCTTCTCGGCTTCCTCTTGGGCCTTGAGCTCCGCAGCAGCGGCCTTGGGGTCGAAATCCTCATCTTCGTCGTCGTCATCAGAAGAACTCTCCTCGTCTTCCTCCTCGCTCTCTTCTTCTTCCTCCTCTTCCCCCGCCGACGCTTTCTTCTTCCTGCCTCCGCCTGCCCCCTCCTCCGCGGACGCCCCCAGCGGCACCCGGCGGTCCTCGAACCACTTGCGCAGCGGGGCCAGCTCCTGCCTCGGGATCTGGCCAAACTCGATAACGCGGGTCTCGTTGTTCGCCTTCTCTCCTCCCGAGGAGGAAGAAGCATTCGAAGAAGCTTTCAGATGCAGAAGAAGGTCGAACGACGCCGAGCCTCCTCCGGCGCGCGCAAGCTCGGCGGCCCTCAGCGCCTTGAGCGACACCAGGAACGCGGGCTTCTTGACGAACGCGATTGCGCGGTCGCCCAGGGGGAACAGGTGGCCCTGCGAGGCCTTGACCGCGGCGCGGACGCTGCAGCCCCCTCCCGTTCCTCCTCCTCCTCCTCCGTTTGCCGACGCCGCGGCGTTTGCGAAAACGCTCGGGTCGGGCGACAGGAAGGCGTTCGGAGCGACCCCGCTCTTCCCCAAGGCGGCGCAGAGGACGACGGCCCTGGGACCCTGGATCGGCGTCGTCGGGTTCCCTGCGAAGGACAGCGACTCCGCAGGGGCCGAGTTGGGGATGCGGAGCGCGAGGCACTCGAGGCTGTCACCGCCGCTCGCCGCCGCGGCGGCCGAGACCCAGGGCAAGGAAACGGCTGGCTTGAGCCCCAAAAGAACAAAGGCGGCCTGCTCTTCGGGCACGGCGTCGAGCACGGCCACGGCGCGGATCGACGAGATCGGGACCACGACCTCCTTGACGTTGGCAGTTGAGGAAGAACTCGCGCCGCCTGCCTTTTGCGCGGAGCGGAGCACGAGCTTGTCCTTCGGGAAGAACGCCGCGTCGAAGGAGCCCCAGGGCTGGATGACGCTGAGGCCTCGCATGACGGCCGCGGCGTCGTCGAGGGGGGTGAGCTGCTGCTGCTGTTTGGGTGGCGGGGCTGGCGCTGGTGCGGCGGGAGCAGCAGCAGTAGCAGCGGTGGCGGTGGCGCCGTTCTCCTTGCCCGAGGCCGAGGCTGAGGCTGCAGCTGTTGATGATGAAGTTTTTTCGATATTTTTTTGAAAATCAGCGACCGATTCGCGGCGTTCTCTCTCCCTCTCTTCTCCTTCTTTTCTCCTTCTCTTGGCGGTGATAGAGAGAAAAAGATAGTCTGATTGCGTGCACGAGAGGAAACGCGCTGAAAACGAGAGGAGCAGACAGAAAAGCCAACACATCGAATCAGTCAAAGAAAGAAAAAAAACGCCATCAAAAAATCCATCAATCTACCTCTCGCTGCCTGCTCGGCCAGCGCCGCCGCGACGGCCTCGGCGAGCGTCTCGCGGTCGGCCTGGTCCTGGACGCAGGACAGGGCCGCGAGGAGCTTGGGGCCCGAGGCCTGCAGGGGCTTGAGCGCGTCGGCGAGCGCGTTCATTGCGTTGGGCGAGGAGGAAGGGAAAAAGGGATGAAGAGAAAAGAGAAAAGAGAAAAAAGTGAAGAGCTCGACAGCTCTCGAAGAAGTTCGAAGAGCCTTTCTTTCTTCACTCTCGATCAAAAGAAAAGAAAGAAATAAACAAAACCATGGACCCGACCAAAAGGGGCGCCGTCCAGGCGACCATCTCCCTCGAAGGAGCGCAGCTCCACCGCGTCGACATCGCGGGCAGCGGTAGGTGATCTCTGGTGCTGGAGGAAGAGGCGCCAAGTGTCCCTACGAGGAGAGGGGAAAACGCGAACGCGAATCGCTCTCTACTAGTCTTTTTTTTCCAATATCCTCGGCGGCTCTTTTTTCTCAACCTTCGACCTTTTTCAACCTCTCCAACAACATCTCAAAACTCAAAACGCGAAAAACAGACTCCACGCTCCCTTCGGAATCGCTGGCTTCTCTCAAGCTCAGCATCGGGGCCTTTCTGACGGAATACATGAAGCAAAACGCGATCGCGGTAGAGGGGGAGGAAGGTCCGTCTTGCCTTTTTTTGGTTTTGGGTTCTTTGATTTCGTTTGTCGCTTTTCGGGGACAAAAAAACGAAAGAGAGAAGCTTCTCACGCTTTCGCGCTCTCTTCTTTTATAACAAAAAAACGACCAATAAAAAACAGTCGACATGCTCGAGGAGGTCATTTCTTCCGACGACGAGGAAGGGGAGGGCGAAGAAGCAGGCGAAAAGAAGAAACAGAAGCAGAAGCAGAAGCAGAAGCAGAAGCAGAAGCAGAAGCAGAAGCAGAAGCAGAAGCAGAAGCAAGAGCCGCGGCCGGCGTCTGGCGGAAAGAAGCGGGCGCGAGTGGAGAGAGCCAAGGCCAAAGCAGCCGCTGCCGCTGCCGCTGATGCCGCCGCCGCCGCTGCCGCCGTTCCTTCTCCTCCCTGATTGAAATCTCTCTATTCTCAACAAATTATGTAACAAAAGGTGTCTTTTCCGGAAAAAAAAAAAAAAAACAAGCAATTTTCACTCCGAGCAAGGGGGCACCACCAGCGCCGCGTCAAAGCCCAGGCACTCCGCCGCGACGACCGCCGCGCTCCGCTCCCTGCTCCCCCTCTCCTTCACCACCTTGCTCCCTCCGACGACCCCCAGGAACTCCTCGAAGAGCGCCCTCCTCTCCTCCAAGGTGGCCCGCTGCGACAGGGCCGTGGCTACCATCGGAGCTTGGGGTCCTCCTTCGACCAGCGGTAAAGCGGAAAGCAGGCTCGCGAGCTTGGCCACGAGGAGCAGCGACTCCGTGAAGTCGCCGCCCCTCCTCGAGGCGAGGGCGTCGACGAGCAGCGCGCGGGCCTTGGCAGCGACGGCGGCGCAGCTCATGTTGACCGCCTCCTCGGTGGGGACGCCCAGATCAGAAGCGCAGCCCGAGACAAACTCGTTGGGCGGGACCCAGCGGAGCGGCGAGGAGAAGGAGCGGCCGCTTCCTCCCTCCGAGGCCTCCTCCGCTGCCGCCGTGGCCGCGGCGCGGAACATCGCGTCCCTCTGCGAGCCCGTGCGCGGCTTCAAGGACACGCCGCTGTCCCCCAAAGCCGTTCGGATGGCGACGAGCTGGGACAGCGAGTAGTCCCTCCCGGACAGCTTCGAGTCCTCGAGCTGGCGTAAGGTGGCGGTGGCGGCGATGAAGGTGGGGTCCTCTCGCAGGGCCTGGGTGAGGGCCTCTCTCTCGAAGCGCGACGAAGAGGAAGAGGTGGAAGAAGAAGGGCGGGGGGGTGCCCACCAAGAAGGGAGCTGTTGCTCTTTCGCCGTCGCCGCTTTCCGGCTGCCGCTCGCCGCCGCCGCTGCCGCTGCTGCGTCGCTCGGGTCCACTTCCTCCCCATCGTCCAGGAACAAATCCGCGTTGATCGACTTCTTGCGCAGCTTCGAGGCGTAAGAGGAGAGATCTCCGTCCTCGACGAAGATCATCTTGCCGCCCAGGCTGCGGTCTCGGACCCATCTCCCCTCCTTGCGCCGGGGGCCCCAGGAGCCAGTGCAGAGCCTTCTCGCCACGGCGGCGACGGCGGCAGCCGCGGCGAGCAGGGCCAAGCCCGTGGTGATCGCCTCCGAGGCCGCGGGGGAGATGGGGGAGGAAGAGCCCGAGGAATAAGGTCCTGGGCGGTAGCGAGGGGAAGGATGAGGAGAAAGAGGCGACGGCGGAGCCCTTGCCGCCTCGCCCTTGACCTGGAAGAAGGTCCCGTCGCCCCTCACTGGCGCGGGAGGGAGCTGGTCTGCCCCTGCCCCTTCGCCTTTTGAGCCTCCCCCGCCGAGCACCCACTCGCGCACGCTCGCCGCGGCGCTGCGGGCCGCGGCCGCGGCGCCCTCGACAGCCGCGGCAGCGTCGTCGGCGACGGCGTCGAGGACGTTGGTCGCCTCCGGCAGCGGTTGGTCGTCGCCCTTCTTCGACGCTGCCGCGGAGTTTTTCGAGTTCCTGAAGTCTCTGAGGTTCTGCTCGGCGCGGCGCTCGTCCTGGTGGTTCCGTTTTTTTGGAGGCGGAGAAGAAGAAGGGGGTTGAAAGACGTGAGTGAGAGAAAAGGAGAGACCTCTGGTCAACGAAAACTCCTCTTCATCTCAACAGTCTCTTTTTTTTCTTACCTTGAGCAGCATGTCGCGCTCGAAGTCGCCCATCGCCCGCAGGTGCCTCCGCGGGCGAAGGCCATGACGCCAGCCGCCTTCGAGCGGGTGCTCAAGCGCCGACGCGGGCTGGGCAGAGGCGAGGAAGGAAGCAGCGGCAGCGGTTGCAGCAGCGGCGGAAGCGGCGATGGCCTTTCTGGCTTGTTCGTTCTCATCGTTGCCACTCTCTCCGCCCTCCGCCTTGGCGGCATTCACAGCTAGCGCCCTTCGGCCGTGACCGCGAGAAAGTGCTGGTGCCGGCCTGTAGCTGGTGGAGGCGGAGCTGCCGGCAGTCAGGCGCCTCAGCAGCGAGGTCGACGAGGAGGAAGAGGACGCCATCGAGCAAGAGAAAAAAGAAAGGAAAAAAAGTAAGCGGAAAAAAAGACACTATCGATTCGAAGCAGAAAAAGAAAAATGCGCTCTCAATCGCCCTCCTCGCCGGCCTCGGCAGAGGCCGCCCCTGCCGCTCCCACCCCCAACTTCCCCGGCTCCACCAAAGAGGACTGCGAGCGCTACGTCGACACGGCCGTGGAGCGCGACCCCACGGTCAAATTCATGATGGAAAAGCTCAATGAAGTGAGGAGAAGGATTTTGATTCTTCTTCTTTCGATCTTCTTCTTCGACCTCGACCTCGACGTCCTCTCAAACTTTTTGCTCACACCTCTCTCTCTCTTCTCTCTCTCTCCCCCCGCCCCCTTCCCCACCCACCCACTTCCAGGCCGGCTGCGCCGTCTCCCGCTCCTTCGTCCGGGTCGAGCACTGCTCCGAGGCCGTCGGCGGGGGGTTCCGCCCCCCCGACGGCGTCGTCCTCTGCCACAACCACCTCCCGCGGGCCTCGGACGCCAAGGCCGCGCTCGTTCATGAATTGGTCCACGCGTTCGACCACTGCCGGGCCCGCGACCTCGACTGGTCCGACTGCGACCACCACGCGTGCTCCGAGGTGCGGGCCGCCGCTCTGTCCGGGGACTGCTCTTTCGGGGCCGAGGCGAGCAGGGGAAACTGGGGCCTGAGGGCGCAGGCGCAGGCGTGCGCAAGGCGGAGGGCGGCGCTGTCGGTCGCGATGAACCCGGCTTGCTCCGGCAGTTCTAGTAAAGCTAGTCTAGCCGGAGGCGTCGGGGCCTTTGGGGCGGCGGCGGCGCAGGGCGGCAGCAATCGAAAGGCGCGGGAGGCGGTGGACAGGGTCTTCGACGCGTGCTTCGCCGACACGGCGCCGTTTGATCGGATGCCGTGACAGAGAAAAATGAAAGAAATGAAAAAAAACCAAACTTTGTAGAAAAAAAGAGAGGCTGTGATGCTGGTTCTTCTGTAACACTTCGAGTAATCGCTCTCCGATGTCGTTATTCCGAAGGGGGGGGGGGGGGGGAGAAAGGGGGGGAAAAAGGGGGAAAAAAGGGAGGGGGGAAAAAAGGAGGGGGAAAAAAAAAAAAAAAAAAGAAAAA
>Ga0114918_10003955_pt1 | contig 12954 bp, 25 predicted proteins | sample LantaG_FD_87015 | JGI IMG/M metagenome (GOLD analysis project Ga0114918, IMG submission 87015) | Deep subsurface microbial communities from Baltic Sea to uncover new lineages of life (NeLLi) - Landsort_02402 metaG | ecosystem: Environmental > Aquatic > Marine > Oceanic > Sediment | place...
CCAAATGAAAATTATTTGCATAAAGCCTAATTACCTCAGTTCCAATAAATTGTAATATACTGCGTGGAGTACCAAGTTTGGTACCTATCATCCAAGTATAATCCTTATCTTCCAAACTAACTGAGTGCGTAAGCTGCATACATTTTATTACCTGAGATAAATGTGGCTTACTTATCACTACAGGAATATTCAATAACGAACTCTTACCTTCTTGTGTATGTACATCATACTCGGACAAATCAAATACTTTCATACAAATATTTTTGAGATTATCAGCAAAACCTACCTTTCTTGTCCAACCGTGTCTACCAATCATATAATCCGCAGCAGTATCTTTACCCGCCTGGGCTTTTCCAGAAAAGCATAAAAGCATAATTACCTCATCTTACCAAGATGTTCCAATGTTTTAGAAAACTCAGTTACTGCAGGAATTTTTTCGGGCGCAATATTGTCATCGGTATCGATATCATACTCTCCCAATACTGGTGTGAGTCGTACTATAGTATCGAGACACTCGAAGTTGTTAGTTAATCTAACTGGACAGGTTTTATTAAAGTTCTTACTGCACATGCAGATTTTTCCAGAGTCTTCAATATAAACAAATCTTCTTAGAACTTTAGACTTCAAGATTTAATCCTCCTACAAACAAAAATAATACACTCTCAGTGATTTGTAAACATCCTATAATAAAAATGTTTGTCTTAAAACTCTTGCAATAGTTTTAGCAAAAGAAAAGCTTTAATTTAATAGCTACCTTATTATGACATTTACTCTATAACAATGGACATAGCTTAATAGTGTATATCTATGGTATAGTATAGTCAATGTCTCGCGCATGCGCGTATATTAAGAAATCTTATATATAGATTATCTTAATAATAGATAGATATTCTATTAGAGATTTTATCTCTAGCAGAAGTTTTACAAAGTAAAACTTCTGCATGTTAATTCTTTCTTTAAGATTTCTTATGTTTAAGATATCTTAAGTATAAGATAATTCATCTTACGTCTTATGTCTATACCCTAGTCTTATATCTATCCCTAAGGTATATACTTATATTATACAACTTATAGCTTTTAAAGTGTGTCGGTATAAAAGAAATTTCAAAAGAGCTTAATTAGCCCTCTACAGGACGTTCTACTTATGTGTGGCATGGAGGCCCTAAAAAACAGATAAAAGAGCTTAGAGGGGCCAATGAGGGCTTGTGCTGCCCATTTCAGGGCAGCTGGTGTTACTTAACTTACTGGGCCGCTTGAGCGCACTTTTGTAGTGAACTTGCCAATACCCTTACCTTCCCCAGCAGGATTACCATGCGCGAGCGCGGTTTTCTTACCAGCGGAAGTAACTTGAGTCATTACACCATTTTTCATGATTGTAAAAGATGCGGACATTGTTATTCCTCCTTGATTAGGTGATCACCTTAACCAGGGATTTCCCCGGTCATATTAGCTCTGTTTTTAAACAGACCGTTCTTATTTCTGTAACTAACGAATTTTTTAATGATTCATAATGCTGAATAGTATTAAGAAGTGTTACAGCACTTACACTTGTTTTTTCACTAGTCTCTATTTCATACTTGTTAGCGGCTAGAAGTAGATAACGTAATACATTAATTTTTTTAGTCAACCCATCCACATATGAAATAACATCTGAGATAGACTCAGTTTTTGAAACTAAAGTGTTATTGTATAAAATATCTACTTTACGTCCGAGACTAAAAACATTATCGATAGTAGAATCTATACTAGTTAAGATAAGGGTCATCTCCTCAACATCGTTTAAATGATTTGAAAGGGATTCTAACTTATCCTCTAAAATAGATTCTAGAGCCTTCTTTTTTTCTAAGGCTTCTAGTAAGTTCATACCTACTAAAGTGGTTTGATATTATGTGCCTGAGGACCACGATCAGTTTGAACTAAATCATATTCAATTTCCTGGCCTTTATTGAGTGTTTTATAGCCTTCCATTTCCAGATGGCTAAAATGTACAAACACATCTTCTTGGCTGGGTCCTATAATGAACCCATACCCTTTTTTGCTATTAAACCATTTGACTTTTCCTAAAACTCGGTTATTTTCCATACTTATAAACTCCGTGTAAACTAAATTATTAATTCTTAAAAGTTATAGATTAAGGTGTTTAGCAAACACCTTGTCTATGTGGGTCAAAAAATCTTCTTGTGTATGATTTTTCTTCATGTAGTTACAGACTTTGCAACAGGGTATACAATTTTTGTTTATGTACCCTTTAGAGTTATCTTTCCTGTCTATTCCATTAAAAGTGTATCTTCTTTTTCTATTTGGTGTAAACCTTACACTGCTTGGAGAAGAACCACAATACTCACAGTTCTTTTTAGTAATCGTATGAAAATAGTTTTTACTTATATTAAATTCTAAATTCTTATTCTTAGCATTCTTTTTGTATTCCCAAATAAGAACGTTCATGGCTATACCGTCATTAAAATCTTCTATAATACTTGTAGTGGCCTTCTTAAAGTGTTGATAGGAATAAATGTTTTCCACACTCGACATGTGGTGGGTACTACAATAGCAGAAGATAGGGCCCTTGATAAGGCTCTATATTTTAACTATAAGACAAATAAATCGTAAAGTGAAGAATGTTAAGGATTTACATAAATTAAATTAGAATACTTCTGTTATACCTTTCTCCCTATAGAAATTTTTTAACGCTACAACACTGGGCCCATATAGACAGGAGTGTTGTGGTACATACCCCCCAAAGGTACGCCATCCTGTTAGCATAGTAACAGTTCCAACTAACCTACCGCCACTTGTCCATACTGCGCCGCCGGAACTTCCCATATAACCAAATAGGTCTATGCGCATCTGATTGGGGGACTTACTTATAGCATCCCCCCTTTCAATATTTAAAGTGGCTATATGACCATTTGAGTATGAAAGCTGCGATTTTTTTATACCCCTTAGAAAAGGATAACCAATAACTCTAACCCTCTGCCCGAGATAAACATCGTTAGCTAAACGAGATGAGACACCCAAATTATAAGGGACCCTTAAAACACCAATGTCTCTTGTAGCGTCACTAGCTAAAATACCTACTTTATTGTAAGTGTTTGTAATCTTATTATTTACATCTCTTTGTTCTATACTAAACCTATCGCATGTTTTTTGTAGATTACCTTTTGTGGTTGTATTGGTTTCAATTACATGAGCGGCAGTCTGTATTAAAGAATATTTATCAGTTGAAACAATTATTGCCCCTGTGCCCCACCCAGTCTCTTTGTACTTTTGAACTATTACACCGGTTTCAATATTAACGATCTGGCAGTGAATAACAACACGAACCACTCTTTTTGAAATATAGTTTATTAACTTTTTTTCTGCTTCTTCTTTAGAACCATTACCAGCATTAAAAGAAGTGTCACCGTTTCTAACCGGCGGCTGCATTGAACACCCATAACCATTACATCCTACAAAGAGCGCAAACACTACCATCATCATGACGGTACTAGTGTGTTTCATACTGTTTTCCTCCTGGGCGAGTGGAAAACTTTTTTAGATTACTCCTCCTTCTAAAGTTTCCCTTGTTAGTACAATAGGTGAGTCGGTGGTGACAAGGATAGTATCTTCAGTATGGGAAGACAACTCCCCATCTTCAGAATAAAAAGTCCAATCGTCATTATCGTATTGAACTATGTATCTTGTACCAGCCATTGCTATGGGTTCTAAAGCTAAGCACATTCCTTCATATATCTTTGAACCCCTCCCTTTTACTCCAGTATTAGATATAAAGGGGAGTTCATGAGGGGTTTTATTTATACCATGTCCACCTAATTCGAGAGGTGACTTATAACCGTTTAACTCTATATCTCTTTGTATAGCAAACGATATATCACCTGTCGTGTTTCCATGAATGGCTTGAACTATAGCACTGTTTAACGCCTTTTGTACTGTCAGTATGAGATGGTTCTTTTTAGAATTTTCAACATCATCAACTATGTATGTTCGTGCGGCATCCGTGCAATAGCCATTAAAAGATACACCAATATCTATTGTTACTAAATCTCCAGTTATTAATGGTATGCTTGTAGGGACACCGTGTACTATTTGAGTATTTACAGATATACACGATGAATTGGTAAAACCTTGATACCCTAAAAAAGAAGGAGTAGCCCCCTGTTTAAGGATAAAACTATGTATTTCTGAATCTAATTCTAAGGTGGTTATATTTGGAGTTAATAGATTTTTAGATAAACTTAAAGCAGAAGCTAAGATTTTTCCGCTTTGTTTTAATGAGGCTAGTCTATTGAAGTGGTCCATTCTGTATGGTAGTTCTCTTTATAATGATAAGTAAAATAATGGAGTGTGTAAACTAAGGTTTCCATTTTAAGTCTAATTTATTTTTCATTAATTGATCGTACTTAATGTCTATTATTTCTCTTAAACCCTCAAACTCATCAATTACTTTTTTATATACAGCATCATGAGCAAATTCCCAAAGTGCGACAAGGGCTTGGTCAGGGGTCAATTTAAAATGTACTTCTTCAAGGTTATACACTGATATTAATTCATCTATCTGTATACGCTTATAGTCATCTGTAAATTGCTTTACTATTTCATTACGCTGGGCTCTGGCGTTTTCTCTGAATGTTTTTCTTAGTTGAATGTATTCAGAGTACTTCATATTTTGTGCTTGGTCCATATTACTTTCGTGAGAATTCTTATGGCCATGCTTTCTTTCATTCTCAAGTTGCTCTGCAGGGTGTTGCATTACATTTCCTGTTTTATCATATTTTTTATTTGTAGTAGTACTATCGTTACATCCATTACACGCCATAAAAACCTCCTGGTATTAAATCCAATTCCTTTTCTAAATTCATACACATCTTATAAACTAACTTAAACGTCAGCTCAATATCTTTTTTAGATACACATTCCATATTAGAATGCAAGTTAAAACAGGGTATTCCAATTTCGCAACAAGGAGTACCACCATTTGCGTACAGCACTTTGTCAGCGTCTGAGTATCCTTCTTCAGATAAGGCTTCTATTATGTATGGTATGTTATTTTCTTTAGCTACGCCCTCTGTAAATTTTACAAGTTCAGAATTGTACACAGGGCCTCTATGTATAGCAGGGCCCTTGCTTAAAGTTCTTTTAGTGTCATAAGTATCTATATTAATTACAAATGTAGGTTTAATCTTAGTTACTGCCGCAAAAATTCCTTGTGAACCTAATTCTTCTAGTGCTGGAAGTACAAAGAAGAAGTTATGGGGGCTATGTGCATTAGATAGTTTTTCCATAACCATAAGTAATACTAGTATACCTGCTTTATTATCTAATCTAGGTCCTGTAAATTTACCATTAGGCTTATTTAATAATGTATTACTAAAATAAACAGGGTCACCATTGTTTACATATGGAATTTCTTTTTCATTAAGTATAGAGGCACTAGCTTTTAAATCTTCTTCACCTCCGTCAACAATCTCAACATCTATAAAGCCGTAGACAGTCTTTAATAAACCTTTAGTTATACCACTAAGAACTGGGTTACCTATTTTAACCAATTCTAAAGACTTATAATCTATGTTGGTTACCATATAGCCAGGACTATCTACGTGTGCAGAGAGCATAACTCTCTTTGTAATACCTGGTATCGGGTTGTCGGAGAGCATAACAACAGAAGCAGAGCCTAAGCAGTCACTTGCAAAGTTTAAGTTTAGCTTCTTTGCTTCTCTAAAAAATATTGAATTGATATCACTACTGTAACCGCTTATACCACACGAAGATACCAACTCTCTTAATAAATCACTATATCTATTTTTCATTTGGTGACTTTAAAACAAACCCACAAGGTTCAAGAAGAATAGACCCTTCTTCTATATCTTTAAATATAACAGGAACACCTAACAATAAGAGGTCTCCATTTGCTAGAACTTTTATAGGTTTGGTGGCCTCAGAAAATAAGGTTCTATTATTTATATGATCTTCTACTAATTCAAACGTTTCTTTTGACATATAAAAAGTAAGATCCTTATGTTCTTTTTGACGTGCTTCAGAGATACTCATAAGTAGGGATACTATGAACTTATCTAAATTATTTGGTAGCATATTATTATTCAACTCGTTCATAATGAATTGTGTAACACATTGTATACATTCAAATGTAGGGTTTAGCATATACCCGAATGGCGCGAAGTCTTTACCATCTGTACAGTACAGGCCTCCCAACACTTCTTTTCCCTCTATCTTATCATAGATTAACTGTAGGTTACATAAACCTTGCTGACGGAAGTAAAGCTCTTGGGGTGTTACCCCCATCTTTTCATATTTGTCAGAATAAGAGCAGTCTTCGAATTCTATGTCTTTGTCTGTGTCATTCATTATGTGTGAAAGATAGTGTAAGCTTTGTAGAGGCTTAATACTAATCTGTTTTCTGGTTTTACTTGAGGTAGTTGTTCTATAAAAAGTTCCAATGCCGACGCCGCTCTTTCAGCTTCTATACGGCTCTTTGAACGCTCCAGGGATGACCTAAACCACCCAGCTAGCACTAGCCTTATAGCTTCTTTATCAGCTACAACTTTTTTATATACGCCACTTATGTAATCCCATTGTATATTTTTGTGTGATGTTATTAATCTACATAAGTCGATGATTTCTTTATTGGTATCATCTTCTATTCCTATTAGATTTAATACCTCTTCTTCTGTAAACCCTTCATCACTCTGGGTGAGGTTAAGTACTTGCTGGAGTTTGCGAAGTGCGTTACGAGGCCTTAGGTCACTAGCTTCTACTAGTGCGTTAAGCACAGTTTGGCTGGGATAATAATTTTCAAAAACACCTACTGTTTGGATTAAGGTTATTATTTCTTTACTTTTTAATCTATTAAAAGTGTATGTTTCACATCTATCAGATAGTGTCTTTAATATCTTTTTTGGTTCTGTACTACATAGAATTATATATACGCCTTCAGGGATATCTTCTGTATCTTTAAGTAGGCCATTTTGAGCTTCAGTTGTTAACTTATGGGCTTCATCAAATATATAAACCTTAACTTTACCGAATAGAGGACAAGACCTTATTTCTTGTTCTATTCTTCTTACGTCATTAATACCGTTTTGGCTTGCTGCATTTATTTCATGTACATCCATATGTACTTTATTCGATATGTTTTTACAACTTGAGCATACACAACAAGGATCTCCGTTGTCTTCTCTGTTTTCACAGTTCAAAGACATACTTATAATACGAGCTAACGAGGTTTTTCCACAGCCCCTTTCTCCACCAAATAGGTAACATTGTGAAGGGTTAGAAGAGAGCATAGATTGTCTTAAACTTTTTACAATAGCTGTCTGCCCTACCATATCACTAAACGTTTGTGGTCGATAAGCTACGCATAAATCGCCTTCTTTGCGCTTTAAAATCATACAAGAATTCCTTTATTTAGTCTAGTAAAGAACCTACATTAAAGATGTTGTCTTTTATCATCCCCTTTGATTCAGCCCAGTCCAAAAAACTTTGAACAACCAAAGCTATGGTCTGTTCATCAAGACTTGGAAAGGTATACATACCATCTTTATATCTAACTCCCACATAATCGTTTTGTACCTTTTGTAATAGATCATTTGGCAGGGCCATGTAAACTCTCCTTAACTTTTTTTATAGCATCTTTTAGACTATATGAAATAGTATCAAAACACCCTATAGCCCAAGTAGGTATTTCCTGTAAGGTCAGCCCTTCGAGCCATGCATGAACAGGTAAATCATTAAGAGTCGCAACACTTATCTCTGCATGTGTACCTGCACCTGTTAGTACAGAGTGGTCGTATTTAACTAGGACAGCATCTACTTCTTGTGATACAACTGTTAAGTCTGTCTTAACTATAGTGCGCATAATTTTATGAAGGCGTAAATAATCAATTTCTTTATCTAAACTTTTAATCGTATCTATTGGAGATTCTTTACCATTAAACATTTTTGCTTCTTCTTCATAAGGTTCCCACGTGTCAATTCTTTCTTTGTTCAACAAGGAAACAGCCTCTCTTCTCCAGGACCTGCCATCCTTAGCAAACTCCATCCCACCTGCTAAATAAACCTTTTTGTACATAAAAACTCCTTACACTGATGGATCACTTAGTGTGAAAAATTCGATAATTTCTTTTATATCTCCCCCAAGAGGTAGCGTAAGAAACCAGTATTTAGAGCCTTCTTCCCATTCCCAACCACATGGTATAGTAAAATAAAATCTGCTATCTTTACTTACTTTGCTTAATCCATGATATTCAGGTTTACCAATGTATTTAAAGAGCGACCACATCTTTGGTTTTTCTACCTGAACCATATTGTCATTTTTATTATATCCAGTGGACACATTTGATGTGGGTTTTTTAATAGTAGGCGTAGCCTTAGGAAGTGCATTTATAGCCCTTAAAATATCCTCTTCAGTTACCAGAAGATTTTCTTTTTTATCTTCTGTATCTGTTTGTAATGTCTTTTCAAGTGTACTAATTATTTTGTCCAATAGTAACTTTTTTAATGACATCTAAACCTCCAGATTGTTTAACTTTACATATTACTTAGTTCATTTTCTGTATAGAAATCGTTAGTATAGCAATCGAACCAGTTATCAAACTCATGGTCGCTATGAATATAAATTATTTCATTACAAATACTACATACCCAACATGGTACACAGCAAGGTTCAGTATTGAAATTACAAATAGAATCTCTGAGTGGTCTCATCTTTTCTTTACAAGTTGAACAAAACATATTAATACCCTTTATTTTTTACTGTTAAATAGTAATACTTTCTCTTCTACTTCTTTTTTCAGTTTAGTTATTTTAGCATCACGTAATAATTTACCATTTGAATATTTGGTTTTACTACGCCTTACAACACCATTAGTCTGTTCCAAACAATATTCAACATTATAGCTCTTTTCATCTTTGTTATACGACAAAACTTTTACATCAAAAACTCTCATAATTAATTACACCTTTGGCCGTATAGACCGCGCCAGACAGCCACTCTTTTAAAATATCTATTACTATGTTCTAAAAAAACTGCTCTACAATGAGCACATATATAACCTTCTCTTGATTCGAAGGATTCCTCTACTTGTTTTTCTCTTCTTAATACACCATGCTTACAATAAATACAATCGCCTTTTTCAGCTCCATAAGGAATGTAAATGAATTCCTTTCTACTATATACACCCAGTCTTTCGTGTAGCATAGTTATCTCCTGTCACTTTATCTATAAGTGTTAGGTGGCTATTTGTAAATGTAAAAGCGTTAAAACATTGTATCTTCTATCAGTATTGTAAAATAAGAAGTTTGTTTTCATTTAAGAAGTCAAGTATATCTTCTGATATTCTAAGGTAGTTATCACGTTCCTGCTCTGTGACGTCTTCCCATTCAATGAGTGACTTCATTCCAGAGGTGGTCCTCTTATATAGCATACTGGCTATTTCTGTTTTGCTTTCATTTAATTCTTCTGCATACCTCTCCATACGGGAGTTTACGGACTCTGTGGAAGTTAACACTACCTTAATATATCTTTTTTCTTTATTTGATTCTATAACTTCCATACGACACCTTTCATCTTTTATTATATCACCTACACTAGGTAATTCCATTCCTTTTTTATATGAATAGGTTATTACAGCAGGTCCTAATTCTAATTTATCTACTCCAGGAATATTCATTTAAAAAACTCCTTACCGTCTATTTTCTTTAAACTATAAAGCTTGTTTGGTCCCCTTAAAACATCGATGTATTGCCAAAGTTCTACAAAGTTACCTTCTTTGTCGGGCCCATGTTTACATACGACCCATAGGTAACCTTTTAGAGCTAGTACATTGTAATTACCCAAATGAGCTATATGGTCGAGTGGAGAATCAGAAGACCATAATTTCCCTTTAGTATTCCAACCTTCTCCATACCATGTAACAAAGGTTAGAATCTTTTCTTTCCAATGTTTGCTTCTTAAATCTAATACCTTATTAAATTCCATCCACTCTACATCCATCTCATAAAAATCAAAGGAAGAAGGATCAACTAAAGACCAAGTGCTATCAACATTGTTTAGTAAAGGTCTACTCTTAATATTGTTTTTATCTTTACTCCAATATTCGGGAAACTCTAAATACCATTTATTATAGGTGAGTTCGGTTTTAGATACACTACCATATAGTTTCATTATTTTTTGCCGTCTATCACATTATTATACCTATACTTATACTCTTCTAAACCACGTACTTCTTTATATACCTTATTGTCTGCTTTTATCTTTGTACCTCTATTTTTTATAATCAAAAAAAGAACAGATAACAAAACTCCAAGTGCTACAGACAATAAAAAGAATAACCACATTATTTTAAACTACTCCGCAGTTAGCTAATATTAATACTAATAAAAGACCAGTCGCTACGAATAAAGAAACAATTGACACCTTTCTCTCTACACCCATAATATTTTCCTCCTAATGATAGTTCTTTACAACCCAATTAAGATTGTAGGCGTGTCTACATGAAATTTTTCCGCGCCTACCAAGCCTCAATCCAGTAGAAAAACAAATGGACCTAATCCAATAATTATTTACATAAAGGCATTGTCTCATTTTCTGAGTATACTTCTTTAAGGTGTACTTATTTTTAGTAATTCTTGACTTACATGTTGATAATACATATCTAGGTCCTTGATTATACACATTAAGTAAACATCTATATTTGTATTGTTTTATGTATTTTAACCTAAATTTAAATGACCTTATTGTTTCATTTTTCTTACGCTGTATTTTTTTGAAGTAGCGTTTACACCAACGGCTCTTTATTATGTTTAATTCTTTCATGGCATACTCAAGACTTAATTTTGAAGACTTAGTAAGTCTTTTACAGAGTATGTCTCTTTGTTTATAGCTCTTGGCAAAGAGCGGTGTATGGTTTTGACAAATACCACAATCTTGTGTGTGTCTTCCTCCTGTAATTATCCACCATCTTAAATCAGATTCGTTTAGTGCTAATCCTAGTAGAATGTGTGGGGGCATCCACCTGTTCTCAGGGAGAGAGGTTACTTCCATAACTTCTCTAACGAGTTTTTTCGCATAAGTTTTATTTATGTACTTGTAGTTACCTCTTATTTCTAGGATTCCTTTATACATTGAAGACTCTATTGTATCTTCCCTTTTGCTACTTTTAGCTGGTTTTGTGTCAGAAACTATTCCATATGTTTCTACAACACATAATAAAACCATAAAACCTAGTAATAAGTATATTACTAGCTCTATGCGTTCCATAAGTTACCTCTCTTTTAGTTTGAGAGCAATCAAAAACAAATCAATCACTCTCATCTATATATAAGACACAAGAATGTAAAAGTGAACTAAGTGCACTTAATTATAGGGGAAGATTTGTCTTTACTGTACTGAAAACATTAGACAAAAGATAGCACTAGATGTAAGCTATCCTAGGAGAGCCAGGTAGAGAATATCTATGTATTGAGTAGAGTAACTTTAGGTAGAGTAATAGTTCTATAGAAATCAGATTCACCTCGAAGGCCATCTGAAAGGGACTCATTACTATTATCGTGTTTGTATTCATTGGAGGAGGGGAGGGCACCCTCAAGTGCCATATCGATTAAGGCGAGAATGGAACCGTCGAGTGTATGCAGTTTTAACAATTTCATCCAAGCCTTGAGTCTCTGTATTTCAGCTTGGTATTCCACACGTGTTCCTAAACGTTCAATTGGAGTATTCTGCTGTTCAATCATCCTGTATTCTTTGTCACCTCTACTGCTGTTATAGTAGCGTCATCTATTTCTCCTACCCACCCACAACCAAAACAATGCGCCCTTTCCTCATCGTTAGGCATTGGCACACAAAGACCTACAATCTCATTCATGTTAGGCCCGCTAAAGCCACCACTGCAATTACAGATGGGGCAGCTCCAGGACACTCTTACTAAAGTTAGTTTTTTACTCATTGTGTTTTTACATCTCAATACTCTATGGAATACATAAAGTAAACGTTTGTTGTTAGTATTAACTTACACTTGAAAATAAAAATATAATGAATAATTAAAAGGATGGAATGAAGAAGAAAGAAGGTGGATATAGACAGCAGAGACCCTATACTATAGATAAGATAGTAGCTGTCTTGAGGAAAGATTAAAAATACTATTTTAACTTAACCCTACTATAACGGAGACTTAGAAGAAGTTTGCCTTTAAAAAACTTTTCGTAAATTTTTTCCGCGGGCAAAATACATATATGGTATTAAAACATAAACAAGCACACACAAGTACTATATAGAGAACAGTTCTTTAAGTGTAAAGGTGATGTCCTGCCAATACGTTCCTTCTTGCACTTTAGCGAGTTCTTTTTCTTCTGTTGTATACAGGTCCAAATAAGAGTCGTCGAATGTTTTAAAAAGAACATGAAGTGTTATTTTACTCTCGTTCACTTTTTCTACCAAGGTATTAGCTGGGATATCTACTTTAAATCCTAATTTTTTAATCATCTTCAAGAACCTCTATATCTAGTGATACTCTGTAGTCTCCTCCCCATGCTTTAAACCGCAATTCTCTTCGGCCAGTCCATTCCCTCTGTTCTAAATCAACTACGTCTGGTACAGCAATAGAGGAGGTTCCTAATAGGTCATCTTCCATTAGGTAGTTAAAGCTATATGATAATAGTTTCCAAACAGATTTTACCCATCCAAGTACACTAGTAATATCGGTAGGTAGTTCTATGCAGGTCCAATCAAAGTCATCTGGTGTTACTAAAACGTCACTGTTAGCTTTTAGTTTTTTATAAATACCCCCATTATCATATTCATATAAACCCATGGTTAGGTACAGGGCTGTTGCGTCACCTGTCTCTACTATTGTTTCCATGTTTTCGGGGACCCAGGTTGTATTTTTCTTTACATTTTTCTTTACATCTGAGACATGCTTACAAACATATTTTCTTAGCGCC
>Ga0114918_10003957_pt1 | contig 12951 bp, 17 predicted proteins | sample LantaG_FD_87015 | JGI IMG/M metagenome (GOLD analysis project Ga0114918, IMG submission 87015) | Deep subsurface microbial communities from Baltic Sea to uncover new lineages of life (NeLLi) - Landsort_02402 metaG | ecosystem: Environmental > Aquatic > Marine > Oceanic > Sediment | place...
ATTGATGAGATGAATAAGTGGGATGGATTCTGGAGTTTTGTCCTATCTAATGGGAAAGAGATTATAGCATTCACAGATCCATTGGGGAAGAAACAACTTTACTATAATGTTAACACTCATGAAATGTGTAGTGAGGTTAAAGGCCTAACTCGTACAGGATTGATTGATCAACAGTTTATTAGCACAGTAAACAAATGGGGATACAATACGGATAACAGAACTATCTATGAGGATGTTAAACGTGTAATGCCTAATACAATTTATAACTTCTCACCAGGTCATAGAGATATTTCTATGATTCCTAACTATTTTGATTGGACTAAAAACGTTCCAGATCAAAGTGTTCATGATCTATTAGAGAAATCTGTAACCGATAGACTTATCTCTAAGAAATATAAGGTATCTGCTTTATTCTCGGGAGGATTAGATAGCACAATTATTCTTTATTTCTTACGTAAGTATGGTGCTGATGTAGATGTATATTCTATTGATAATGATACCGATGGAGAACATATTAGATTCATGGAGAAGGAATGGGATCTCGATCTTAAGTTCTTAGATGTAGATCCTAATAATATTTCGGAAGAAGAGAAGATGAAGATCTATGATATAAACGATTCTATGATTGACCTCGGATCAGTGATACCTCAATACTACTTATTTAAAGACATTACAAATAAAATTGTATTAACCGGAGACGGGGCAGATGAACTATTTTCGGGTTACCGTAGAGCGAAAGTATATGATTCTCAGCTCTCCGATGTATTTGAAGAGTTGCCTTTCTATCATTTGGTACGGATTGATCGAATGTCGATGAATTTTACCATCGAATGCAGAAATCCTTTTTTGGGTCACGATGTTATAAAGAAAGCGTTAAGCCTTCCATGGGGGGAAAGAATAGGTAAAAAAATTCTTAAAGAAGAATTCAAAGGACTCATACCAGATGAAATTATTAATAGATCAAAAAATCCTTTAAAGATAAAAAGCATAAGAGAGGATGAGTTTAAGTATCGTAGTGATACCATAAAAGATTATCTGGAACATCTAAAGAAGTAAAAAGTTGTAAAAAGTTGTATAATTTTTGAGATATATAATACATGGAAGATCGGAAGTATACCGCAAAAGAAATAATGGATATTTTTAAAATCCATCGTCAAACCCTAAATAATTGGAGAAGAGATGGTCACATAAAATATGAAAAAATAAATGAACGAAAGTTTCTATATTATCTTCCCGAATCAAAAATTATGCAGGAAAATGGGAAAAAACTGGAAATTTAATTATGTATATGTTACAACTAATCTAATAGATGGCAAAAAATATATTGGGGATCATTCGTCTGATAGATTAAATGATGGGTATCTCGGAAGCGGAATAATATTAGCAAAGGCAATAAAAAAATATGGTCGAAAAAATTTCAAAAAGGAAATATTGGAATTTTTCGATACTAAAAAAGAAGCCTTTGATGCTCAAATAAAATGGATTAACGAGTACAATTCAGTCAGACCTAATGGCTATAATATAAGCCCCGCTGGTGGAACTCAATGTAATGCTGGATATTCTAATGAGATGAGAGAAAAAATTTCACACGCTGTTAAAAAAAGATATGAAGAGGATCCTTCATACAGGGAAAGGGTTATAAAGGCTACAACAGGTGTTAAACAGAGTCAGGAGACTATAGAAAAACGAATTAGAAAATTCAGAGGAAAACAAAGATCGGAAGAAACAAAAAGAAAAATTGGTAATGCAAACCGAGGTACAAAACATTCAGAAAAATCAAGAAAAAATATGAGTGATGCCCATAAAGGTCAAAAAGCCTGGAATAAAGGAATCCCTATGACTGAAGAACAAAAATTGAAAATAAGTAAAACTTTAAAAAATAGGAATATTTGAAAAAATCTTAAAAGAGAAAATGAAATGGAATATAGAAGAGAAACTATTGAGGATTATTTAACACATCTGAAAGAAAAATCTTAAAACTTCGTTAAGGAAATACCATATAAAACAAAAACAATAACTATGACAAAAAATGTAAGAGTGGTAAACTCAAACCCAAACTTGACAGAAATCATTTTGGTACTGGATAAATCCGGTTCTATGTGGGATGTTAAACAAGACACTATTGGGGGTGTTAATCAATACGTTGAGGACCAAAGTAAATTACCAGGTGAAGCCCTATTCACATTTGTCACCTTCGATACCAAATATCATAAAGTAAACGAAGGAGCTTTACTTGAAGAGTTTCAACCATTGAATGAAGGTAATTATGTTACCCAAGGAGGTACAGCATTATTCGATGCAGTTAGTCATGCTACTGCAGATACAGTTGCAAGACATGCAAATATCACAGACGATTCTAAAAGACCCGGCAAAGTTATGCTTACAGTTTTAACTGATGGCGATGAGAATTCATCTACCGAGATTACTGATGTAGCTGAAATTGCAAAGCTGGTTAAAGAACGTGAATCTGCGGGATGGGAGGTGATATTCCTTGGGGCAGACTTGGCGAACTGGTCATCAATGGGCTCGGGAATGGGATTCTCTAAATTTGGTAATATGTCTAAAGCAGATATGGCAATTAACTATAAGAAAATGTCTAATCATACAGCAATGTATAGGTCTGCATCAGTAGATGTTGGAGCCACTTTAGACAATGCAGTTTTCGAGAAAAATTTTAATATGTCTGAAGAGGAATTAGATAAGCAAATGAAAGATTTGCAATCTGAGGCAAAGACAGAAAAATAAAAATCATGTATGAGGAGGTAAACGATTGGACCCATAAAAAGGTAGAGATTACAGATATTAGGAAATCAAATGAATTCTATATCTTTACCATAAATTCTGAAGAAAGCGAGGATTTAGGTATTCTCAATGTCAAAGGAAATATCTTCGAGGATAGGTTAAAGCCTTATTTTCTGAAAGAAGCTTATAAAGTTTCTAGAGAAGAAATAATGAGTGTTAGATGGAATATGTATATCACTAAAGGATTTTACATTAAGATCCATAAAGGAAAGGCATATCCACATGAGGTGGATCCAAATAAGTATTATATTTCTTATTTAGAAATTGATGGTCCTTTAGGAGAATTTCATTCAATCGTTTGCAAAGATAAAGAGAATTAATGGAAGAGAAGAAAACATACACAACAAAGCATGGATTGAAACTCAATCAGGGAGAAATGGGAAATACCCATTTCGATATAATGTGTCGAATGGCCGATAAAGATCCGGATTTTGCTGAAAATATGTTGGCGGGAAGGTATCTGCCTAGGGTAAACGGGATAAGAACTGTTTATAGGGGAAAGGACGCTAAACTTGGGAGAAAAATAGCTTTAATGAATTTTCTCTTAGATCCTTTTATGATCTTCTTGTATATTATGTTATTACTAACATTATTACTATCACTAATAAAATAAAATAGAAATGGACAAAAATTTAGGACAAATGGCTGGCGCGGCTAAGCCTCAGATCACACCGGATATGATAAGAAGCTCTAAAAACATTACATGCGAATGTGGTGGAATGATTTTTCAAGAGAAATTATTCTTTAAGAGAATCTCAGCTATTCTGGCTCCAAGCGGAAAAGAAGAAGTGGCTCCAATGCCAATTATGGTTTGTGAAAATTGTGGAAAAGTTCCTTCCGCATTTGATACTAACAATGTTCTTCCTGAAGAGGTTAGAGCAAAAAAACCGGAGTAAAATGGAATTAAAATCAGTCAAAGGATATTATGTATGGGCTTCCATAGATGATCGTAATAATGGAAGAAGGGTTAAGGGACCATTCTCTGATTACAATATTGCATCTATAGAATGTGAGAAGGCCGGATGGTATGATTCCGCTGGGACAGTACACGGAGCATGGTTTATGCAGATGGAGGATGGCCGACTATTCGAGTATGATCCTTCTCAAAATCTTAAATTTGTAGATATTGAAAGAGAATACAAAAAAGAGATGGAAGACAGGATTAAATCCAAATTGACTAAAGAAGAATTAGAATTTTTAAACCTTAAATAAAAACAAAAATGAGTTTATCAGAAAACGCTTATTACAAAGCAGTAGCTAAAATCCAGTATGAAGGTGCCAAAGGCAAATTGAAGTCAAGAAGAGACGAATATATCGTCGAAGGTATATCTCCAACGGATGTTGAAGCTAAAGTTACAAAGGAGTTAGAAGGATATGATTTTGAAATCGCTTCTATAACCCAAACAAAAATTGTAGGGATATTAAGATAAGGAGATATGGCCTTAGTGATTTTAGCTGGGTATATACTATGATAACCAATTAAAATCACTAATTATGGCTATGGACAACTATCAAAAGTCAAAATTTAGGTTTGCAGAAACTTTTAACAACTCAACTGGGAAGACTTCAGGATCAGGAATGATCGGAGTACTAATGGGATTAACAGCAATCTTTTCTTTTATTGCTGGAACCATTGGACTGTATTTTAAGCTTCCTGATATGATGAATTTAATTGACGCAAGCTTACAACTAGGTCTTTTATCTGGTGCACTATTAGGATTAAGAAAAGCTACTGGAATGTTTGGTAATGGAAGAAAAACCGAACTGAACAGAGCGGATGATGTTCTAAAAGAAGACGAGAAAGATCCTAAAAATAAGAAGGATGCCGAACAATTATGATTTTTCTACATTTAAAGATGTCAGAGTCACCCAAATGGGTGACCTTGAAGGATGGATCACTCCATTATATGTAGAATACGGTTCGGGCATTCATGGAGGAGTTCCGTCTTATTTTTGGAGGATTAAGGGAACAGAGCACACCTTTGTGATCCCTATATTAAGAATGGATTTTTTAAGTAAAGGGGATTATGAAAAGCATTTTCAGGAGGCTCTTTCCGGGTTCAGAAAAGACTACCAAGAGTGGGCAGAAGGTGGATTCGTCCACGAATGGATGCGAGAATACAGAGAGCAATATAAAAACTTCATCTCCCTTTGAAATCCAAGTTAAGGAGGTAAAGGTTAAAAAGATTAATTTAAAAGAATAGAATAATGGAAAATCAGGAAAGAAAAAGATATTTCCAATACATTGCAGGGGAAAGAAGAGGAGAGGTCGTCATGTTCGATAGGATCGAAGAAGAAGATGGAATGGTATTTATCTGTTTTAAAGATGAATCAAGATGCAACGAGGAACTTATACTTCCACTTAACCATACAACTCCGGGGGATAATCTAATGGCTGAGATAGATAGTCCTAATAATATCTGGACATTCAAAGAAGAATGGAAAGGGAGGGAAGAAGAGATTTGGAGTGAGCCTAATGATAGTCCAACTGGAGAATCCCATTTAGTACAGCCATTCCGTGAAGGAAGGATGGAGGTTCACCAAATACCTCCAAAAAGAACTACATCCAATTTCGGACAAATAACAAGACATATCGAAACCCCAACAATTACCCAAGCACCAGTTAATTTAGTGCAGCAGCAAGCTCCTAATGCCCAGCCACCAGCTAATACAAATGATCCTGTATGGCTTATGATGGATAAAGCTAAGAAATTTGATACTGAAGTGGAGATGACGCTGAAAGTAGCTTTGCCAACTAAATCACTTTATAATGTGGCAAAGGAATCTTTTGATGATGGGGGTAATAAAATCATCGAATATATAATAAGTAATTTGGATGATAAGAGCTTAAAAGATGCTTTGAAAGAAGCACTAAAAGTTGCTTATGGGGATTTAGATCCAGAACCGGAGGAAGTGATTGTAAAGGGAGATGATTTATTTGAACCGGGCGAAGGAGGAGAGATTAGGGATGCAGCTCCAGATGAGGTAAAAGAGGCTATTAAAAAAATAAAAGAATTGGAAATATCCCACGAAGTAAAAGAAGAATTAAAAAATGGACCAGAATAACAGAATCGTCTTAGATGGACAATTTGAAATGGTTATCGAATCGAATGACCATTATTATATCAAGAGCAAATATGATAGAGCTTGTATAGTTCCTTATACGGTTTCAGCTGATGGCCTTCTTTCAAAGGTTGGTATTATCGAAACCTGGAACGATGAGGAAAAACAAACTTCTATGACTTTGTTAACCGGATATTTAAGTCAGGACGATGAAACAAATCTTGTTGGGGCTAATAGAATTCTCTTTGAAATCACAGGAAATAATATCCCAGAGGCCTCTAAATGGATGTACCTTGGTTCCGTTTATAATAGTCTTACTTCGGATTCCCCAATTAGAATATACGCAGTAAATGTTACGAATCTTGAAATGGAATCGGATGTTGATAAACCAGAACTCCAAAAGAAATTCAAATTAACTGATTCATCTTTCGTGGTTCAATCAGATGACTTATTATTCCTTGGAGCATTTACCCGATTATTTAACTTTTTTTACACTAATTCTTTGAAATAATGAATAGGAAGCAGAGGAAACAAATGGAAAAGCAGCTTGGGATTACCAAGCACAAAAAGAACATGACCAGAGAGCAGAGATTCGAAGCCATGAGGGAGAATATAAAGCATGGGAAGGGTCTTCAAGAAAACATGAAAGAGGTAAGAAGATTACAGGATCAGGGTAAAGCTGATGAAAATGCCAACAATAGGATATCTTCCATAGCCACTGATCTTATGGTCAATAAAGGAATGGGTTGGGTAGAAGCTCAAGAAGAAGCAAAAGAAGTTTATAAAAGAGAGATTGAATCAGTGAGTAATCAAGAAGGATAACTATGAAGTTTTATGTAACGATTGAAGGAGTGCCGAAACTTAAACGCTCTTTTCTGAATCTAAAATTATACTCTATTATAAGTGTTTGTGAAATCCTTGAAGATCATGGGTATTCGTATGATACTATGGATGAATATGGATCTTTTATTGTTAATGAAAAGATATTATCTTTAATAAAAAACTATGTTAAGTCCAAGAGAATCCGAGGAATAATTTATTCTAATGAAAGACTGAATAAAGAAATTATAGAAAACCTCTTTGATACATTGGAACCGATAGAAAGAATACAAGATATTGTTTTGTTAGATGATTATAATGTTCCAAGATTAACTGAGAATCATAAGATGTTTAATGAAATAATTTTCTTCCCATCTGTAAAGAAAATACGATTGATCGAGTGTAAACCCATAAAATCTGATGTAGATTGGAAACCTAAATTATAAACCCCTGTTCGGCAAACATGTGCAGATCCTGCCATTTATAGGAGGAAACTGCTTCGAGGAGCGATATAGCAAGATCTATACCGCTCCTTGCGGTTTAGGGGGTTTTTATTTTGCATGAATATATAAAATAAAATCGTACAGATGGCTTCAAAAGAGGATATTAAAAGCAAAGCAGATGAAATCATACAGAATACTCTTGAAAGTATCAAAAGTTTTACCGAATTTAATCTTCAGTATATTAGATAAGAATGTTTTCGAGTCGCAGTTAACAAGATGTATAATACAATTGTTGAGAATAATGATTGGAAAGACTGGCGAAAGGAATTATCAGACGTTGATAGATTAAGAGCTGTTGCTCCTCATGCGGCTGCCAGAGTATGGAGGGACAAATTTGAAGAAGCAAAAACTGCCTTGGGTAATTGTCTGTACCAGCAAGATGCACAGGATATTGTTAATGGAGCAGCACTACCGGTACCTGAAGGAGCTCCTGCATTTAATCCAGAGTTAGGATCTATCTTTGATAGAAGGTTAGAAAGAATAATATCTGGCCAGAATTTTGCAATAGCACCTTATGATGTCAGATTTCAGGATGCTGGTACTACAGGATTCATTGTAGATCAGGACTTTCTAAAAAAACAATTAAAAGGAACTGAAGGAGCGGATGATATCGCAGAAGGAGAAGCCGCAAAAAGAAGGACAATGCAAAAAGATCCTTTCTATGCTGGTGTGGGTGCTGTAATTAACCCATATTCCTTAATAAAATTATATGGATCTAAAGGAGGACAGGATTTAGTTGATAGAAAAGACCAAAGAAGATGGTATGAGGTAAACGAACCGCCAAGCGGGAGGCTCAATTATTCTCTCAATCCGACCACTACAGATATTATAAATTGGGGAGAAGGTGATCCATACGGAAGAACTCCTTATCATTATTCGGACTTTGTATTTTGTAAATTCTGGAATATTGTACCTAATAATAGGATGATAACATTAAGGAGATATCCTGCACCCATTGTCGATAACTTAAAATTTCCCGGAATGGATGGATTTCATTCCCAAGGAACAGCTTCAACTAAAACGAGTGATAACCAGGAGGGCACAACTAATTTAGCTCAAACTGTTACAGAAGATTCCAATAACGGTGATAATGGTACTCCTCCTGGCGGAGATGGCGGTAAGGTCGATTTTCCCCCTATGGCATCAGCAGTAACTTATTTTGGAGAAGAAACAAATAATTCATTAGCAGAAATACTTAGCTTTACTACAGGAGTTAACTGGGAGGATCAAGATAATGCAGAGGTATTTAATGTTACCACCACAAGTAATCCAGATATGGATGCTGGCCCAGGTGGTGGAAAATTATTTGGAGGGCTTGGAAAAATGGCTAAGATGCTGAATATTGCTACAGGAAATTTCGATCAGAATGCAATGTTAAATCAGGGGATGTTACCTCCGGATCCATACAAAGATGGGCCTTATGAAAATAGAATTATTGGACCTGTAAATGCTATTACTTCAGTAAAGAAGAGAGCACGTGGTATTAAATACCAAAGCGATATAAACCTCACTTTTGAATATGTTGCAAGACCAATTGGAGGAGTTAACACTAAAGCAGTTTTGCTAGATATTATTTCAAACTTTTTAATTATTGGATCTGCAACTGCAATGTTCTGGGGAGGACAACACAGATTTATGGGTCAGCCTCAGACCTATCCATTCATGGGAGGGGATAAAGGTATACAAGAATGGTACAGAGGCAATCCAGTAGGATGGGGAGAAACAGCTATAGATAGTTTCGCTACTAAGATTGTTGGTGGCGATGGAAATGATGGATTGCTAGCAGGATTGGGAAATTTATTTAGCGGGTTATTGGGAGGTGGAAAAGGTGGAGGAGGACTAAACCTTAAAGATATTATTACTGGGGATAATGCTGCTGGAAATGTTGTTAAAGCTGCAGCAGCTTCAAGATCAAATGGAGCTATCCCATATCTCTCTGGATTGAAAGCTTTACTGATCGGTGAGCCAGTTGGGGAATGGCATATTACAATAGGCAATCCATTAAATCCAATTGCTATGATCGGTAATTTAATATGTGATAGTTTGGATGTAGAATTTGGTGAAGAGCTTGGTCCAGATGATTTCCCATTAGAAGTTAAAGTTACCGCAAAACTCCAACATGGAATGGCAAGAGATCGGGATGCTATTCAGTCAATGTTTAATAGGGGTATGGGACGTATTTATGACTTGCCTGATGGATTTACGAGTTCTGCTGAATACGAAACGGCTGTTGATAACTTTACCGGTAATGCTGATACTAAGGCCGGAAGATCTCCTTCCGATTGGAGATTAGGTACCGTAATTGGTGGTGCAGCTACTTCTGGAGGTACCACAGGGGCATCTGCTACTAGAAATAATTCTCTTCAAGGAGGTACTTCAGTTTGGAATACCACATCATTTGCAACTTCATCTCCAAACCAAACTGGAGGAACATTCTTTTCTAATACCGATACCCAATCAAGGAGTGAGTTTAGAGCTGCTACTTGGGTTAGTCTAAAAGCAACATCATAATTATGTTTTTAAATTCTATAGATAAAAAGCCAATAGTACAAAGACCAGATGGTCTATTAATTAGGGATTTAACACAATCTATGTTTGATTTTAAATCAAGTAATTATATTAATCTCTCAATTTATAGAGTACCGTCTGAATATTCTATGAGGCCGGATCTTATATCTCAGGCGGGATATAATAATACCATTTATGCTGAATATATTTTAAAATATAATGGTATCTCTAATCCGTTTTCGATCGGAGCCGGAGATGTAATAGTAATTCCCGATCTAAATAGTGCTAAAGAATCTGTAAAGGATCGTCGTGATGATGGAGAAGATTCGGATGCAAAAAGAGTAAGAAATTCCTATAAGTATATTGATCCTACTAAAGTTCCAAAGAGAGATGCAGATTTAGAATCTTATGATAGAAGGAATTTACAAGGAAAGAAGGCCCAACTACAGGATGGAGCTCTTCCTCCAAATATTGCGCAGGAAGGTGAAAAAGGTATAACTTACAGAAATGGCAGGGTTTACTTTGGCGAAAATGTATCTCAAAGTGCTTGTCTTCAAAATGGAATGAGTCAAAGCGATTTTTTAACAAAGGTTATAAAGAGTAAAAAAGTATAATGGCTGATACACCAACATATTTAATAAGGATAAAAGATCCTCAGAGTGCTAATGATGAAAACATTAAAGGCACTATTACTTTTAATGATATGGGATTTGAAATTGAGGCTGTCGGAACTCTATCCGGTTTTCCAGATGGCGGATCAATTTCATTGACAGGAACCCCATCTTTTTCTGCTGAACCGGAGCTTTTAGCACAAGAAATGATTATCATGCTTCAAGATGCGGTACGAAATACTTATAATGTTGGCATAACATTGGAAATTTACGAAGAAGAGGAACCAGAACCAGAACCAGAACCTCCGGAGGAACCTGTTGTAATAGAGCCGGAACCAGAGCCGGAACCAGAACCAGAACCGGCACCTGAATATAAATTTGATCCTCCGTCAAAGAGTGATGCGCCTACACAATCTCCAACAGGTGATGATAAAGGAGCAGCAAGGATATGGAACGTCTTCGAACCTACGATAATTCTAGATGAAATGTCTGTTCCCCAATCCCCAGCTAGCGAAGAGGTAAAAACCCAGAGAATAGAAGATCTTGCTTCTTCTGAATATCCTCTGATAAAAATCAATGATTATTTTCTTGGAGATAGGGAGATCGATTATCTTCAGATCGATTCTGGAGATAAATTACCAAAAGTAACTTTATCTGTAACATTTAAACATGAAACATTTTTAGCAAGAGAAATGCCAAAAGATGGGGATATTATTTCTGTGATGATACAGGGAGGGTCGGATGTATTGAAACCTATTCGTAATGATTATGTTATTACTAAAGTAGCTTCGGTAAAAAAATCTGAGAAAAGAAAGACCGTAATTTCAATGACATTTTTCGGTGAATTATTTATACCAGGATTTAGCACATATTTAGGAAATTCCTCAATTAAAGGAACCTCCATGGAAGCTCTTAAATTTTCAGCACAATCTTTAGGATTAGGCTTTAATACAAATGAAGAATCTACGGATGATAAACAAATATGGTATGCAATTAATATTGTAGGTGAATTTATTTCCGAAGTAACGGAAAGAGCTTGGAAAGATGAAAACTCCTTTTTCGACTGGTGGATAGATGTCTATTATAATTTGAATTTTGTTAATGTACAAAAACAATTATTATCAAATGAAACCGAGGTGGATCCAGCGGTTCTTATTGATAATGTTATTCGTAAGTTTTATCATGGGGCTAAAAATGATAAATCTATTGGATATCCTAAAGTATTTTCTAATTATTCAGGATATGAGAATACGTCCTTCTTTATTGATTCATGGAGGCCTATAAATAATTCTACTGCCATTACATTCGATTATGGAGCTTCTATGTTATGTACTTTTTATGAACATAATAATATTTTATATGAAGAACCGGATAGCCAAAAATACTGGGAGCTAGATATAGCGCCAGATTATGATCCAGAAAAAGTAGATACCCATATATTATTAAGAGGAAGGGCCAATTGGGATCCATCCACAGGTGGCGACACTCCAGCCAGGGCAAATTATAATTACAATGATTTATATAAAATGGCCCCATGGATGGGAATCCAATATACACTATCCAATCCTGATGATGAGACATCACAATGGACTGGAAACCAGCATTCCAATTACATGAGGGCCAGAGTTCATAATACCATAAATATGGTTGAACTGGATAAGCTTAATGTTGAAGTAAATGTAAATGGGGTTAACCTTAATATTATCAAAGGAGATAAAATCCCTATAGTTATTTTAAGAACAGACCGAACAGAAAACAGATTGATCGATCCTGATTTTAAAACAGAAGCCGTTTTAGATCTTTTCTATTCTGGTTGGTATTATGTAAAAGGGTTCAGCGTTGGATGGACATTTGAAAATAATGGAGTTGTAGATAGTTTTACACAATCATTTACATTAACAAGAAGGGAATGGCCAACCCCTCTTCCTTCGTCAGCAAGGCCTAAAAATGAAAATGAATAAATAAAGATATGGCTAATCAAAACTTATATTATGATTTTAGAAAGGTTGGAAGTTTGGAAAAAGCTCTTCCTCCTCTGGATTCTCCTGTTGGAGCGGCTCTAGGGAAGGAATGGGACGAGCCAACATATCTGACTTTCAAGTTAGACTTCAGGGCTGATGACATGGATAATAAGGTAGATATTACAGATTTTGATAGAATCCCACAACCTTTATTCTCCGGGTATTACCAGCCTAAATTCCCCGAAAGAAAAAAATATTCAGCTCTTCAATATTTACATGATATGAATGAAGAAATTAGGGCTGAGATGATGCTAGAGTTTCTTTCTAAATGGTGGAAGCTTCAATCTGATTTTCAGTGGTATTTCCAAAGTGTCGATGGGATCGCAGATATGTTAAAAGTTAATCCTAAAAGAGGTCGAAGGGTTGGAGAGGATTTAAGAATAACTATTACAGCTTTAGAAGGACTAGATCAAAGAGTATCTTATTTGCTCAATTTATATAGAAAGATAGCTTGGGATGACAATTACCAAAGATGGATTCTCCCTGATATAATGAGATATTTTCGTCTCTCAATTTATGTTACGGAATTTAGAACATTTCATCGATCTAAATATGCCTCTGCAATAGCAAATAATACTCCGAATTTGGCTGGTTCAGCACAACCAGCGCTAGCACCAGGAGGGC